>JMSU01000084.1_pt1 | contig 53983 bp, 45 predicted proteins | sample 179011 | NCBI WGS metagenome assembly JMSU01 (sample SAMN02769580, study PRJNA246767) | bioreactor metagenome | isolation source: Culture-1 Bioreactor ArsB derived from microbial biomass from the upper 2 cm... | place: Germany: Bremen | collected day 87 after inoculation
AGCTTCAGTATTTACACTACCCTTCGTCAGGTCTACATTTAAAACTCTAGCCTCTGGAAACATTGACATAGTTAGCCTCCTTTCCTGTTCAAGCTTCTGAAATATTTTTATAAAAGTATATAATAATCATGATATACAATAGATCTTATGTGAGAAAGTGATATGCTTTGAATCCAATTATATCATAGGATTGAGAGATTCTAATTTAGGCAAGTCTATAAAAAAGCAAAACACTTTTTGTACTTTTGCACAAGGTCAAAGTGTACAAAATAGTATAACTAAAAACAAATTCTATAATTAATTGATATATCAAATAAAAAAGCAAAGTAGCTTCATATTTATTTGAATCTACTTTGCCCCTGAGTGTTTTTATCTAAACTATTCAATTCTATTTTTCTGCTATAACATCCATTTCAATTAATTGGCCCTCTTCTAAATAGCTGTGTATCGTTGATCGTGCAGGATAAGGTTTATCAAAAAATGTTTCGTAAACCCTATTAAATGCTTGGAAATGTTCTTGATCAGGTAGATAAACAACTACTTTGACAACATCACTTAAGCCGAATTTTGCATGTTTTAAAATGTTCTGAATATTTGTCAAAACTTGAAATGTTTGCTCCTCAATAGATTCTGGAAATGTTCCCTTTCCTACATTCAAAGCCATTTGTGATGAAACATATAAACGATTAGAGTTAGACAATATACCTTGAGAGTAAGGTCCCAATGGCTTCGGAGCAAATTCTGTTGAAATTGCTTTTTTCATTTATAATATCCTCCTCTTTCTCTATTGATTTCAAAACTTCACTTAAACGAATAAATTCAAAATGTAGATTTATAAATGCATTCTATGTAGTGACAAATTTTATAAACTCATCATCTATATTTCCCCCGGATATAACAACCCCAATAGATTTTCCTGTTATACATTCTGGTTTTTCCATGAGTGCTGCTATGCCTACTGCACTTGATGGTTCAAGAATAATTTTTTCCTTTTTAATCATATGTTCTGTTGCTTTTTTGATAGCTTCTTCACTGACTTCAATACAAACATCCATTGATTGACCGGCAAGTTTGTAGGGTTCAACTCCTGCCCCTCCCATTAAGGCATCACATACTGAAGGTTTTACAGGGTATTCTTCATATAAAACCTTTTCTTCTAGAGATCTTACAAAGGCAGGACATGCAGATGTTTGAATACCAATAACCTTAAGGCTGGGTTTAATAAGCTTAGCTGCTATACCAACCCCTGTTACTAGACCACCACCACTAACAGGCACTAAAAGAGTATCTATTTCGGGTTTTTCAAGCATTATTTCTAGACCAATTGTACCTTGTCCTGCATATACGTCATAATCTTTATTATATGGATCTATAAATGTCATATTGTTTTCTCTTAAATAAGCCATTCCAATTGCTTGCATCTCATCATAATGGTCTCCTGCTATAATTACTTCTGAACCATTTCCTCTAATTTTATCAATCTTAACTCCCGGGGTTCCTTTAGGTACAAATACGATAGCTTTTTCAACCCCCATGAGCTTTGCAGCATAACTTACTGCTATTCCATGATTTCCTGATGAAACAGCTAATATACCGCGTTCCTTTTCTTCTTCAGTTAGAAGTGATATCTTATTTAAAGCACCTCTTATCTTAAAACTCTTGGTTTTTTGTTGATTTTCTAGTTTTAGATATACTCGCCTCTCCTGAGTACTAAGAAACAAGGACTCCTCTAAAGGTGTTTTATAAATATTGTTTTTTATTCGATTATGTGCTGCAATGAATCTTTCTAAGCTTAACATAGTTGTAATACCTCCTAAAAATCTTATTATATATTATAATGCTACAATATCTTTAGAAATCCTTTTCAAGCTGATTATAAATCAAAACAAATAATTTTAAATATCACCAGCTACTTTTTTCATTCCTTCCTCCTTGTTTCTTATTAACTTAACATCTGGTTCAGCCGGTAATCTAAATAATGGTACAAATCTATCTAATCCTGTATATGTCAAAATCAGTATGGAAACAACTGCTATAATTGACATAAAATTATATTTGATTATATCAAATGGTCCAAACTCATATAATGGATATACTGCATTAGATATTGCAGCATAAAACAGTATAAAAGTATGCCATGGTATTATTTGTGATCCATATACACCTAATGCATCTGCAAATGTAGCATTCCTAAGCCTTAATCTATACATATCTTCTTCACTAGCTTCTACATTTTCATCTGTTATATTTTTTATTATAGGACTTATTGTAACAATAGTTGCTACCTCATCTCCAAATGCAGCATTACCAAAAATACATAAAAGTGCATTTGCAGTCATTAGATGCCTAACTTTAGTAGATATTCTGACAATAAAGCTAGCTAACGGCTCAAAAGCATTCATACTACTCATGATACCTCCGAAAGCAGATACCCAAATCATCATAAGTAGAGCCCAGCTTCCTGCAGTGGCAAATCCATTCTCAACCAGCCCTAAGAAAAATGTTACAGATGGAACCGTTCCTGCTATGATACCAAAAATAAAAGAAGACAGTATTCCTGCACCTAAGCAAAGTAACGTTTGGACTCCTTTTACTGCCATTCCTATTACTATTATTAAAGGAATAATCATGTATAACGGTACTCCAGATTGCACTTGCTCCAATAACACAACTGCTGCTGCTTTCTTTTCTGCAAGTGCCGTCCAAGCTTCTGGAGGTATGGCTTCAATTGCTTCCATAGGGTTTCCTGTTTTACTTGGTAGCTTCATAATTATACTCGTAACTACTATAGCAATAGAAGATACAAGTACACATAAACCTGACCACACTCCTTGATGTCTTACTCTATCAATAATTTCTACCTTTTGGAATCCTGAACTTAATACTGTAGTATCAGAAATCAAACCAATATTATCTCCAAAACAAGCACCACCTGCAATTGAACCAACAGTAAGTACTACGTCTCCTCCAACTATATAAGTAAGCCATAAAAATATAGGTGCACATGCTGCGAAAGTTCCCCATGAAGTTCCCGTAGCAACTGACAATATACAGGTTACTAAAAAACCTACTACAGCAACTGTTTTCCCTGTAATTCCTAGTTTTAAAGCCATAATTATAATCGACGCTCCAACCCCAGTTGTCAAAAATGTTTCTGCAAGGGCATAAGCAAACATTACTATAAAGAATATCATCGTTATTTCTTTTACACTTGATACAGCATTCTCTATTACATAGCTAAATTTGTGTTTTTCTATAGTCATAGCAACAATGACTGCAAGAATTACTGCTAAAGGTGCCGCGCTTAGTATATCGATGCCACCTATTAAAAGTCCTCCTAGTAAAAAAATTGGTGAAAACTTAATCAGATTTTTCATAAATTTTCCTCCTCATATTTTTTTGAGTAGCTTCGTAAACTTTCAGTTCTTTAAAATTAGATCCAATTCTTTTTTATTATTATCTTGGTTCTACTATTTCCAACACCTTTTTATATCTATTGCATATCACTTGTGTAAATTATACCTTATATTTATGTATTTAAAGCCTATGCCAATTCACAAAAATCTGAGCTGATTTTTATTCAGTTGCACAAATTAAATAATTGAATATCAGAAAATGCAAAGCATAAAAACGATATGTATAGTACAAAATCTAATTTATATAGAACAAAGTCCAAAAAAGCAACCCAGTATACTTTCATATTTTTTTATAAATATTCATTCGACTATCAAGTTCTTTCAAAACTATTACCTACATACAACTTGGCATATATGCGGACGGCTTGAAATCAATGCGGCCCTAGAATACATACTTCGGAAATTATATCTTGTAAAACTTACTAATCAACCCTATTGATGATTTGACTTTTCACAAAGTCAAAAGCTAGTAGAATACTTTATAATATATAATAGATTATTGAATAAGATTATTTAATGACTTATTCAATACAATAAACTAAGTAGCAAGGAGAGATTATATGAAGAAAAAAGCTGGAATAATCATATTGGGAGTTGTTGTTGTGATAATGGCTGCATTTATTTTTAATTCTCAGCTAAAAATGATTGCATATTCAGTATTTATTAATTCAATTAACGTCACAGAATTTAAGGTCAAAGGTGAGAAGCTTTATATGAATGGTGAAATTAATAGTAAAACACCACGCCAACTAAAGGAAATAATATCACAAAATCCTAATATAAAAACTATTGTCATGCTAGAGGTTCCGGGTTCTAATGATGACGAAGCAAACTTTCCAATGGCCCGTTGGGTTCGTGACCAGAAGCTTAATACATACTTAACTAATGATAGTATGGTTGCTTCTGGGGGAACAGATTTTTTTCTTGCTGGAAATAAAAGGACAGTAGAAGATGGCGCTGAAATAGGAGTACATTCGTGGCAAGAAATAGGGACTGGTAGAGAGGCAAAGGATATACCAAAGGAGCATCCTGACCATGAAATGAACCGAAAGTATATTGAGGATATGCTTGGCGTAGATGATTTTTATTGGTACACTATTTATTCTGCATCTGCAGATGATATTTATTTTATGACAAATGAAGAAATCTTAAAGTATAATCTAGCAACGGAACCTATAATGAAAAATGATTAAATCTATTACTAATGAAATATAACATAAGAAAAAATTTAATACGTAAGTATAAGATTTGAGTGACATATTTTAAACCTAATATGAATAAAGCAAAACTGCTTCTCATTATTGAAAAGCAGCTTTGCCTTTATTTATTGACTAAATTGAAGAACATATGAAAGTATAACCGACTTGTGTTAGGGATGAAAAATCAAACAAATATCCAAGAACCTCTCTCTTTGCAATCTATTTTTTATTGGAAAGCAAATACGATTTCACAGCAAAATAAAGCTGTTCATAAAAATCGTCTTCTTTTTCAGTACTCCCTAGGATTTCCTTTATGTTTTCAAGTCTATATCTTATAGTATTACGATGTTGAAACATTACTTTACCTGTTTCCCCAATTTTTCCTTTATTCTCTATATATGCAATCGCTGTAGCTAAGAGTTCGCTATTGTATTCATTATCATATTTAATAATTGCTTCAATTATCTCCTTATAAAATAAGCTTATCCAATAATTGTTTTTCAGAGGTATTAAAATTTTATCTATTCCAGTATTTTTAAAATCACAGCATGGAATTCCGTTATTTTTACAGCTTTGAGAAGCATATATACTTTTCTTTATGCAAATATCTAACTCGTTTATATTATGATGAATATCACTAACTCCAATATAAAATTCATCGGTTTTAATCATTAATGTTTCAATAGTCTCTATCAACTCATCCTTAGTTAGAGGCTTTTTTTCATTTTCAAAACTATATATTATTAAAATTCCATTTTCATATTTAAATATTGAAGTACTTATTTTGTTTAGATACTTATTTCTACTTAGTCTCAATATATCTAAAATTTTTAAAATATTTCCATCGTCCCTATAGTCTTTTTTCATGCAATAGGCACATATGATATTATTATAAAATGCGTTGTTTATTTCTTTAGCAACTTCCTTTACCGAGGTTTTTCCCACCTCATGTTTTATGATTCTATTAACGTTTTCTTCAAGTCTTTTATTATTCTTGTTACTTTTTATCATTTCAGAAATCGAAACTATAATATCTTCAAAAAATGTATCCTTAAAAACAAACAATGGTATAGCTCTTTTGTTCGCATGATCTTTTACATTTTGGGAAAAATCATCATAGAAAATGGTCTTTATAGCTAATCCACTAATTTGTACATTATCCATCAAGTTAATAATTGATTCTTCAGCAAAAGTTTTATCATTTTTCGCAAAAAAAAGTGTAGTTAATATTAAGTCACCTTTACTAAATAGGACTTTCATATTTTCATTTGTTTCATACTCTAATATTCCAAGACCACTTACTTCTTTGCGTAATCCATTTTCACCTGCAAGTATTTTGAAGTTTTCTGTACATTTTAATTTTAGTAATTCACTCATTCTTATCATTAAAGATCAACTCCAGATAATTTTGTGAAAATACTACAATGATCAAACATCATTTCATCATTAATAAGAGAAACTATAGCCTCTTAATAATTGTTAATAAATCGATAACAACCGCATATGCTGTCTGTCGGATTTTAGGGTCTTTTATTTCAACTGTAATATCTCCAGCAAAATCAGTTTTAAAAGTAATAGTAGTTGTAGTTCCTTGTACTTGTGCTAAAGGGTGATTCAGCGGGATTAGAGTTGGTGCAACATTGCCAAAAAACTTATCATCTTTTTTATATCCCTGGCATAATAACTTTATTGTCTTACCTTCTTGTCGTGCCTTTATTAGATCCTCTGTTGTTATATGACTAATTCCAACACATTCAATATCCTTTGGCGTTATATTAGCACCCATTAACACATTCATAAGAGACGCAACCTTTGCAACAGCATCCCATCCATCTATATCCATAGATGGATTAGCTTCAACCCATCCTTGACTTTGTGCTGTTTTCAGTGCAGAATCAAAACTTTCTCCCTTATCCATTTCACTGAGTACATAATTCGTTGTACCATTTAAAATTCCTTCAATTGATGAAATCTCACATCCTGTTAATGTTTCTCTAACTAAGTTAAATACAGGTGCACCATCCATTACAGTTCCTTCAAACATCAAGTATCTTTTTTTCATCTCTGCTAACAATTTTAGTTCTTCGTAAGCATGTGCAATAGGTCCTTTGTTTGTAGTTATAACATGTTTTTGATAATTAAGTGCACTTTTAATATAATCAATTGCTGGTTGACCTGTCTCAATATTGAGTGCTGTAATTTCAACAACAATATCAATAAAATTCCCTTCTATTATTTCCATTGTACTCAGATTTGAATATGCAGGATTGCATTTAGAAAATTTGCCTTGTGATTCTATGTCGTTAAGTGCTCTTTCTAGATCAACCCCCTTTGGATCCACTAAACAACCTCTACTCCTTGTGGAGATAGCAGTTACTAAAAATTCATAGTCAAATTTACAAACCCATTCACTTTTTTTTCTAACAATATTCTGGCAAATTCTTTACCAACATTTCCAAATCCTATAAGTGCTAACTTTAATTTTTTCATATAAATCACTCCAATTTACTTAGCCTTTTTACTGTAGTTCTTCCTTTAAATAAAAACTTAGGGCAAATACTATTGCGCAAATAAGTGTATAAATATAACCAATATTCACATTGTTTATCGATGTCATTTCACTTGAATATTTCTTCTCCTTTCTATAGCCATTCTCTATTTCTCTTAAGTTTTCCTTTGTAATATGTCAGAACAGAAAGGTATTCAATTTGGACATTTTTAAAGGGAACCAACATATAAAAAATAAAAAAACAAGAACATATTTATATTGTTCTTGCTCCTTCTTAATGCATTTATATTCCAAACACCTTATTAGCTATATTTACAGACTCTCTAGCATCCTTACCGTAGTAGTGTGCTCCTATCATTTCTGCATATTCTTTATTCAATACTGCGCCGCCTACCATCACTGCACAGCCAAGTTCATGCTTCTTAAGCTCATCTATTGTTTCCTGCATACTTTGAACTGTAGTTGTCATTAGGGCGCTGAGTCCTACTAGCTTAATATTTTCTTTCTTTGCCGTGTCTACAACTTTTTCTATAGGTACATCCTTTCCAAGGTCTATTACTTCAAATCCATAGTTTTCAAGGAGTATTTTAACTATATTCTTCCCTATATCATGGATATCACCCTTCACCGTTGCAAGTATTATTCTTCCCTTTGATATTTTTTCATGTCCTTCTAAGAATAACTTTTCCTTTATTACCTCAAATGCTATTTTAACTGTTTCAGCACTTCTTATAAGTTGTGGTAGGAATATTTCTTGCTTTTCATACTTTTCTCCAACCCTATCTAAAGCAGGAATCAGATATGAGTCGACTATTTCCATTGGGTCTTTAGTCTCTAAAAGCTTCTTTGTTCTTTGTTTAGCTTCATCCTTTATTCCATCTATGACTATCTGGTTTAGGTCTTTTTCTTCCTTTTCTCTCTTATCTCTTTTATGTTCACTTTTCTTTGATTCTTGGCTATAGGCTGCGATGTACTCTTTACATTCCTCGTCTTGATTTGTGATTACCTTAAAGGATCTTATCGTATCCATTAGTATTTCTGAAGTTGAGTCTGTAATTGGTGCATCAAGTCCATAACCCATTGCAAGTGCCAGATATGTAGCATTAATAATTCTTCTATTTGGAAGTCCAAATGATACATTGCTGGCTCCAAGTACAGTTTTCACATTGTACTTCGCCTTTATCATCGGTATAGCTCTTAGGGTCTCCATTACTGCTTCCTGTGCAGCCGATGCCGTAAGCACAAGGCAGTCTATCAGAATGTTTTCCTCTGGTATTCCATAGGATTTAGCCGTTTCAACAATCTTTGTAGCAATCTCAAGTCTTTTCTCAGCGGTTCTTGGTAATCCATCTTCATCTAGCGTCAATCCTATGACACATGCACCGTATTTTTTAGCTATCGGAAAGATTTTTTCCATACTTGATATTTTACCATTTACTGAGTTTATTATTGCCTTACCATTATAGATTCTAACTGCTTCCTCGATTACATCTGTCTTTACACTATCTATCTGTAGTGGCAGATCTATCAAGGATTGCAGCTCAAGAATAGCTTTTTTCATCATTTCCTTCTCGTCTATTTCAGGAAGTCCTAGGTTTATATCCAATATATCTGAGCCAGTATCTTTTTGAGCTATGGCTTCGGATATTATATAGTCAATATCGTTATTGCGAAGTGCTTCTTTGAGCTTTTTCTTTCCAGTAGGGTTTATCCTCTCCCCAATTATTTTTACACTTTCTCCAAGAATAACTGTCTTTTTAGAGGAACAAGCTGTAGTTAATATTTTATTTTTCAATTTTTTAGGTCTTAAACCACTTAATTTTTCCTTTACTGCCTTTATAAATTCAGGATCTGAGCCACAGCAGCCTCCAAATACCGCTACTCCCTTCTCAGCCATTATTCCTATTTCCTCTGCAAATTCAGATGCTGTTAAGTCATAAACAGTTTCTCCATCTTTTAACTTAGGAAGTCCTGCATTTGGCTGTATCATTACAGGGATAGTAGCATATTTTAAGATTTCATCAACTATTGGCTGAAGCTGCTTTGGTCCTAATGAGCAATTTACACCTAATACATCTACTCCAAGACCTTCTAAAACCTGAACCATCGTAATAGCATCGGTAGCCATTAGTGTACGTTTGTTTTCCTGAAAGGTCAGTGTACAAAAAACAGGTAAGTCACTATTTTCCTTTGCTGCTAGAATAGCTGCCCTAGCTTCATATAGATCTGAAATGGTTTCTATTAATATAATATCGGCTCCAGCTTCTTTACCTGCAATTATCTGTTCTTTAAAAACATCATAGGCTTCATTAAAGCTTAGTGTTCCATAGGGCTCCATCATCTTTCCAGTTGAACTAATATCTAATGCAACCAACTTATCTCCAGCTGCTCTTTTAGCTATCTTTACGGCTTCTTTAATTACCTCTTCTACGGTGTAAGGAGAATCCTTCAACTTAAACCTATTTGCTCCCAATGTGTTAGTAATTATTATATCTGATCCCGCTTCAATATATTTTTTATGAATGTTATATACAATTTCTGGATGCTGAATATTATAGGCTTCTGGAAGCTCTCCTCCCTTTAAACCTTCTCTTTGGAGCATAGTTCCCATTGCTCCATCAAAGAGCAGAAAATTATTGCTTAATAGTTTTTGTATTTCCACAACTATCCCCTTCCTTTGCAAACAAACAATTATCATGTAATCTACAGTCTTTACAGCTTAATTTTTCCACTGCTACTTCCTCACCAATACCTATAAGTGCCGTTACAGATTTTCTGGGGATCAATATATAGGTATCGGTAACGGTAAGTCCTATATGTTTTTGAGTATCTAAAAGACTTAGTATCTTAGGCTGAATCTCTATTGATAGATCTCCGTATCCAGGACTGTATCTTGATGTAATATTATATCCATTGTTTATTGCAATTTTCTTTATTTCCGATTCCACTCTGTCACACAGAGCCTCTATCCCTGCCGTAGCACAGGCATCAAATATCACACTCTTGGTCAAGTCCACCTTACCATAATACCTAATCCTTTTGTCTACCTCATTACCTAAGGTTACAGCCATAATAGCACATTTTTCAGAATTGTGTAAATGCTTATATATATCTTTTCCTTCTATTTTGAATTTTGAATTTTCAAAGTGAATATTTTCTTCTTCCTTTTTGATTTCATAGATATTATATACAAAGTTGGTCCTCGATATTTCCGACATTTCCTCTAAACATTCATCTATAATACCATCGGTAATCTCATCGGCTTCTTTTTTACCATATCCAAGGTAACGTAGAACTTCATTTTTATCAATTACTAAATCTATATCCTTTTTGTTAATCATATTATATTCAAGATGCCTTGTCATCAGTCAATACTCCTCTTATGTTGGAGATGCTTTCAATAATCCTTCTTGTTGTTTTCGGTCTGTTCATTGTGTAAACATGAACTCCATCTATTCCCCAGGATAGAAGGTCAATGATCTGCTCTATTGCATAGGCAATTCCAGCTTCTCTTAATGCTTTTGGTTTATGTTCGTATTTTTCTAATATGCGAAGGAACTTTTTAGGCAAGCTGCATCCCGATAAGGAAACAATCTTTTCAACTTGCTTTTTACCTAGTACCGGTAATATACCTGCTATTATGGGTACATTTATGTTAAGTTTGTCGGTTTTCTCCTTAAAGCTATAAAAGGTTTCATTGTCGAAAAATAGTTGAGTTACTAAAAAATCTACTCCTGCATCTACCTTTTCCTTTAAATGGATTAAATCCTTATCAAGACTCTCACACTCTAAATGCTTCTCTGGATAGCATGCGGCACCTATACAGAAATCATCGTTTTTCTTAATGTGGGCAATCAAATCCTTTGCATATTTATAGTGGTCGGGGCCAATATAGTCTGGTCCAGCTCCTTCTGGATAATCACCTCTAAGTGCAAGTATATTTCTAACACCCTTGGCTTTAAGTGAATTTAATGTTTCCTCCACCTCATCCTTAGTAGATGTTAGGCATGTAAGGTGGGCTAAAGCCGATAGATCATATTTATTTTTGATAACTGAAGCTATATCTACCGTAGTATCCTTTGTACTTCCTCCTGCACCATAGGTTACACTGATAAAATCAGGCTTCATATCATTTAATGCATCTATTGTATTGTATATAGTTTCTACAGGATATTCTCTCTTAGGTGGAAAAATTTCAAATGAAATTAATGGATTTTTATTTTTAAATTTATCTCTAATTAACATAGTCATCCCTCCGGCTCTAAATATAAATTTTTATGGTCTAACCAACTCTATCTTTCCCCATGCACCCATCTTGTCCTTGATAATTATCAGAATGCCTTCAATGCCTTCAATAGTCTTTCCGTATTCTATTCCTTTGTTTATATCATCCGGGTCCTTTATGATATTTCCTATGGCTGTTGCTGTAGCATCTGCCAATAGGGTATCTTTTGATAGGACTACCACTGCATCAGCTTTTCCAAAGCTTATAGAATGTCCTATTGTTCCTGCAGAGGTACATATTCCAAGGGGTGTATCTTCAGGAGATATGGATAATGCTATCTTCTCCGAAAATGGAGAATCACCAGCGTAGATTAATATTTTTCTTTTCTTATTTGTCTTAATAAATATATCTCCACCATTTTCGATTATGATTTCATCGGTATAATTCAATAGGTCTATCCCAATATATTGGGATACGGCACCTGCGACGGCGGCCATTGGGCCTACATTAGCATGCTGAGCTGCCATCGCCATATGCCTTACTATTTTATCAGCGTTCTTTGAGACTTCTAAGGGTACTAGGCTCTTATAGAACTTAGTATCATTATCACCGTAGTCCTTAATAGCTGTTCTATACTTTTGAAGATATTTTTTTGCTTCCTTCTCAAGGTTAATTTTTGCGGATATGTGTAGGTCCGATTCCTTATCTATTACTGTAAAATTCATGAAATTGTCTGCTTTCATATAGTCCCTATAAAATCTTTCTTCGTACATCTAATCACCGTCCCCAAATAACCTTTCGCTTATACCTTTTTTAAACTATACTCGCTATGGCCCTTACTGGACATGCCTTTATACATAGTTTACAGTCAAGACATCTATCTTTATGAAACTCTATCTTCCAATCATCGCTCATGGTGAGGGCCCCTACTTCACAAATCGATGTACATGCCCCACAGTTAACACATGCATCTTCATCTATTGTTATTGCAGTTTTTATTACCTTGACCTTTACACCTACAATTTTTAGATACTCTATACTTAGATCGATCTTTTCCTCTAACCCTTCTACTTCAAGAAATAATGACCCTTCAATATTGTAGTCTATTGATGCTCTTAGGATATTTATTCTCAAATCATAATTTTTTATAAGGGTGTATGTAATGGGTTCACCCGTTAAATTTGTTGGAAATGATAATAGTAATAATTTTTTCATATCCTATGCCTCCTCCTCTTCTACTATCTCAAGAGAATTTAATTTATTATTTAATGGTAATGGCTGTACCGGCTTTTGTATTTGGAAATCACCCTTCTGAATCCAATCCTTCAGTTCGTCGGCAATCTTACGAGCCTTATGGAGACTTGACAGTGGTGCCGTTTTAATTTCCTTACCATCAACAGTTACCTTACCACTCCTAAGCTCGGCATAGCTTACTTTGCCTAGACTCGGCTTACTTCTTCTTGGAACACTGTAATCAATAATGTTTGTATGAAGATCTTTATCTTCAACAGATACATACTTCATCATCTCTTCATCAAGTATTGGAATAGGAATTCCTATGCCTACAAATATTGATGTACCATATTTTTCGAAAACTGCCGGTCTAATGTATTCTGTACTCATATTCTTTAGATCACCAATTACCGCTAAGGTTCCTGCTCCACCTAGTGGGATACCATTCTCATCTCTATTACATCCAGAGTTAAATTGTGTACCTTGCCATGATACATATCCAACAGTTCCGCCTAAAAATATTCTTGTGCCTATTCCTATAGTCCTATATAGAGGATCATTGAAAAGAGGACTTAGTTGACCCGCCGTTGAATATGTTACGTTTCCTTTATCGGGCTGTAATATTCCCATGTAGGTATAGATTCTTCTATCTGAAGTATTAATAGCTGCATTATAATTCTGATAACAGTTCCTTGGATTAAATAAATATGCTTCGTTAAGAGATTCCTTGGTAACATACGTTTCTACTTCCTTACATGGATAGCAATCTGTACCGCGGGCGGTTGCCATTAAATGAACTTTCTTTCCATCTATAAGGTCACAGATAACATGGGCTCCCCCATATTCCATTCCTTTCTCTTCAGATTCTTCAGTAGCCCCTATATAGACATCAACTGCTGCAAGTCCTGAGTATGCAGGTACTCCATTCAAATGTATCTTCGACATTTTTATTGGCGGATCTGAGTGCCCAAAGTTCAAGAATGCTCCTGAGGAACACATAGGCCCAAAGGTTGCTGTTGTAACAACATCTACATATTTTGTTGCCTCTTCTATCCCCTTTTCCTTAACAATGTCAATTACCTCTTCAGCTGTCACTACCACTGCTGTACCATTTCTTATCTTTTCGTTTATTTCTTCATAGGATTTTTTTACTGCCACATTAATTCCCCCTTAGATAGATATTGAATAATTCTAAATATTTAAAAAAACCTTCTCTGACAGAGAAAAGGCTTTTTAATAACAGCATACTCATCTGTCGGTATAAATACCGCTGGAATTAGCACCTTTGTACATTATGTACCGGTTGCCGGATTTCATAGGGCCAGTTCCCTCCATCTCTCTTGATAAGAAGAATATTTAGTTTTAATAATAGTTAATCTCTTACTCTCGTTAACAGTAAGGGCCCTGAAAAAATTAAAAGCCTTCTCCAACAGAGGAAAAGGCTTTATAAACTCAGCGTTCTCATCTATCGGTATAAATACCGCTGGATTTAGCACCTTTGTACATATAGCACCGGTTGCCGGACATCATAGGGCCAGTTCCCTCCGTCACTCTTGATAAGAGATTAAATATTCACTTTTATGATTGATTATAAGTATACTGCCCTTAATGATAATTGTCAACACTTTTCTGAAATTTTATTTTTTTCTATTATATATGTGTAATTACTCAAATTCTTGAACACCTACACTAAATTTTGTACCATTTATTTTAATACAAAAATTTCTGATATTCTTTATGGGTTCCCTTAAATTTTCATTTTCAAATTCTTCTATAACTCTTGTTAAGCCTATTTCTCTCTCCTTTAAAAGCTGTTGAGCATCATCTATACTTATCTTCTCAAACTTTATCCTATCACCTGTTTTCAACTGTGCAAGATATGGTAAATCAACAGAAATCACATTTGCTATCTTTGTATATCCACCGGTAGTCTGTCTATCTGCCATCATTATTATTGGTTCTCCGTGACCAGGAATCTGTATAGCTCCAAATGTAATACCTCCTGATATTATATCTGCGCCGGCTTTATGTTCAATTTTGGCTCCACTTAGTCTATATCCCATCCTGTCACATTGGTTTGTAAGTATATATTCGCTACTCAAAAATGTATCAATACCTTCCTGTGTAAATCGCTCATCCTCGGGACCTATTATAACTCTTGCTGTATATTGACTATTAAATACTGGCATTAAATCCTCTGGTATTTTTCTGATTCCCAAATATTTTTGACTCTTATCTATATCAATAGGGATAATATCTCCCATTTTTAATTTTCTACCCTTGTATCCACCTATTTTTCCTCTTAGATATGTGGATTTACTTTCCATAATGCTTTCAACATTAAATCCTCCAGATACTGCTAGGTATGACCTACAGCCATTCTTTAGATGTCCAAAGCTCAAACTGTCACCCTTGTTCACATAAATGGTGTTATACATCTCGATTTTTTTATTATTTATTCTAGGAGAAATATCTCCCCCTGTAATTGATATAATTAAATTTGAATCAAATTCAATTTTAGGACCCATAAAGGTTATTTCCATGGCAGCCTCATATCTAACGTTGCCAGCTAGTATATTCGCAAGTTGCAGAGATAATATATCCATGGCCCCACCTGCTGGTATGCCATACTGACCATAACCCATTCTTCCAGCATCTTGGATAGTTGTTAGGAGACCCGGATTATGCACTCTTAGGTTACACATTCTATTCTCCCTCCTTAAAGGCTGTCTTTTTTATACTATATCTATTCTCTTTTATTTCCTTACTTATAGCTTGGTATTCTCCTTTACAAATCGGTTGAAACTTTAAATATTGCCCAGCCTTTAAAAGAACAGATGGTTTTCTTTTAGCGTCAAATAGATTTAGCGGTGTTCGTCCTATTAACTGCCATCCACCGGGGCTGTCTATTGGATATATACCCGTTTGATTACCTGCAATTCCTACGGACCCTGCTGGAATTTTTTCTCTAGGATTTTCTAATCTTGGAGTAGAAATTTTTTCGGACATCCCTCCAAGATAGGGAAAACCCGGTGTGAATCCCAGCATATATACTAAATAATTTGCTCTGCTGTGGATATTTATAACTTCTTCTACGGTTAGTTCATTATGTCTAGCTACATGTTTTAAATCTGTACCATACTCATCTCCGTATAAGGTTGGAATGTGAACTACTTCCCGTGGGGGAAGCTTTATATCGTCTATAGATTCCTCTATATCCCTTAGTTTCTTTGTGAGCCCTTCATAGGAGGTTTCAAGTGGATTGTATAGTACTAGAACCGTTGTATAAGTAGGAATAATCTCAACAATTTCTTTCAATTGCACCCTTTCAATACAATAAGATAAAGCCCTTATTTTTCTATTTACTTCCTCTGAAATCCTATTGCCAACCTCCAAAATTATTCCGCTGTCCCCAGAGGCAAAGAATTTAGTTTTCTCATACATAGTCAGCAACCCTTTCTAGTTAGTCAAGACCACTCAGCTTCTTTAATGCCCTGAATTCCACTCCATTATCTGTGAGCTTTTCTCTTAGGTTCTTTATGAACTCTAGGGCCATCACGTTATCTCCGTGAACACAAATACTATCGGCCTTTATTTCTACATCCATTCCATCTATAGACTTAACTATTCCCTTTTTAACCATATCCTGAACTCTACCTACACAGGTTTCTGTATCATGTATTACGGCACCCTTAAGTTTTCTTGATACTAAGGTTCCGTTATTATTATAGGCCCTATCGGCAAATACTTCATTTGATGCCTTAAGTCCTATATCCCTTGCGGCCCTTATCATCTCTGAGTTCGCAAGTCCCATGAGTATCAATTCCCTATCAACGTCGTAAACAGCCCGTGCCAAGGTCTTTGCAAGGTCATAATCCTTAGCAGCCGCATTATATAGTGCTCCATGGGGTTTCACATGCTGGAGTCTTCCTCCACAGCTCTCAACAAAGGCCTTCAATGCTCCGATTTGATAGATCATATAGGCTCTTGCTTCTTCCATACTTATATTCATGCTTCTTCTGCCAAATCCCATCAAGTCCGGATATCCAGGATGTGCACCTATACTGGCTCCCTTTTCTATTGCTAACCTTACTGTCTTTTCCATTACTAGAGGGTCTCCTGCGTGGAAACCACATGCTATATTTACAGATGTCACATAATCTAATATTTTCTCATCGTTACCTATCACATAATTTCCAAAACTTTCTCCAAGGTCACAGTTTAAATCTACCCTAAACATATTATCACCTTCCAATTTTTACTCCTCTATCAGTATGCTTTTACAATTCAGCTAGTTCATCGTTCCTTACATCTAATATATACATATGACCCGATGTTTTATCTTCTTTTGTGGATAATAAAATTATATAACCGGAGGGCTTTACCCTCCGGTATGTTAATGTCTTACATAAGGCCTAAAACCTTAAGGATACTTCTAAGCCCAAGTCCTATGGCTACAAGAACAACTATACTGCCTAATATATTTACAATTCCGCTATTAACATATTTACCTAATCTCTTTTTATTGTTCATTACGTATAATAAGAATATTGCAACTATTGGAAGTAGTATTCCGTTTGCTGCTTGAGCAAATATAATTGCTGTAAGAGGTTTAAAGCCCATGGCTGAAAATACAATACCTATAGCTAAAACTAACATCCATACAGCTTTAAATTTCCTATCCTTGAAATTTTTTTCCCATCCTAGTGCGCCTGATGTTGCATAGGCCGCAGCAAGGGGGGCTGTTATTGATGAAGATAATCCCGCTGAAAATAATCCAAATGCAAAGAAATATTTTGCCCACGGACCTAATAAAGGCTCAAGCTGCCTTGCCATATCACCTGCATTTTTTATACCAATTCCTGTTCCAAAGAATGAAGCCGAAGCTGTTATAATCACTGCCATTGATATTAGTCCTCCAAGAATTATTGATATAAAAATATCTGATCTTGCTTCCCCTAAGCCCGATGAATCCTTCCATCTTTCCTGTACAGCCGAGGAGTGAAGGAATAGGTTATAGGGTACTACTGTAGTTCCAACTAATGCCATAACTATAAATACTGAACCCTTTGGTACTGAAGGAACAAACATCCCTGCTAGAATCTGTCCCCAATCAGGGCTAACTACAATTGCGGTAGTTATAAATGTTAAACTCATAAGAACAACTAAACAAATAAGTACTTTTTCAATTAATTTATAGCTTCCAGTATATAATAGTATAAATGCTCCAATACCCATAACCGGTCCCCAAACATTCATGGATATTCCTGTAACTGATTGAAGTCCCAAGGCTCCTCCTAAAATATTTCCTGTCTCGTAGGCTGCGCAACCAATACCTATTGCAGAGATAACTAAGAAAATACTTATATACTTCACTAATGGATTTTCAAACTGGTCTCTTAAGGCTTCTCCCAGACCCATTCTTGTAACTATCCCTAATCTAGCTGACATTTCTTGAAGTACCACAGTTGCAAATACTGAGAATACCATTGCCCAGAGTAGTGAATATCCAAAGCTAGCTCCTGCCAAGGAAGCGGTTGTAACCGTACCTGGACCTATAAAGGCTGCTGTCACTATTGCTGCAGGTCCCATTGTTTTCAGTCGTTCCTTAAAGTTTTTCTTTTTTCTTGTTGTTTCCATGCTGTACCTCCTTAAATTAATATATTACTTCTCATACCTATATTGCAATATATATGCCAAAGTTTTTTTGTTATTTTTTCTATATTTCGAATAGTTTTAACATTCCATATAGTATCAATAGTGCGATTCCGAACATAAAAATGAGCGATTTCGCAAACTTTGTGCTAAATCGCTCATTTTTTACGGAAAATACTTTTCAACTCTTCTTTTTAGGGCAAACCTACTTATACCTAACAATTTTGCTGCTTTAGAGTGATTCCCCTTAGTCTTGTTTATAGCTTTCGTTATGTATTCCTTTTCTATCTTTTGTATCTCATCTTCTAAGCAAAACTTTTCATTAAAGCTTTCTTGGAGAAGATCAGGAATGGTATCATTTATGTTGTCATTGTCAATATCATGTTCTCTAATCTCAGTAGGTAAATGACCAACATCAATATAATCTACATTGTACAATATAACTATTCTTTCTATAACATTTTTCAACTCCCTCACGTTTCCAGGCCAACTATATGTTTGTAGTCTTGTTTTCACATTGCCACTAAAGCCTTTAATAGCCTTATTAAACTTTTCATTATATTTAGTTAGAAAATATTGCCCAAGCAATAATATGTCATCACCTCTATCTCTGAGAGGAGGTAAGTTAACGGGAACTACATTTAATCTATAATACAAATCTTCTCTAAACTTCTTTTCTCTGATAGCTTCTTCTAAGTTCTTATTTGTTGCTGTTATTATTCTTATATCAACACCTATATCCTGAAGGCCTCCAACTCTCTTGAATTTACGTTCCTCTAGAAATCTTAATAGCTTCGTCTGTAAGCTCACAGGAACCTCACCCAACTCATCTAAAAACACAGTTCCTCCATCGGCTATTTCAAATAGCCCCTTTTTTCTGGAGGCTGCCCCAGTAAAAGCACTTTTTTCATATCCAAATAATTCGCTCTCCACAAGTTCCTTTGGTATGGCTCCACAGTTTATCTTTACTATTGGAGCATTACTTCTATGGCTTTTATTGTGTATAGCCTCAGCTACTAGTTCTTTTCCTGTACCTGTTTCTCCTCTCACCAGTACAGTTACACCATCATTTTTTGACAATATATTGATCTGATTATATATTTCTAACATCGTAGAGTTTTTTCCTATCATGGAACTGCTATCATGTTCCTTTTCCTTTTCCAGTAGATATATTTTGGTTTTCATGTTCAAATTATCAAAGGCCTTTGACGTTATTATATGTATTTCCTCTAAATCAAAGGGCTTTTTTATGTAATCAAATGCCCCATTTTTTATTGCTTTAACTGCTGTCTCAATATTCCCATAGGCAGTCATTATTATGACCTCAGTATCATTATCATCCTTTTTAATTTCCTTTAGTATTTCAAGTCCATTCTCATTACCAAGCCTCATATCCAGAAATACTACATGGGGCTTGAAATTTAAAACCTTTCTTATACCTTCTTTACCATCTGATGCAAAATCCACTTCATATCCAAGATCCTTTAAACCCTCAGTTAAAGATAAACAGATGGTTTTCTCATCATCAATTATTAGTACTCTTTTATTCATCTATCTCACCACCATTAATAGGAAACTTAATTTCAAATTTAGTCCCCTTTCCTAAAATGCTCTGTGCCTCAATCTCTCCCTTATTCTCAATGACTAGTTTGTGAACTACGGATAAACCTAGTCCCGTTCCTCGAGAATCAGTAGTAAAAAATGGATTAAATATTTTTTCGATATTCTCTTGCTTAATACCCACTCCATTATCTTCAAAGCTAATGCATAATAACTTTTCTTTCTCCCTAGACACAGTACCTAATCTAATCTCCAACTTCCCTTGCTGATTCGACGCCCTTACGGCATTCTTAATTATATTTATAAATACTTGCTCAGTCTGAGCTTTGTCAACAAAGATTGAAAGGTTGCCCGTTTCTATATAGACATTTGCCTTTATATCCTTTTCCTTCATATCCTTTTTTGTAAGTTCCAATGACATATTTAGGATTTCTAAGATATTTGTCATTTCATATTTAGGTAAGTGGGGTTTTGCAAAATCCAGTAGCTCTGTTATAAGATTATTTAATCTATCGATTTCATATATCGTACTATTAAATAGCTTTAAATTTGATTCATCCTCTTCAGTACATAATCTTCCCTTTAAAACTTGAATACTCATTTTCATTCCAGCTAGGGGGTTTCGAATCTCATGGGCTAACCCAGCAGCTAGTTCACCAGCGGAAGTCAATCTATTTATTCTTTCAATATTATTCTCAATCCTCTTTCTCTTTGTTATATCACTAAAACTGCAAATTGCTCCATTTGTTTTTTGGTTTCCCGTTCTTAAAAGAGATGTGGTAACATCTAAATATTGTTTATTACCATCGACAGCCCTATTAAATACTATTATGTCATTTTTACCTTCTTCATTTATTAGGGTCTCATTTAATTGTTTCATCAGGTCACTATGAACCTTTTCCCTTTCTTCGTATGAATTCGTACTATATTCTAATATCTTTTCGCCAGCTTGATTTATTGATAAAATCTTACCCTTCTTATCTATTGTTATAATCCCAATAGAAATATTTCTAAGAATATCCTCGTTATATTTTTTCATATCCAAGAGTTTTCTTGTATTCTTCTCAAGCTTCCCAACCATGTTATTAAAGGCCTGAGCCAATATTCCTATCTCATCTTCTCTGTTTATAATTATTTTTTCATTTAAATTTCCCTTCCCAATTTTATAGCACATATCAGCTAGCTTTTTCATTGGTTTGGAAATATTATGAGATATTAAAATAGTTGCCTGCATTGAAAATACTAGGAAAATAATCGCTACTAAGAGAGTATACTTCTGAATTTCAATTAGTTCATCTGTAAAAATATCTTTGTTCAATCCATATCCAATAGTCCATTGCCATTTATCAAAGCTTCTATATACAAATAATAAATCATCATTACTATATACCTTTGTTTTAGCTTTAAGTGCTTCTTTCAAAGCACCCTCAGCAAAGGAGTTATCTTTACTGAGGTTATTAAAAACTAGCTTATTATTTTCCAAAATAACCATACCCTTTTTATTAAGCTCTTTAAAGTAATCAATGACCTTTTCCTTGGCTAAATCATCAGCCATCTCATTATCCTCTGCTTCTTTATCTATTATATTAATAAATACCATATGATCATCTAGGTTATCTTCAATGTTTTTTGTTTTATTATTTAGAAGCAATTGATATCCATTCCAGTATGATACTATACCTAAAATTAGGATTGGTAGTATTACTAATATCATAAATGGAATGAGCATTTTATTTTCTATATCCCATTTCATCATCAATCACCTTTTTCTTGTCATAAGTACTTTTGCTGACTACATAAAATAGTATTAATGATACTACTACCCCTGGCAAAACAGGATGAATAACAATATTCGATGCTTTTATGAAGGTATTTCTGGCGAAAAATATACTTATTGTTATCAATCCACCTATAAACGAGGCCATTGCACCTTCTTTGGTTGCCTTTTCCCAATATAGTCCTCCATACAATGGCAGTAAAAAGGTTACTGAAAAAATTCCCCAAATATAGCTTCCATAGATTAGAAGGCTTATTGGTGGTTTAATAGAAAGTATTAGTGAAATAGTTCCCGCTAAAAATATGGATAACCTATTAAGGTTTAATAGTCTTTCTTCACTTATATTGGGATTGAAGAAATTCTTGTATATATCATAACTAAATCCGCTTGCTAATATAAGAAGCTGTGAATTTGCAGTTGATATAGCTGCCGCCGCTATACTTATCAATATAAATCCACTTAGTGGAGAATAAATTACATTATTAATTATATGTGGGAATATCTCATCTACTGAGCTTATACTTGCAACCGATGGTTCTAGTACCCTTGCCCCTATACCAATTATTAATATTCCAATATATATAACAGCTAATATCAATACTGAAAAACATATCATCTTTACAGCGGTCTTCTTATCCTTGGCAGAGGACACTCTTATGGCATATTGTGGATTTGCTGCAAGGCCCAGACCCCATGCGAGGCAAACTGTAAATATCATACTTGGTCTTTGAAGTCCATTACAAAAAGGATCTACAAGTCCCCCCTTTTCTATTACATGCGGAAAACCAGGAAAGGGTTTAGTAGCTATAAAACTCGCCTTCTGGTTCATGAGAGTTATTCCTCCAATATCTTTCAATATAATAAATGCAGCTAGCACTGTTCCAATAAATAGTAAAATAAAATTGAGTCCATCTGTTCTTGTAACTGAGAAAAGGCCTCCAAAGGTAGTGTATATAACGAATAGATATACGAGAAAGATTGATAGTTTATAATTTATGTCTAAAAGCTCCGACATAACGATTCCAAATCCACGAATCTGAATTATAATATATAGAATATAACAGATTACAATTACTAATCCTCCAAGCCCCTGGAGTAGTCTACTATTGTATCTGATTCTAAAATATTCTGGGACAGTCACAATATCATAGTCCTTTAGCTTTGCAGCCATAAATACTAAAAAAACCGCCCCTAAAAACCACCCCACTACTGAATATAATATAACAGAATATCCATAGGCATAAAGGGTTCCTGTTAGGCCTTGCATGGAAGCTGCACTAAACCACGTTGCTGTAAAGGTAAAAATACTTGCCTTTAAGCCTAGGCTGTTTCCAGCAACAAAAAAATCCTTATTATCTTTCGTTCTTTTGAATCCACCCTTACCAAACCAAAGAAGTACAAAGGTATAAAAAGCAAAGTATATTAGGTACATCAAGCTTTTGTTCATCTTATCAAATCACCTTCTTATACTTTAGAATAAGCGCCACTATGGACGGTGCTATGGTAGAAATAATAAATAATCCACCTACAATAAACCAGGTTCGAAATGGCAGGCCTAATAAAAAATTACTACTGTTCATTTATTCACGTCCTCAAATGTTTCTTGTTTATTACTTTTTCTTAATATTTATTAGTTATAGTTCTTTTTCCATGTCCATTTTCCTCTATAAGAATTATTTTATTATAGGAATTTATGTAGAGACTTTAATTTATAAATGTCCAAAACGCACAGAATCACTGAGTATTTACAAATATATAAATTAAGCTCTACTAGATAAAGCCTATACAACTAAAAAAACTACAGATATTCTGATTGCATAATAATTAGAATATCCATAGTTTTACTTCAAAATCCTCTTATTTAAAATAATACATAATGTCCCTAAGAAAAAATATCTGTATCCCGTAGAAACTATATCTCATTTAATTAGATCTTTTTATTTCTTCTAACCTCTGAATACCTTCAAAAACCATATCCTTTGTTACGGCATAGGGTAAATATTCCATATCATGACCTTTTACTGTATTTTCAAGAACCGGTTCTAAATATTCTCTATCATTCCTAACTCCGATATCCTTTAGACATGTGGGGAGCTTTATTCTCTTGTAAAAATCATAGAGTCTCATTAATTCATCTATCTGATTGTCCATGGCTAATTGTACCAAAACTCCATAGGCAACAACTTCACCGTGTAAATGATTCTCTTCTATATGCTCTAGTATAGTAAGTCCATAAAATAGTGAGTGGGCAAGTGCACCATTATATCTATCATCGGCTAGCATAGATACTAAACCGGTACTTATAATATTGTTTAATATAACTTGTTTGATTTCAAATGAACTTATACCCTTTTCGCAATCTTCTAAGGCCTTTTCTCCATATTGAAACATGGGACCTACACACATTCTACTAATTTCTCTGCCCATCCCTGAGCTATGGTCTAGCTTATCACCTCTAGATGCCAATACACATTCATAATGCTTTGCTATTGTATCACCAATACCAGCCCACAAATATTTAGCTGGTGCTTCAGATATAATCTCACTATCTATGAAAATATGTATAGGAGGTTTCTCAAAAAAATAAATTGAACTAAATTCACCCTTTTCATTATATACCACTGATAAACGGGTGCTAGCTGCACAGGTAGCAGCGATTGTTGGAATAGTAATTATAGGAACATCTGTCTTCTGGGCCGACCCCTTGGCAGTATCGATGGCCTTTCCTCCTCCAACACCCATTATAAGATCGACCTTCTCTTCTCTAGCCCTTTTAGCAATCAACTCCATATTGTCATATGTACATTCTCCACCATACCACATAAAATCAACTACTTCTAAGCCACTACCCTCAAGTACATTTTGAATCCTAGGTATAGCTTTTTCCAATGCCGTTTTTCCACCTACTATTAGAATTCTCCTACCATAACGCAAACATATATCCGCTAAACCCTGCAAAGAATCTTCACCAATTGTATAGTTTGGAAATGTAACCGTCAATTTACCCATTCAAATCACCCTTTATGTTAATAATACAATATTAGCTTTCTTCAAAGATAAACATTGTTTCAAAGCAATATCATTGTATCATTTTTTTCTAAATATTCAAACTACATCAAATCAAATCCTTCGAATTTCAACATTTTCGGATCGTAATTTTTTAGAATTTCGCTTCGAAACAGACAGAATTTTCAAAATAAATCTTCAAAAGAACTTGTAAGCGGATCGATAATATAGTAACATAATATTAATCATTGAAACGTTGTTTCAAAAACTAAAGGAGGTCTGTTCTATGAATTCAAAGAAATTTGCAGAAGGTTCAAGTTCTTCCACAGGAAAGGTCTTAAAATTTATTATTCCATCAATCATTGGATTACTTCTATTTGTAATTCCTCTTCCATGGGGTGGTAGTTCGTTAACCATTGGTGTTGGTTATATGGCTTCGGCTTTCAAAGCTTCATTTGGGAGTATGTTACCATCATTTATGGTTTATGTGGTAATGATCAGTGCTTTAATAACTTTGATTTCTACCGTATTTAAACCTCAGTTTATTACTGATAACAAGTTTTTCAAGGAATTATTCGTTGTTAATCCACTTACACTTACCCTTAGAGTAATTGCAGCGATATTTGGATATACTGTTATAAATTCTATTGGTGCTTTAGGCCTTGATAAAATATCCAATCCCAATACTGGGGGTGTTGTAGTTAATGATCTGTTTCCAGTTCTATCTACTTGGTTTTTCTTTTCAGGGTTCTTTTTACCATTATTAATGGAATTTGGATCAATGGATTATTTAGGAACCTTAATCAGAAAGTTTATGAGACCCTTGTTTAAGGTACCTGGGCGCTCCGCAATAGATGCAATGGCATCATGGATTGGATCAGGTCCTGTTGGAGTTGTTATTACAGACAAACAGTATAGAGAAGGTTATTATACTTCAAAAGAAGCGTCCATAATTTCTGTTTGTTTTTCATTGGTATCCTTGCCATTTGCAGTTTTTATTTCTGAATTTTTAAAATTATCAACGAGTTTTCTAGTCTTTTATGGTGCTATAAGTATTGCATCTTTTGTTGCGGCTCTGGTTCTGCCTCGAATATATCCTTTAAGTAAGAAATCCGAAGACTTTTTTGAAGGTGTCGATGTAAAAATAAATGAAATCGTGCCAGAGGGTCGTGGTGTACATGAGTGGGCAGTTGAACGAGGTGTTAAAAGAGCTGAACTGGCACCGGGCATCAAAGGACTTATATTATCGGGGTTAAAAACGGTATTTGATGTTTACTTCAGTTTAATGCCAATAGTCCTATTTCTAGGAACAGTTTCGTTAGTAGTTGCAGAATATACACCAATATTTAGCTTCATTTCTAGACCGTTAGTTCCTTTATTTGAATTATTGCAGGTTCCAGACGCAGCATTAGCTTCATCTGCTACATTGGTTGGGTTTGCGGATATGTTCTTACCAGCAATTTTTGTTAAAGGATCTGAATTTGAAATCACGAGATTTATAATCGGTGCTCTCTCTTTTACTCAGTTAATCTATTTAACAGAAACAGGCGCAATAATTTTACGTACAAAAATTCCGGTTAATTTTGTTGAATTATTAATAATTTTCTTACAAAGAACAGCGATTACACTACCTATTATTGTTTGTATTGCTCATTTGATTTATTAGAGGAGGCATAAATATGAAGCATAAATATATTGCTAAACGATACTGGAAGAATAAATCAACTCCTATGGGTGCAGTTGATGAACTAGCTAAGAAATATAACGATGTTATAGATCTAAGTTTAGGAGACCCAGATCAGACTACTGATGAAGGAATAATAAATTTTGCTTTTCAAGAAGCATTAAAAGGTCATACAAAATATACCGACTTTAGAGGTGATCCTGAACTTCGAAATGAAATAGGAAAGTTTTATAAAGAAGAGTACAACGCTGATATACAGGACGAAGAAATTATGATTTCTACCAGTGCTTGTCTAGGAATGTATCTCGCTCTTGAATCTATATTAGATCCTAATGATGAGGTAATCATACATTCACCATACTTTACGCCCTATTCACAGCAGATTGAACTTGCACGAGGAATCCCCGTAGAATTAGATACCTTTGAAGAAGATGACTTTCAGATTAATGTTAACAAGTTAGAAGAAGTAATTACTGAGAGGACAAGAGCAATTATTATTAATTCACCTAATAATCCAACAGGAGCAATATTTTGTTTTGACACTTTAAATAATATTGCTGAGATTGCCATAAAATATGATTTAATCATAATTGCTGATGAAATCTATGGATCATATACCTTTGATGATGATTTTGTTTCAATGATCCTATTCAATAAAATTCGTGATCGTTTGATCGTTTTAAACAGTTTCTCAAAGGATTACACTATGACTGGATGGAGGGTTGGAAATATTATTGCACCTAAAGAAATTATCCAGACATGTCAAATAGTTAATGAAAATGTTGTTTTTACGGCTCCATCAATTTCTCAAAGAGCTGCAATTTACGCCCTACGAAATCGTAAAAGAATTCAACCACCGGCAGTAAGTCTATATAAAGAGAGGGTGTTGTATGCAGCTAAACGTATAAATAGAGTTCCTTGGATGAGTGTCTTAAAGCCAAAGGGAACATTCTATCTATATATCAATATTAAAAACTCAGGATTAACATCAGCTAAGGCGAGTGCATTAATCCTTGATAAAGCACAGGTACTTACAATACCTGGAAATGCATTTGGCTCTTGTGGCGAAGGATATATAAGGATTGCGTGTACCGTAGATATTAAAGAATTGGAAAGGGCTTTTGATCGAATTGAAAAAATAGAATTGGACAATAATTTTAATCCAACTTTGTAGAAGTGATCAATCGACTTCAGCTGTTTTTAGCGAAGTCGATTTTTTTCTTTTCAGCCGCCACTGAGGTGAGCGAGTCTTAGGGATGTATGCACTAAGTTTCTTGCTACAATTGTGCTTCTTTTAATCTCCCCGAAATTTCACTACTAATTTTTTTAAGTTCCTCAATAATATAATCGATTCCCTTAAACTTTAATCTACTTGTGGGCCCTGAAACGCTTAAAGCTGCTATAGTTTTTCCCTTCATATTAATTATTGGAGAAGCGATGCAGGTTAAACCATATTCATATTCTTCATTGTCAAAGGCAACCTTTTCTTTAAGTATTTCTTCTTTTTCTTTTCTAAAATCTTCATATCTTACTATAGTATTAATAGTTCTTTTTTGTATTTCATGGGAATCAAAATAATTTTCTATCTCTTCTTCAGTCATTTGCGATAACAAGATTTTACCCGTTGATGAGCAATGTAAAGGAGAAATAGGTATTAGTTTTGAAACTAGGGTCGAGGATTCACCTTCAATACTAAAAATGTTTATAATATTTCCATCATGACTAATACCTAAATTTACTGTTTCCCCAACATTCTGGGATAGGTTTTCCATAAATTGTTCTGAAATCGTCTTTATGTTCAGTTTTGACTTTACTTTTTCTCCGTATTGTATAAAGGTCAAACCTAGTTTATATTTATCGGTTTCATTATCTTGTTCAACAAAATTTCTTTGATATAGGGTATTTAAAATACGATAAACTGTAGCCTTTGGCAGCTCAAGGTTTTGGGCTATTTCAGAAACTCCAATATACTCATCTGCTGAAAATATTTCTTCAAGAATCAGGACTGCTCGGTCAACCATGGTAATGGTATCATAATTTCCCTTATTCATAGTCATAGGTTCACTCCCTAAAAGTCATGTATATAGGGCTTACATAGTAAAACTTAATTTATGCATGTACAAATACTCAGCGTTTTTGGGAGTTTTTCATAAATTAAAGTCTTTACTTAAATCCCTATTATAGTCATGCTATCTTAAAACTTAATATAAATTTTCCTGAAATAATGAACGCTTCTACATTCTTTCAGTGAAATTTATTAATCCTTAAACTAACATTACTTTAATCTTTCTAATTATATAACATTATACCATGATGATAATATTTATAGTTTTTCAATCTTATAGATTATTATAATTGTTATGAAATTTTTGTAGACTTTAATATTTTTGTAATATAAGGATAAAAATACAGATTCGTATCTAAAAAAACAAATCCTCCATAGTATAAATTTTTTAACAATTTACTTGGAGGATTTAAATTATATCAGATTATATTAATTTGAGGAAATCTCTTTTATAGGTTCTGTCTCCTGCCTAGATTGTTTAAATACACCACTTAGTTCATTTGTGCTATATGGTACAATTATACTTTCATTATCAAATTCCTTCGAAGAATAATCGGCAATATAACAACCCGATTCCTTTGTTATCTTAAGATAATTGTCAGGCAACCCATTTATTTTCATTGATATCCGCCTTCCCAAATATTCTTCCATCCTTGATGGCTAATATTAACATTGTTCCCCACACTATTATCCATACGTCTATGAATTATTCCATCAAAAAAATACCCGTCTGTTCTATTTAAGCTTTCAATTATTCCACAGCATACGGAAAATCTGCCATTAGCATCTGCATTTTCCTCTGGTACATATGGTTTTCCAAGCTGTAAATCTTCTTCGTAGTCCTTATAGAATTTAAAGATATTTTCTTCAAGCTCACCGCTGCAAAATGTTACAGGAAGTTTTATTAGATCTCTAGCTTCTTTTCTAGCTATCATATAGTTATGGGAAAACAATTTTTCTGTAAGATTATCTACTATTTCATTTATTCTCTCTTCTTCACTTGTACCCATATGCATTGATAGTAATTTTTTAGCAATGGATCTAATGAGACAGTGGGTTCTATGAATACTACCTAAGGCTAATGGATGTACATATTCCATAAGCCTTGAAAATATCTTCCCAAGCGCTTCTTCATCTTTAATTCCCATTATGTCCTTAGAAATACCTATAAATGAGTATAGATCCTCAACACTTATTGGTATACGTGCTGAAGGATTATTGGGGTCCTCTGGATTAAACACTCCTGTTACATTGGGGTCCACAGGACTAAGTTCTCCCATTTTAGTCATAACTATCTCAGAAGCTCCCAATGAAATTAGGGTTCCCGCACTGTATGCACGAAATGGGATTAAAACAGAAAATTTATCGGTATACTCGTAAATAAGCTCAGCTACTCTAAGGGCCGTAAGCACGTCTCCACCTTTAGTATAAATAAGCAAATCAACCTTATCAGTGTTCTTCATAAGTTCTAAATGCTCATAGAAAACAGAGACAATATCTGGTGCTATTCTTGTACTTACATTCTGTCTATCTCCACTGATATAACATAAAACATTTGATTGTCTTATTTCAGCTATTCTTCTTATATATTCTTTTTTCTTTACAATATCCATTAGATTATTACTTCTCCTTCTTTTAATCCGGATTATCCATGAAAAACTCAAAATTACTTGCACCCTTTCAAACTTTTCATGAATAATCCAGAGTTAATTGCATTCAACTAGAACTATTATTTCAATTTAACACTTATTTATTCTAGTTATTTTGCTTCCTTTTTTTACTTGATTATTGTTGTTATTTTCGGCCCATACTATTATTGGTTTCAAAACAAAAACTTATTTGGAGGTAGTTTAATGCATACTATGAATCAGCAGTTAGGGTCAAATTCAAATCACTATCATTTTAATCCAGTTTCAAGATCTATATCTCAAGTAGGCACAACAGTATCTTATAGCTTAAATCCTACTACTAATGTCAATGCTCTAAGCAGCGGTGGAGCTTCGCAACATCTTGGATATAGCTCTGGTAATCTTTCCAATAGCCAATTTCTAAATTATGCTCAGCCTAATTGGTCTTCAGTAGGTTATTCAGGCTTTAGCCCTGTAGTTTCTGCTAGTCATTTTAACAACTCAGCAAGTGGAAACTATATGCATCCTCAATCTTATTATGTGAGAAGCACACTTGTTCAACCAAGCGTTGACATATCCGAAACTTCAAGTGATGTAGTAATTACAGCTTGTGTAGGTAATTTAGAAATTAGTGACCTTAACTTAAACGCCACTGATAATTCTGTTACTATCTCTGGTAATGCATGGACAGGCAGTGAAAATCTAGTCCTAAATAGAACTGTAGCTCTACCAACAAGTATTAGAGCTGAATCTATAGACGCCAACTATCAGAGTGGTATAGTTGAAATCAGATGCCCAAAAACTGAAAAATTCATGAGGCAACGAACAACTATTAACTCTGATACAATTCAATCAAAATAGTTAAATCAAAATATAAAGAGGTGTCTCAGAACAACTAATTTTTACGCTATTCTGGGACACCCCTGGGCTGAACTCATAAGATGTTTTTATGAGGCGGCCCTTTCTAATTTTTAATTTTCTGGGTATACATATATAACCTCGAACTTATCACTTCTTTCATTATATCTATACTCTGCAAGATTCTTCTTGTCTTCATCTTCTATAAATATTCTAACATCCACATTCTCAATTTCATCATAGACCTCTTTGGCTATCTCATTAACAAAATCTTTAAATTTATTTTCCTTCCTCTTTTTCCAGCTTGAAGAATCTCTTTTAAAGTTTCCTTTCATATCTATTAATATATAGTCTGAACGTTTACTCAGGTTATAATCAAAGGATAAATCTTCACTGCCCTCTTTATAGTGTTCATAATCCTCTCTAAGAGAATCCTCTATTGCTTCAATTGTTCTTTCCTCGTCTAAATCATCCTTATGTTCAGAAATTACGCTAAAGTCTTCTTTAGCTTTATCATACTCATACTTCCCAATCTCATCACCATATCTATCATCTACATAGATTTTAACATCCTTATTTAAATCTTTAGCCGCTATTTTTGAAATCTCTTCAACAAAATCTTTGAAATTACTTTTATCCCTTGTTGCCCAGTCCTTTGAATCCTTTCTGAAGCTCTTGCTGTTCATCTTTATCTTAGTATATGTTGATTGCTTAGTAACATCGTACTCAAATACTAGATCATCTCGTCCCTTTGTATATGTTTCGTACTTTTTATTAAGTTTATTTTCAATATCCTCAGCGCTTTTTCCGCTATTTATATTATATTGAATACTATAGGTTGGTGCAGTATTTTGTACATCATTACTAGCTAAATGCACCGTTTTCGTATTCTCATCCCAGTTAACCTGTAACCCTAGATTGTTTGAAACATCTCTTAAAGGAATATATACGCTTCCATCATATATAAAGGGCTCCTTTGAAAAATTTAAAGGCTTTCCATCAAGTTTAACTTGAATATTATAAAACCATGCAGTTATTTCCTTACTATATCCTACCCCCACTGAAACACTGCATCCCATTAATAAAACTATCACCAAAACAGTAACAATTCTTCTGGTAATGCTTTTTCTTTTTGAATTCATATCAATATTCCTCCTCTGTGTCAAATATTTTTACATAAAGATATTGATCTCAACTTAATTTCCATATACTTTTATTTGATCAATTATTATATACTTCAGTTAAATTCTACCATATACATCACTTTTATTAAATGCAAATAAAAACTACAGGGCAGAATCTGATTCCGCCCTGTAGTTAGTATAGCTTGCTTTCATAATAACTCTTAATATTTAATTAATTTTTAGGCTTCTTCTCTCATCATCTCAGGTGCTTCTACTTCTTTACCGTAGAGCTTAACTACAGTAAAGGCTAATCCCCATCCAATGATTAGTGATAAGAACGGATTCATTCCAAATATTGCTGCCGGTAGATAACTCACTAGTAGGGCTATAACAGCACATGTCAGTGAATAAGGAATTTGAGTTTTTACATGGTCAATATGGTCTGATGCCGATGCCATAGAACTCATGATAGTGGTATCTGATATCGGTGAACAGTGGTCACCAAATACTGCCATCGGAATTATACCTTCCGAAACTTTTCCATCTAATACACTAACTAAGAACTTCGCTGTTCCTAGGTCTTTACACATACTACCTATACCCCATGCCAATACTAGTACCATAACTATAACAGTTAAAACGGGAATAATTGCATTAAATGCTCTTAAAGGAATATCATCCTTTATTTCCGTTTCAGTAAGTTCCTTAGATTCTAAAATAATACTCTAGTCTATATTACTTTGAATAAGTAAATTGTCAATAAATTTAATAACATTTACCTTTCCACCTGAAGCTCTACGGTCTCTTATATAGTCCATTTCGGCCTTAACATTTTCAAAGTCAAATAGGGAATTTGAATATTGGACAAAGCTTTCATTCATGTAATCTTCAATACCTGCGTTTGCAATATTTCTCATACCTTTGATTACTGCTCTTCGTATTCTTTGTTTCATGATTTTGGGGTTCTCACCAAACCTTTTACAGATTCCCTTAAAATCACGCATTATATATTTACTATCTTCTTCCTCAATTAAATATTTGCAAATTTTGAGTATATCGTATGAACCCTTTTCTCCCAGGATTCCAATATTACTTAAGATATACTCTATTTTGTTAATTTGTTTTAACTTTTGTGAATTTAAAGCATCCGTAGGTTTTGAATGAATCTGAAGCATGCCTTTAATATTGGAAATCGCCCTTGCCATTTCAATTTTTTCTGATATAGATCCAATAACCTTTTCGATCTCAATAATATTAATTGGTTTACTTATAAAAAATTCAACTCCAGAAGTGTAGGATTCAGCAATCATTTCCTTATCCGATACCTGTGAGATAATTATAAAATAAATTCCTGGATTGCTTTTCTTTATTTCTTTGGTGAGGCGCGACCCATCTTTATTAGGCATCAAATAATCAACTAAAACAATATCCGGTTTTAGTTCTATTATATCCTCAAATGCTGTATCTCCGTCATAGGCATATCCGATTACCTTTCCCAGATTTCTGTCTTCAATGATGTCCTCTAGTATTTTTACAATATTGATATCATCATCAACTATATAAAACTTCAACTTTGTCCACCCTCTAAATTAATTTTATTTATACTAATTATAAATGTAGTGCCTTTTTCAAAACTTGATTCAACCTTAATGTCTCCATTAAAATGATCTTTGATCAGGTCCCTTACAAGTGTCAATCCTATGCCGCGGTTTATCTCTCCAGTTTCTTTATCGAACTTTGTTGAAAAGCCTGGATTGAAAATATAATTCATATGATCTTCTTTAATACCCTTACCATTATCAGAAACATAAATCTTTATTTTTTCATCAATTTCCTCTATCTCTAACCCTACAACTGAACTTGATGAGTCCTTACAGGCTTCTATCCCATTATTTATGAGATTTCTAAGGACTGACATTAAATGATAATGATCCTTTACAAGAAAATTGCATTTTATTCTGTGTTTAAATTCAACTTCTAAATTTTCCTTTTTTAAAAATTCTGTGGTACTTATGGCTAAGATACTTACCATATCCTTAATATTTATTTTCTCAAACTTAAATTTATTTTCAAAAATTTGTTCCAGCCCTATAATAACCCTTATATAATCCTTTTTTATTTCATGAATATCCTTAGATAGATCAAGAATAATATCTTGTAGCTCTTTTGGAACATCATCATTAGTAGTTGAATATCTATAGGCCTTAAAGCTTTTGCTCATTATATCTTCAATATACTTCATATTCTTATTCATAAAATATATTTCACTGGTAAAGCTCGAGGTTAAAAGCATAAGCCGCCTATACCTTGCCTCATGCTCTAGTCTAAATAAAAGTGACTTATATCTTTTTAGTGCTATTATGGTTATAATAACTATCAGTGCCCTAATAGATGCTATAATAAATAGACCTTTAATTATATTTCCTTCTAGTCCAATTAGCTGTGTTCTAACGCTTATTTCAGCTACATTAGACAAATAGTCACTTAAAAGAACTGTAAAGGCAAATCTTGTTAGATTCTTATTTTCATAATTAGTATATAGATAATAAAATACAAGTCCGTATGTTAGATAAAATACTATATCCGGTGCAACGATAGAAATTGCATGGCGAAAATCTTTTATTGTCATAAACATTATTAGTGTTCTGAATAAAGGCGATACTAACGCAGTTATAGCACATGTTGTGATCGGATTTAAGTTTTTATTATTATACAAAAGAATTGGTAATAAAATAGTCGAGAAAGATATAATAAAACCTTCAACAAAAAAATTCAAGTAAAACTGGGCACCAATAGAAACTAAAATTGCTATATAAAACATTTTTTTTAGCTTATACATATGACATTCTCTCTTTCTATTACAGTGATGGGTTAAATATTAGTTCTAGAAGTTTCGTTGTTTTCCTCTTTTGTTTATAAATAAAAAGAAAGAGGCTGACTCATAAAAGCATCTTATGAGTTCAGCCCCGGGTGTTTCAGAATGAATGAACTTTCAAATAACGCAGAAATTCGTTATTCTGAGACACCCCCTTGTCTATTATATCTCAAATACCTTATCTAATCTTGTTAATTTGAAAACCCTCATAACCTGGGAGTTATTAATAGAATGAAGTCTTAAACTTCCGTTTACCTCCATACATTTCTTATATATTGATACAAGAACCCCAAGTCCTGTGCTGTCAATGAATGAGCAGTTTGCAAAATCAAGCGCGAAATGTTTTTCCCCTTTTTTCATTAGGTTATTTAATTTTTCCCTAAACTCATCGGCTTCATCTACAGCAAAATTCTCAGATATCATCATACTAATTTCTTTCATTAATATCCACCTCATATTTTAAATTTTTCTACAAGTTCATTTAAACTGCTAGCCATGGCACTGGTTTCCTCTGAGGTCGAAGCTAAGTTTTGAATTATTGAAGACTGCTCCTCAGTAGTAGCAGCAACTTCTTCACTGCTCGCTGCCGTGGTCTCGGTAATAGTGGCAACAGAGTCTATAAGTTTTACTATTTGATCGGAGTTTGCTACCTCATCCTTAGTAACATCGACTATTCTCTCAATATCCTTTGAAATTTGTTCTACGGCCTCAATAATACTAATAAATGATTTATCTGTTTCATTAGCCACTATAACGCCGTTTTCTACAACCTTCCTTCCTGAATTCATTGATTCTACAGCTTTATTAATTTGAATTACCATCTCATTTATGAGGGAAGAAATTTCATTTGCTTCTAAGCCAGTTTGCTCTGAGAGCTTACGTACTTCATCGGCAACTACTGTAAAGCCTCTTCCATGTTCACCGGCCCTCGCGGCTTCAATTGCTGCATTTAAAGCCAATAAATTGGTTTGATCTGAGATATTATTAATAGTACTTATAATCCCACTAACTTTATTTGAAAGTTCATTTAAAACCTTTAGTATATCTCCTGTTTTCGATGATACTTCACTGATATTTTCAATTGCTTCGATCGTCCGATTAACGTTTTTACGTCCTTCTTTCGCAACATTCATTGTTTCATCGGAGTTAGTCTTTGCTGTGTTTGCTCTACTCTGGGCAATTTGTATTAAACTAGAAAGTTCAACTAACACCTTAGATGTTTCAATAACCAAATTATTTTGGGTATCTGCATCGGATGCAACTTCCCCAGTACTATTTGCAATTTGCTCAGTAGCAGCACTGATCTGTTCAGAAGATGCAGCCATTTCCTCAGAAGCTGCAGACAGCTCATGGGACCCCTTTCTTACATGTTCAATTATATCTGATTGGTGATTAATCATTTCATTGAAGTTTTCACCTAATGTTTGTATTTCATCCTTTGTAGTTATACTGGCTCTAACAGTTAAATCGCCCTCACCTGCTCTGATCATCAGACCTTCTAATATCTTAATTGGTCTTATTATATTTCTTGTTGTCATAAAGTAGGCTGCCATCATCGCTACAAGCATTGAGATCAATGCAATCAATATTGTATTTTTTCTAATTGCAAATGCAGGCGCCATATATTCTTCATAATTGGCCGTAACTGCAACTACCCAATCATTCACTGGAGTAAATCTCGTAAATTTATATACCCCTTCGTATGTATAGTATCCTTCTCCAGGCTCGCCAGCCTTCATTTTTTCCACTATTGATTTTAACTCAGCATTATCTGTATCTCCTAAATTTTCTTTCATTATCTTATCGCCATTAGGATGATATATAAAAACCCCATCCTTATTGATCATGTAGGCATATCCATTTTCCCCTACCTTTACCTTAGCTGATTGCTTAGAAATAGTTTCAAAATCAATAGTTCCTATAACAGTACCTACAACTTTATTATTGAGCCTTAGGGGATAGGCTATTGCCACTACAGGTTTTTTAGAATCCTTAGAAATTATTACATCACTTTGACTTACTTTTCCCTTTAAGGCCTCTTTCACATAGACACGATTACTTAAATCAATATTGGCGCTCTCTTTTTTGTTAGTAATAATCCCCTTCGCCTTATCATCAGTAATGGCTATCATTTCTATTTCACTGCTATTCTCTTTCTGGACTTCATCTAAATATTTTAAGGTCTCCTTCCTTAGGAGTTCATCTCCACCTGCAAACTTAGCTAAGTTTTCATTATGGCTCAGAAGCCCCACATAATTACTAACGGAGTTCAAGGTTCTGTCAATTGACTCTGCGGTCTGTGTTGTAATATCCCTTAGTTCCTCTTCAGTCATACTCTGCATTGAATTTGAAGTTTTGGTATAGGAGAAAATACCTAAAGTAATAATTGGAACAGAAATGAATAGAAAGAACATAGTTATTAATTTCGTTTTTAAGCTTATTTTCATTTTTTACCCCCCTCTGCATTTTTAAAAAGTCGTTTTATTCATTAGCAAATTTTTTTGTATGATCAAAGTACTGTTTCTAAATTCCATCTTATCAGCAATAGATTTTATAAGAAACAATCCTCTTCCATAGTCATCTAATAAATTATCATCTGATATATTTTCTCGAATAGCTACATTTTCAAAGCCAGCTCCACTATCCTGAATTTCAAATTCTATACTACTCCCGTAGTAAATAGATTTTAAATATATTGGTTTATCAACATCATTCTTGTTTCCATGCTTAAATGCATTTGATAAAGCTTCTGTAAGTATAAGCCTTATATCAAAATCGTAATCATGATTATCTATATTCCTAATAATCTCCTCAATAATTTCTTTATGCTTTTCCAAGCCATACAAAATATATTCATTTCTTTTCATTTTCCAGTAACCCTCACCTTATTTAATTTCCATAGCAATTAATGTACAATCATCCTGTATTCCTTCTACATCAGTTAACATTTCATTTAAAGAAACCCTCAGATTATTAGTAAATTTCGCTACCATAGGTGTATCTAGCATGATATCATTCATTTTATCATCATCAAAAATAAAATCTAATCCATCTGTATAAAAGTAAAACCTATCCCCTGCGTCAAACCGAATTATCTCCTCATCAAAAATACTATCTTCAAACATACCAAGAAATGGCCCCTTAATAATTTTTCTAGTACACTTCTTCTCTCTATTTTGAAAAATAAACTGATTTATACCTGCGCCTACTATCTTAGCTTCTCCTTTTTTGAAATCAAATCTAAAACAACAGACTGCTACATAACGCTCTCCAAGATAATTACCTACTTTTCTATTCAAATTACTAAGTATCTCACTAGGTTGATCACTGGCTAAAATTTCTTCATGAAACAGAACGTTGAATGCAGATATATTGAGGGCGGCTGTAATTCCTTTTCCACTTACATCTCCTATTACTCCTATGAGTACATCATCATCTTTTTTCTTCAGATAGAAAAAGTCTCCACTAACAGTTTTTGCTGGTACATAAAGGGCTTCCATCTTAGCTTTATCTGGAATGGCAAAGGGCTTCCTAAAAAGCTGTTTTTGCATTCTAGCGGCAGCATTTAACTCATTTTTCTTCTTCGTAACATTTCTAATCACTGACATAACTGCTGGCTTACCTTGATAATTTAAGTAGTTTGAAGATATCTCTATTATTTTCTTGCCATCAATTGGAGCTTTATAATCAAATATTGTTTTTTCTACCCTATCTTCTATTATCTGTTTGATTCTTTTTTTAATAATTTTTTCAGATCCTGGTAAAACTTCAGTTATTTTTTGTCCAATAAGATTATCAAAGTACATAGATGCCTTTTTGTTTGCTAGAACAATCCTACCATCAACTGTAATAACCATTGCCTCAGGTAAAAGGTTAACAATTTGCCTATACCTTTCTTCACTTTCCTTAATGGCATTTTCTAAAAATTTTTCTTCTGTAATATCTCTTAATTGATTGATGATATATATTACATCTCCATAATCATCCAATACCGGATTACAGCAACAGTCTAAATATTTATCTAGCTCCGGAATATACTTTTCTGTTCGTATAATTTCCCTTGTCCTAATTATTTTTTCAATAGGGCAATTAGTACATTTTTCCTCTCTGTGCAATATTTCATAGCATTTCTTGCCGTTGATATCATCTGGGCTTATGTGAAAGAATTCGTAACCAGCTTGATTATAAAACATTACTCTACTTTCAGGGTCACATACTCCAATAATATCTGTAATTCCCTCAAGGACTCCCTCAAGTAATTTTGAATTTCGAAATATTTTTTCTTCCACTGCTTTACGTTCAGTAATATCCCTTACAATAGCCAAGAAAACCACTTTTTCTTCTAACTTAAAAATGTGTATGCTTATTTCTACTAAAACAGGAACTCCATCCTTGTCAATAATTTTTGTTTCAAATACAGCTCTCTTTGTTACTTTATTAACACAGTTATTTGGAATTTTGCTTCTATAATCTTTAAAAAAACAAATTTCAAGGGGAGCTTTTTTAAGAATTTTCTCTTTTGGATACTTTAGCAGGTTACAAGCTCTGCTATTAACATCAATAAAACGCTCAGGTATCCCATCTTCACTGGCTTCACCAAAGAAAACAGCCTCATTTGCGTTTTCAAATAGTTCTTTATATTGAACTTCTTTTCTCTTAAGCTCATTTTCAAGATTAACTTTTTCAGAAACATCTTCTATGATCAAATAAACAAATTTTTTTCCTAACATATTTAAAGGGCCTGAGTGAATCTCTACATCTATAATTTCATTGTTAGCCAAACGATGTTTTGAATCAAACTTTTGAAAATGCTTGTTAAGTGATTTCTGCAGCTTTGCGGTTACTTCATTTTTATGTAAGCAATCTATTTCAGTGAGCTTTAATTTTTTGAATTGATTTTTACTATATCCATAAAACTCGCATGCCACTAAATTAGCATTTACAATGTTACCATCATCAACATTGATAATCAATATTGCTAGATTGTTTTTCTGAAATATCTCTCTATAATATTTTTTAATGCTTCCAACGGCAATGCTAACCCTATTACATTTATTTCTCTTAAATAAACTACCTATCTCATCTTTATATTTATCAAAAGGCGCTTCCACAGGTTCAGAATTGTTCTCATGTTCCATTGTTTGTTTCAAATGTGTCACTCCTATAATATAGAGTTTCAAAGAAAACCATTAATTTATACATATTCAAAACTCACAAAATCATCGAGTATTTAATTATGAACAAATTACGTTTTACTGTGTGAACTCTATATAATTAAATATTTTTATGTATCTCTAATTAATTGCTTCTTAACCCATTAGTCTTAAGATTTTTAATGTTTATATTTAATTACATCCATATTATAACATTGTTTTCTAAAACATGACACTATTTAACAAATTTTTTTAATATTTGCTTAAATAAAAAACAGTTGTTTATTTTTATCTTTAAATTCTTTCATATAAGCTGAGTAATATGCTTATAATTTTTTATTGCTTCAAATTCAGTTATATGTTTGGTAATAACAGAAAGCGGCAGACTGTTTTTAAGCAGTCTGCCGCTTCTTGCTATAGTTTATTGTTTTCTAATATGCTTAATGTTTTATTTAGTATATTGAATCTAAAAATTTAAATACATTGTTTATGTTTTCATTTCTATATATCATTGTTTCTAGCATTTTTCTATTGTAATTGCCATCAATTCAAATTCATAGATTAATTATGTATCTAACTTACAATGATTATAAATCTCTTTTTAAGCTTTTAGGAGCATGGGGTTCATAGAATTTCCACATACACATAGTACTAACACCGCTCAAGGCAATAAATGTGAGTACGAAGGCCGATGTTGATAATAAGAATTTTTTCAAATTTCTTAACATAATAATCTCCTCCTTATTTAATTAAGATTAAAAAAGCTTTAAATTCGTGAATCTATATCCTAGGGGCGTTACTAAGAAAAATGCTAGAAAAACACCCAATGAGCTTGAGATAACATGTTTAGATATACCTAACATATTTAAATAGCTACATATTATAATCCAGATAGTAAGAAGTACAATCACCTTAATCTTTATCTTCCTTCTTGTATCTATATTTTTAATCATCTTCTTTTCCGTTCCAGCGGGAACCCATAGGATTGTTGCTGTTAGGGCTAGAAAATAAAGCAACGCAGTTGATGTTAATATTCCCTTAGAGGTTAATGAAATAACTTCACCTAATTTCCCCAATGAAAGTATCAGAATAAGACCCATAAAATAGCATCTACTCTGTGTATCATAATGGCTCCCACCAACAAGTCTTCTGAAAATAACATAGGATATGCTTACTGTAATGGTGGATTGAAAGATATTAAAAAAATATGCAAAGACTAATTCACTAATTATACTTATTGAAGTTCCTAGAAATATCTGCAGACCATAGGAAAGTACTTCCGTCTTTTCCTCGTTATAATGCAATTCTCTGGATATATAGTTAGAAATATTATCAGCTAACCTTTTCACCCTTGCTAAATCCCTCCCTTGGTAACTTGATAAAAGCTATCACCGTTCCATGGTCTGTATTTCTAATTACAATACTTCCATTATACTTGTCCGCAATTTCCTTAGATATATGCAGCCCATAACCTCTCCCGATGGAAGTTTTAGATGTAATGCCGGGATGAAATAATTTTTTCATGAGTTCTTCTTCTATGTATCCCCTATTTTCAATTTCAAATATAAAGTTTCCATCACAATAATCGACAATGATTTTTATCCATTTTTTGCCTTCTAGCATTGATACAGCCTCTATAGCGTTATCTATTACATTGGAGATTAAACTGCATAGCTCCCATGGATCAACTTCTATTGAATCTATTTTTTTCTTGCAATTAATGTAAAAGAATATACCCTTTTTCCATGCCATTTCTCGCTTTGCATTAATCAGTGCTGTCAAGGCAGGATGTCCGAACCCTACAGTTTCATGGGTAAGTTTATATTCATCCGATATTCCCCTTAAATAATTGGACAATTCCTCGTATTCCTGTAGGTAGAGCATAGCTCCAATAGTTTGTATGTGTGTTAAATATTCATGCCTTTGTGTATGCAATAAACTTATCAATTCCTCTGTATTTTCCATATTAGCCTTCATTAATTCAATCTCTGCTTCTTTTTTCTCATAATAACTCATTTTTTTTACAGAGATAAACATAAAAATGGTGATTATGGATACAAATATATTGAAAAATGGAGCACTTTTTTTAATGATATCTACTGAAGGTTTTATAGAAATAGTCATGCTAAATATCATTATCACTATTGATTGAACAAGCATCGTAAACAAAATTATGTATTTATTTCTATTTTGCAAACTCTTCACCCTCTAATTCATTGATATCCCATAAGAAAAAATGAGTATTTCTTATGATAGCTAGTAAAACTAAAGATGCTATAAAAATAGGAATAAAACATATGATTAGTTTATTATGATTATAATATAGATTAGTAAGTTCGAAATTCCAAATAGATTCAATTATTCCAAATATAATACTTTGTAGAAGCCCTTGGGATAACGTACCTATCAATACTGGAATTATGGCTTTATAGTATTTAATTTTAAAAAATATAACTACTAGAATATATAAGGATATTATTAAAACTATTGTATGCATCCCAAAATATATATTTGACATTCTAATCAATAAAGCAACTATGGTTTGAATAGCCGCTACAATTAGAACCTTTGATGTCTTGATATTTCTAACGTTGCAGAGATTGAAACCAATTAAAAGTATTAATAAGGCTTCTGGAAAAGATGCAAATATTGCAACGGCCACATAATTTTGTATCATTTAACACCCTCCGACAGATAATTTTAGGATATAGAATCTAATTAATAAGATAATACCATATTTTCCAAAAAAAACTTGTCGAAATTTGTATCATATATAACTTTTCTAGTAAATTTTTACATATTTTTTCTAAATATTAGCTTAATTTATACTTTTTCCAAACAAAAAAACCTACTAGCATTTAAACTAATAGGTTTTTAATCTCAAATCTATTTATTTTATTCCTTTATATTCAATCCTTCAAAGATCTCGCAAGCTTTTGAATCGGTTCCCTTGACTTTATCAAAATCTACTACTTCAAACCAACCCTCTACTCCATTTTCTTTTCGAACTTTACACCATTTCTTATTATCACTGGAAATTATAACTACTTCTTCACCCACAGTAAGGGCTGCCACCATTTCATTTTCTTTAGGAGCCTTTAGTAAAGGAATACTCTTGAGCACCTTTACTTTTTGATTCATCTCATATGATTCCTGTGGTTCATTTACCAGCATATGATCTGAATTTAGAATATATCTATCATCAAAGATCCACGAATGAAGTATTTTTCCATCGGATGCTGTAGTTAAGCTTCCGTCTTCATATATTTCAATATCCTTAATATGACCTGGTACAGTTCCTACATAGAATATATTATTTACAGTGTATCTGTAGAACTTAGTCTTAAAATCTTTATTTGAGTCTAATTCACTAATGGCAACCTCTTTGATTTCATCATCTTCATTTAAATCTACTATTTCGAAGTTATGATCAATTTTGGCTACCATACCACTTAAAGAAGTATGATTAATAGATAACTTAAAGAATTTATCGTCACTGCTTTCAAGCTTAATAAACTCCCTATCTCCATCATTATTCAAGTCAATTTCCTTCATAATTCTTGTGTCGACATCATAATCATCTATGATAAACGACTGACTTTTTTTCAGCATCTTCACTTCATATACTAAATCATCTATTGTATCATTTCTTTTTTCCACTCTTTCATCGAGTTTTTCTACATCACTAGATAATTCTTCATTCTGTTCCTTTAGACGTTGATTTTCCTCCTCTAAAGATTTTACTTGTTCCTGTAAAAGCTTATTATCGGACTCAAGACTTTTTAGGACTACTTGACTTTCATCCTGTTTACAGGATGTTAATAAAAGAGTAGCCATTACTAAAATTATTATATTTTTTCTCATTTCCCATCACCCAAAGTCTATTATAATTGATTTTGTAATAAATTAGTAGTTCTATTTTTAACAAGTTTTATTAAATTTTACTTAACTTAGGTATTCATCTAGCATATTTATAGCGATCATCATTTAACTCTATCTATCTCAAAACCAGAAAATTACAGTGTATGAATTATAATTTCTACAATATATATTAGACTTGCTTAGAACTTAAAAAGTTCCAAAAAAAGAAAAAATTTTTTATATGAAAAAAAATCACATCATCCTGTTAAATCTGAGCCTAGCATATGCCGTGCTAGGCTTTAATTCCACTCATAATGTTCTTTGCGAACCCCTTCACAATCTGCTCTATATCCTTTACTTTCATTATATCTCCAGGATCATTTGCTATGGCTGATATAGCAAAATATGGAGGTAGCCTAAAGCTTTTATTAATGTTTAGGGCTCCAATAAGCTGTTTAGCAACGGAATCTGATCCAGAGTTGCCTGATACTATTACTCCAAATACTGTTTTGTTATAGAACTTAGTTCTCCTATAAAGAACAGTCATCCTATTTATTACGGCTGTAAGCTTAGCTGATATGGCATCATTATAGTTTGGACATATCCATATAACAGCATCTGCTCTTTCGATGGCCGGTAAAATTTCTTTAGTAATAACTCCCCCATAGAAGCATGATTGTTTTTCGCTATAGTGCATACATGTAGTAAATAGGCATCCTTTACAATCAACTATAGTCCCATTTTCAACATGATATTCCTCTATTATACAATTCTCAATATGCTCTTTGATCATATTCCAAAGCCTCAAGGTGTTAGAGGTCTTATGGGAACTGGCATGAAGTACTAAAATTCTGGGATTTGTAACTGTCTTTGGATTATCGTTTAAAAAGTTCTTGCGTAGTTTTGTACACATCTGAGCAGCTATATCATCTAGGGGTAAGTTTAACTGTTTTTGCCATGTTCGAAAATTCTTTAGTTCTTCTATGCCTTCAATCAATGGGTGCCCCGGAAAACGACAACCCATTTGATTAGCCTTAAAAATTATATCTTGAGATACACTTTTTGTGTATAGTTCATTAGGACTATTAATTATTATAACTCCACTAGAGCCAAATAAAGCATCTCTACCTCTTTTTGAAATCTTAGACAATATTTCAAAAAGAGGTAGATTATATCCTAAGTCATCTAGCTGAACAGCAAAAACTATTTTCTTATTTCTAAGATCCGGAATATCATCTGGATCAGTGATTATATGCCTATCTATACCTAATATAGCAGCCTCAAGCATTTTAGAGAGCTTATCAGATAACTCGCCGGGCATAATTAGATATATTTTATTCATATAATACTCCTAAGATTATTATATGTCTCTTCTAAGCGATTTAAGAGCTTCTCTGGTAAATCTAATTGCTCAATCTCCAAACCAGAAGAAGTGAACCTATTTTTTGCACCCATAAAAACTCCACCCATGTATGTTGTACTATAATTCCACTGACCCCTTATGGTTGCTAAAAGTGATAAGCTTCCTGAGGATAATGCAGGAGCAATATATGGTTTAAAACCCGCTTCTCTTACTTCAAGGTTTGCTTCCTTAGCTTTTTTTGTCAAAAGCAATGATTTCTCTTCGTTATAATTTTCTATGCTATCAGCAATTATAAGCCCCTTCCCATGTGGTCCATAGGCTCTGCCTTCAGTTACATAATGATTGGTATCACTGTTTAACCCTGCATAGTATGCTGCACGGGCATGCATAACCCCAAGTCCATATCCTCTAATCTGTTCTGGAGCTAAGCCTTTATAATCCATCTCCTCATTCTCGTCTATGTTGCTGTTTATAAAAACTGATTTACATAATAGATCAACGGGGTCAGATACTACGGCAAAAATCCCTTTAAAACCATTTTCTTTGGCCATTTTAGCATAGCTGCTCAATATCCTAGAGTTCCCCTCAAACTGAATCATCCTAACGTCCTTTACTTGTTCACCTACAGGTGGCACCCCTACACTTGCACAAAATACAAACATATCACAATCAAATAGCTCCTCTATAGTAATGCCTTTAACCCTTGGATAGTTTTGACCGTCAAAGGGGGAAAGAATCTGATTTGTTTCAAGTGCCCATCTAACCTTCTTGTTTTCATTTCTATCATAGATTCCTATTTCAGAAATACAGTCTCCACCTAATAATCTAAGACCAGTAATTAAGGTTCCGCCTACATCTCCGAGGCCTAAAACATTCACCCTCCACTTTTCAGGGTATGAATGATACAGAACCTCCTTCCATCGTGGATATTCAGTATTTACACAAGTGACTTGCCTTTGATTAATTTTATCGATTATCCATTCTGGTAAACTTTTGTTCTCCGCTATCTTTTCTTTTTTAAGAAGGTTAATCTCCTCTTTCTCAACATCTATTAACGAAGGATCTGATACAGAAAAGCTTCTTCTTGACCTTAGTGGGTCCATTCCTTTTAGAAAATAGAGCTTATTTCCCTGTTCTTTTGCAATAGTCTCGGTTATAGTCTCTAAATAATCATACTTTGTTTTTGAAAATAGAATATTATTATCCAATCTATAGTAAAACATATGTCATCTCCTTACTCACTTGCCAATGTATGTTCAAGCCGCTTTAAGATGGTTAAATCATTTTTCAGATAGTTGGAAGGATTTATCTTCAAATCATAATTCATGTTTTCTCCATGGTCTGAGCATCTTGGCGAAATAAACACCTCACCTAGATGTGCTAAAGTTAAGCTTCTCTCATTCATCTTCTGATATTCTGCTTCTAGAGTCTCTAATATTTCTATGGAGTTTTCTATACTAACCTTTGATAAGTTATATATAGCCTCCCTGGAGGTTCCCTTTATAAAGCTAGGTGAAGTATATGGCAATATTAAATTGATTGAAGGCACAAGATTTCTTTTTGGATAAACTCCTCTCCAAAGTGTATCACCACCAATAAATGGATACATGGCACTCTCATTAAACCATACCTTTAATTTTGGTATAAAGTATGCAAAGTCTACCTCTCTATCTTGAATATCCATAAGTTCTTTACCACGACCAGAGAGAATTCCAACTATAGTCTTTTTAACTTCTACATTGGCATTTTTCAAAATAGGGTCAATGGCCTTTATCCTATATCCCTTGTGTAATAAATCATCTACTAAGATTACAGGTCTATTAAATGAACGAATCATCTTAACCTGATTATCAAGGTTCATATAATATGGATAAGCCTTTATTTCATACTCTTCAGCACTTGGCCAAAAGAATTTTTCTGTATGCATTGATTTTGTTACTGTATTAGGTATTATATATCCCTTTAATATTTGTCCAAATGGAACACACATGGCTTCCCCCAATTTTCTTGGCTTAACCGGTGTTGTGGACACCTTGTTCTCATCGCATATTTTCTTTATCAAATTCTCATAAACCATTTGCTTATCAATGGCTAATACAAGATTACCTGGGTACAGCTTCACAATAGCTTTTTGCAGTTTTTTTCTACAACGACTTATCACATCAATAACCCTAGAGTTGCTTATGAATGGTTCTTTTATAAAGGTATCTACTCCCAAATATAATGTACAAGGTGCTGTCATATTCACAGCAAATACTGGACTTCCTTTATCACAACCCGGCACCATATCAAAGCCCTGAATTTCTAATATTTCATGTAAAGTATCCGTAGAATATCCCTTTATCACATTTCTAAAAACACCATAGGTATAATCCTTAGCTAGACAAAAAGCTAGGGTTTCTGTAAGAATCATTTGTTCTAAATTTGAAAATTCTAAATCTTTATTTATAAATATTCCATCTATTACTATTATTCTTCCAATATAATTTTTACGGATATATTCCGATACATTATTATCTTGGAATTCTTTAAATAGTGTGTTAGAACGTATCCAGTGGAAGATTGAGAAACCTAAAATTTTACCATTGTTTTCTATATCCCTTAGAATCATAACTCTTGGCCAGAGCTTTTTAGAAATATTTTTTAATATGTCATAGGCGCTTTCATTATATTTCAATAAAAATGTCGTAAGCTGAATTAATAATTCATCTGTAATGTCGTCTACTACTTCCACAGAAATTGATTTTGTCTGAATAAGAGTTTTATATTGAGGCTCTCTTCTGTATAGACCATTTTCATAGATATATTTCTGTACAAGAGGATCAACCAAGCTAGATATATCTCTGTTTTGATCTATATAGCTTCTAATCTGAGTTGAGCTTATATCCTCATATTGTGGTTCCAAGGTTAACCTTATTACATTTCCATGTATTTTATTAATAATCTCATCAAGGTTAACATCATCATTTTTTGATGCATATAGGTTTCTTCTTTCAAATACAACGTGTGAAAAGGATACAATAGAATCCTCTTCCTTGTTTCTATATGCAGAAGCATTTAGTACTACATCACTGCCTGCAACAATATGAACATCACACTCTGGAAAAACTTCACGAAGTCTTCTTAAGTTGTTAATGTTAGCTATATTAGTTTGTATATCTTCAGGAAAGGAATGTATTCCCAATTCATCAGCAATAGACATTTTTATAATATTTCTTCTAATAATGTTAGGTTGCGTTCTCTTTGACCAAGAATATTCGTCAATAGCCAAATAAACCTCAAAGCCTAAATCCCTTATTGCCCTTGCTATTTCCTTATGGCTTAGAGAAAACGGATCGAAGCTTCCTGGGAAAAATGCAATATTCCTTTGTTTTTCTATCTTTATTGGACCTTTATAAAATTTATAGTCTGAAATAAATCTATATATGTGATTCAATGCAGCTGAGTTTGTTAGGAAGTATAGTTCTTTAGTCTCTTTAATGTCGGATAAAAGGGTCAAAATCTTTTTTGCTGTAAGAATAAATATATTATTTTTTTCCTCTAAGCTTAGATTCTTTGAACCAAAAATATCTATCCCAATAACACTCGATGCCACCTGTCTAACCTGAATATTATTGTTTACAAGTCCATTTAATAATATCCCAAGCATCTTTACAAATCTTTCGTTATAGGATTTTTCCGTTTCCTCAAAGGAATCCTTATAAGTTGGATAATTTATTATTGTTAATCCAATGGTTTTAAGTAGTAATGATATTACCTTTGGACTTGATTGTCTTATTTTTTCAATAAAATCTGACACCAATTCATCTAATTCTACAGGACGTAAATAAAGCATGAGCCTACCAAGATAATTAGGTATATACTTTGTAAATTGATGTCCTTCTATTTCTAGTGCCCTTAAAAGCTCTACAACTATATCATTTCTCTGTTCAAAGGATAGATTCGGAACTATTTTAATTAGTGCCTCTCCACCTTTATTTCTTACGTTTTCACTGGCACTAACCTTAAGTAGATTACAAAAGTGCATAGCAGTGTGCATACCTCTACTTTCTGGATTTCTGAGGGTATGTTCCATTATTAGTTCCACTTGATACTTTTTTGTTACCCAGTCCGTGGCTGTTTTAAGATTACTCAAGAACATATGGGATATTTTTTCATTATCCCGCATACAAAAGTCCTCTATCTTTTCTATAATGTAATCTTCTAACTCTAAGAGCCTTGCTAGCTTTAGTTTCAAGAAGTTCTCTACCGCCAACTGAGAGTATTCTAGGATTTTACAGAATTCTTCTCTAATCGAAGGTAAAATCCTATGTTTTTTATCGATTTTCGATATTAAATTATATGCGGTTTCTAGGGCAGACAGTCTCAGGTCACTGCTTTCGTCATAGAATACCATTTTTATATATTTAAACAATATCTCAATTACTTCATCATCACATTTATGTATTGGAACATTCTTAGCTATGTTTAGCATATTTAGTTTAAATTGTTTACCTTGATTCGATTGCTTTTGATAGTATTTTACTAGTACCTTTATAAAATCTTTAATTTGGTTTTCCGGACAATTTTCAAACAAAGATGAAATAATGGTTTTGGTACTATTTCCTATCCATATTTTATGGGCTGGTATAATCTGTTTGCTAGGAAATAGGAATAAATCCAAATAATCATCAAATAATTCATATGCCGCATAGCCTGGAGGTTCTAAAGTTACGTTTGGAGGAACCTCCTTTCTATACACCTCATCAAAGGTTCCAATCAAGGTCCCGATTATTTCAGAGCATTCTTTTCTAATATCATCTTCTGGATGGACTAATTGTTCATATAAAAATTTCATCGTAATCAACTTTTGTTTTTGTGTAAGATATGTTGAATACTCTTTAAGCGCACTTAGATATCCTCTAATATTATTTGAATCATCTTCACTCCTAGCCAGTTCTATTATGGAATTTAGAGAAAATTCATTCCTCAATTTATGCATTAGATTTATATTATGATTTATTGAAAGGTGCTTAAGACTTTCAATTATCTCATTACCCTGCATTAGAGAATAGTATTGTTTCTGTATTTCTTTCTTTTGGGGGTATTTTTTCTTAGGCTCTGCATCTAGGTCAATCCCCATCCCCTTCATATAGAGTTCAAAATCTTTGAGCTTAAAATATACCCTTTTATATCTCATTTCCTTTGCCTTATCAACGTTGTCCAATTTATCCAATACTACTTTAAAGGACTCAGTTAAGTTGTATATATGCATTTTCTTGCTCTTTTTCTTTACTCTGAAATCACAATATATCAATATTAGACTTTCGAGAGAAAGATTCTCAAGCTCTAAGTCCCATGTTGAATGGTTAATCGCAATGTTTCGAATATAGACAATATCATGCTTTTTAAACCATACATCAGTATAGTAATAGTGGAGATAGGGAACTCTTTTAGCTTCTGCTCCCTTGCATCCAAACTTTCCAATGTCATGTCCAGCAGCAGATCCCGATACCCTTCCTAAATCTATGGGTAATCCTGCTTCCTTTAACTGACGTCCTATGAACATTGCCAAATAATGTACTCCAGAAATATGTTGTAGGGAACTATATCCCATGACTTCTTGGTTAAGTTTCATCATTTCATAAATATATTCTTCTTGGAAAGCAGTTTTAAAGGCTTTGTATTCCTCTATATTTTCAAGTCCTTTTTCTTCCTCTTCAGTTAGAAAATTCAGAGGATAATTATTTTCCCAGCTATCATCTCCTGATATCTTCTGTATTTCTAGAACAGATCTTAGTACTTCTAAATATAGGGTGCAAGCATTATCTAGGCTGCTGTACAGTCTTATGGTTACTGCATCAGGAAATGATTTACTAAGAGTATATTGATAAATGTAAAGTAGCCATTCCTCAGGCACCTTACGTATTGCTAGTTCTTCCATCAAATCTCTACATAGATCAAGGACTGTCTTGCAAGAATAGTCCTTATTAATGATTATTTCATATACATTTCCTTTAAAACTACGAGAATTAATATATTCTTTAATTCGAGTCGGTAGTACCGATGCATTATTAAGCAAATCAGAGTTTAACAGATTTTGAGCGATTCTACTATATAATTGAGTAGTAAGAGAGTTCGACATTTCATTCCTCCTCATCTTCGTCCGGTGTTTAAATACCACAAATTTCTAATATTATTATAACATGTTTTACAAAATCCCCTCACCAATTTATTTAATACACATATTATGATATTGTATAAGTTTTATTATTCTATGCAAGTTTATTTCTAAAGGAGGATTTACAGGTGTATCAATACGACGAAAATTATATGCATCACTGCCATTCAGAGGCAAACAAGATGTATCCCGAGGCGTATCATAGGATATATCCATATGTAAAAAGAAAATGTGATGAAATGGATAATGAGTATGATCCAAGGATGAATCCATTTCCTAACAAAGAAATTGTAGATCAAATGGCCAACGAAATATATGAAGAATACCAAAAAGACTACGGCGTAGAAGAGGCCCCATCTGAAAGCAATAAGCTAACAAGATATAACGGTTTTATTGGAAGGGATTTAATTGGCATACTTCTGTTAGGATCATTATTGGGTAGAAGACGTAGACGGTTCGGAAGAAGAAGGTTCGGAAGAAGAAGGTTCGGTGGTTACGGTGGCTCTCCATTCGGCGGTGGGTTTTACTAGAGTAAACTCCTCAAGCTTATACTAAGCTTGAAATTTTGAGATTATTTTCTTTGCTCTTCAAAAAATTTTATATAAGTTACGAAAAATCTATTACATTCCGAAGATTTGGCAACCTCAAAAGCGTTGGCTGTCAAATCTCCACAATGTAAGATGTTTATCGTATTATATATAGAAAAAATCGCATTACAAAACGTGCTGTAAAATCATCCTTTACAGCACGTTTTGTATTATATAAAACATCTCTCAAACTATACATGACAAGTCACTGCATCAAAGCGAGTCCCTCTCTTACTCGCTTTGATAGCTGTTTTTTCTTGTAACTTGAAACATACAATTCCAAACCTATTTTAAAACTACCACTCTAAAGCTTTAAACGCTTCTGGTCCTGCTTCAGTAACCTTCAAGAATATAGCAGCATTTCCTGCTACAGCTTTTTCTATGTAATCAGTACGTACCTTATCGTATGGAGTATGGGCATATTGTTCTTGCATTGGAGAATAACCAATAGTTGGTTTTCTATCTATACCAGCTGTTTTACTTCCGTCGGTTCCAAAATCCCAATGACCGAATTTAACTTCTTGACCAATTGCTTCTAATGCTTCCATTGCAGCCTTAGTAAAGTCATGATCTCTAGCAGTCTTCCAAGATGGCATAACTTTTTCAGCTTCATATTGAACTCCGGTATAGGACGTTTCTAATGCAGTCTTTATTTTAACGTCTGCTTTAAATTCAGGATCATTTGCAGCTAGCTCATCGATTATGTCTTGAATTTCTTTTACCACTGATTCTACTGTCTCTCCAGGAATCATTCTCCGATCAAGGGAAAGCATGCACTTATCAGGTACGATTGATAATGCCCCTGGTAAACACTCAATTATATTTAAAGAAATTGACGCTTGCCCTAGATCTGGATCTGAAGGAAGACTTGGATATAATTCATCTTTAATCTTTGCAATTAATGGCATTGCTTTATATATTGAATTGATACCAAGCCATGGCGCACTACCATGGGATGTACGACCATAAACTGTTACCAACATCTCAATACGACCTCTATGGCCTAGATATAACTTCAATGAAGTAGCTTCTGAGGAAACCATAGCATCATAAGTCCATCCCTTCGCAGGAAGAGTTTTGTCTATTAGATGCTTCATCCCAACCATTTCCGCTGGTTCTTCTTGAACACAACCTTGGAACATAAAGTTACCTTTGAAACTATGACCCATTTCACGAAGCTTTAATAATACAGCCCCTGCATAAATTTGAGAAGCTTCTCCTGCCTTTACATCAGACGCAGCACGGCCGTGGATACATTCTGACATTTCCTTCTCAGTTTTATCTTGATTATCTACTTCACAAACATCTATTTCTCCTCCATATGGATCATAACCTTCCCAGTTAGCTGAATCACCAGGGCTAACATGGTCCATATGAGAATTATACATTATAGTTGGTCCATCTTCTGTCCCCTTTACTATTCCAAAGGTATTACCTTGATCATCTCTGTAAACTTCGTCATAACCTAATTTTTTCATTTCTTCAAGCAGCAAGTCTGCTAATGGTCCTTCTTCTCCACTCATACTCGGTGTCTGAACTAGTTTTTGCGCAAACTTTACAACCTCAGGCTTTAATTCCTTTGCAATTTCATTAATTTTTTCAAACATACTCATACTTCCTCCTTTATATTTTAAACTATTAGTTTCCTTATCTAATCATTTCATCAACAAAGTCTAAAACCTTATCCCTTATATCCATAGCTTCCTTAATTTCCTCTTTCTTAATTGTAAGGGGTGGCGCTATTATCAATACATTGTCATGACTGTAATTCCAGAAGCCTTCACTCCAAAGCAATTCACTAATTAATTTCTAAGTTTATTCAGCAGCTGCTGCAGGATCCTCTAACATTACATCTCCAAATAATTCCTCATCTGTAGGTACCACAGGTGCAAAGTGTCTAGATACCCATGTAGTGTTAATTAAATGCTTCCAAGTTATGTTTTCTGATACTGTGTTCCCGCCCCAAGAACCGCAACCAAGACTTGTTGTAAATGGCATTCCGTTGAACCAGTTTCCTGTGTTAGCAAGGGCCTGACCTTGGTTTA
>JMSU01000085.1_pt1 | contig 53540 bp, 52 predicted proteins | sample 179011 | NCBI WGS metagenome assembly JMSU01 (sample SAMN02769580, study PRJNA246767) | bioreactor metagenome | isolation source: Culture-1 Bioreactor ArsB derived from microbial biomass from the upper 2 cm... | place: Germany: Bremen | collected day 87 after inoculation
AACATATGTATATTTAGGTAATAACATAATATATAAAATATGGCTATAATGTTATATATAATTATTTTTTTAAAAGTAAGATTTTGATTTCTTTTAGTAAATAGCTTTTTGTATAAAACTGATTGAAAAATAATAAATAAGAATAAGACTCCCATTAAAGGTATAATAACACCTTTATAATAAAAAATAATAATATATATCATTATAATTAACTCAATAAGCCCGATAATAAATCCAATTTTCATGTTTTTCATTTATAATCAACTTCCTTTACATCTCAGTTTAGATATTTTTCTTATTATAAATTTCCCACTGATATAAGTTATATTAGTGGGAAATTCACAATAAATATATATTACATATAATATTAGATTCTTACAAGTAAAATACAAATATGCCCCAATTGATAAACTCTTGTTTAGTATTGTAAGGACCACTTGTTTCTACATCATGAAATGTGGTAACCTCTCCATTAGGTGCCCAAACCTTCGTGGTTATATTATGAATAAATCCTTTTGCTGCAAGTTCTTTGGGACAATGCGGGTCACTATCTCTAATAAACAGCTCATAATCCCATTCATTTACATCTTGTGTTAATGTACCATTTATTGCATCTACTATAATACCACCCAGTACAGTACTACCTAACGCAGCGACAATAGCAACCACTCCCCATCCAGAACCAATAATCCATCCAGGAATACTTGAAAGCACTAAATCAATTGGTGACCATGCTTTAAGATATATTAACTTTTCCCTTTGAGTCTGTGAGTTCTCGCCATATAATAATGCAACTGACATATGTTCTGGTATATTCTGTTGTTCTAAATATTGATATGAAGGTTGGGGATTAGTTGAGTATGATTCGATATTATTAAAGTCTGAAGTTTGTCTTGCTATACTACTAGCTGAATACACAAACTTTGAATTATCAGAATGTCTAGTGTTATGTATTTTATCAGAAAACTTTCCATTGTTTAGTTTTTTTCTGATTGACGAACTGATCAAAACCCCATTAACGTATGTACTAGCTATCGTTTTATCTATATAATTTTTTAGTTCAATTTTAATGTTTTTACCTTCGTTATCTACAAAAGTCTCTTCATATACAACCCCATATTTTTCAATATTTGTGTTATAATTACTTTGTGCAAAAGTGGTATTATTAACGGTAATTAATAAAGATAATATTATAATAAGAGAAAAAAACTTTTTGAATCTAAACATTATTTGTACCTCCTCGGGCTTACTCCCTTAATTATTTTTATAATCAAATTATTAATGGCCATTTAAATAATCATGATATAATATTATCACAACACATTATGTTTTCATATAGTTTAGACAAATGTTGTCAATATATCTGTTATATCAACATAAACAAATACAAATATTTATAATAATGGAAATTCCTCACTTATCCATAAGACGTTATAATGGAGAAACGCTGGAACAATGGAGAAAGTTAGAGGTATTTATTCTTGATGGACAATAAAAATTCTTATAAAATACTCTTAATTAGAGCTTGTATTCTAATCATATAACATTATAAAGGTATCAGAGGTATTTATTAATTTAATTTATAATTTGAGTACTGGTATCCATATCTCTACTATTGAGTCAAATTTATCATTGCCTTTGAACCCTTCATAATATTCTATTGCATAGTGTTTTTTATCCAATATAAATTCTTTATAATTTTGATTATTGACAGATAACCATTTATCCATCGCCTCATTCTGGCTTTCATATCCTTTAGTAGGATAAATCTCAAATACAGCATATATTACGTCCGGAAGTCTAAAATAATGATATGGGCTATTCTCCCTTACTGATGTTACCCTTACGATGTTACCCTTACACCAACAATGCATTCACAATTATCAGCTTCATCATACATCCGTACCTCATATTCACAGTCTTCTTTTTTGTTCAGTATGGAATTCACGCTCTCCATTTGCATATACTCATCCCATATTTTTCCTGTTTGTGAACCGTCTCCTAGTACTCCTGCAAGAATTATCTTGCCTTTCCGAATATTTTTAGGTTCTATTAGTACCGATTTTTGTGTTTCTAAGCTATTTTCATTAGCTTTATCACTGCTAGAGACAAGCATATTATCAATAGTGGTATTTTAGAAGCTTTGCCAATCTTGGTAACTTGTGTTTCTGGCAAGCAACATTTTCCCATTTACTTATTGCTTGGGGACTGATATTAACCTTTTCAGCCAATTCCTCTTGTGTTAACCCAACTCTTTTTCTTAGAGTTCTAATAGTATCGCCTAGATAATTTAGATTCATTTATAATCTCCTTATTATATGATGAGTTAATTATAAAGTAATAATCCGATTCTAACCATATAGCTTGATATGTTTTTAAATACGATAATCCTACTTTAGGTTGATATCCTATAGATATTTTCTAGTTTCTATATACCTCCATCTCTCACTTCACTTCGCATTTATAGCCTTCAAAATAGAGTAAATATATTTGTTATATGCAGTCACCAACGGAAACCAACGTTATCTAAAAAATCATACATTCAAGATCTAAATTGACCTTTTTTCAATTGAAATTCTCTACAATTATATTCCCGACTATATTCTATCTCTTTAAACCCTAATCTAGTTAGTAATCTAATAGAACTAATATTCTCTGCATGAGTTTCTGCATAAACATTATCATTGTTTTTCTTGAAATATTCCATTAATAAAAAAGTGCTAGCTTCGCTACAATAACTCCTTCCCCAATACATATCTAATAGCCTATATCCAAGTTCAACACGGTTATTATTTTTTCTAACAAGGAACACTAACCCTATTGCTTCTATTGTCTCACGCAATTCTATCACATAAACATTGAGCAAATCATTGTTATACCTAGAATTCCAATTATTAATTTGCTCATCACAAAATTCCATAGTTCTCTCAGTAGTTGATCTAAACTTGTTAACAACTTTACTATTGTCTAGTTCATATAAAAAATCTCTATCACTTACCCCGAATGTTCTCAGATTCAACCTTTTTGTCGTAATAATACTTATTCCCCCTTTATGACGAAAACTTAATACTTATAAAAACTACTCTATATCTAGATTAATATAATCTTCTTTTAGTAATCCCATTACTATTGTATCATAATATCTTCCATCTCTGTAGAGCTCTTGACGTAAGACACCTTCTTTTATGAAACCACATTTTTCGTAGCATCTTATAGCCCTCTCATTAAACGAATAGACATGCAGCTTGATCTTATTAATGTTCATCTCATTAAAGATAAATCTAATTAATACATTCATTGCGTCTGATCCATATCCTCTATTCCAATAATCTTTATTTCCAATAAATATTCCTATGACTGCTTTGCTATTTTTCCAATCTACTTCATTTATTCCACAACCACCAAGATAAATATTATCTTCAAGGGTTTCAATGGCAAAATCATATGTATCATGTAATGCTGTATGCTTTTCAAACCATTTTTCCTCATCTTCTAATGTATAGGGAAATGGTATACCAGGAGTAAGGTTTCTCTTTACTTCTCCATCATTAATATACTTTTGTACTGTTTCAATATCTGACTTCCTATATTCTCTTTACCTTATTAGTTTTCCTTCATACATTGCTATTACTCCCTTCTAACATTCTTATTTTTTATAAAAAGTGTACCGGCCTTAGCCAGTACACTTTATATAAAAGCCCCATGTATGTTATACATGAAACCTTGTTGTAAAGAGAATTATCTAATTCTCTATCTTAGGAAAATACCACCAACAAGTTTCATTTCCCGTTACCGTATATTCAAGTAGCAAAGCCACTTTATTATTCTACTATATTCAATCGTGATTATAATGTGACACATTCCGCATTAATCATCTTTTGCAAAGCATTAACCACACCAAATTTTGCATGATGCCAAGATAACCCACCTTGAAAGAATACGGTATAAGGCGGTTTAATGGGAGCATCAGCACTAAGTTCAATAGATGATCCTTGTACAAAAGCTCCAGCTGCCATAATGACTTCTGAATCATACCCTGGCATTGCCCAAGGTTCAGGCACAACATAACTGTCTACAGGCGCAGCGGCTTGAATCCCCTGGCAAAAGGCGATAACGCCTTCTGGTGTACCCAGCTCGATTGCTTGGATGATATCATGACGTGGTTCATGAGCATCTGGCAAAACACCATAACCTAATTTGTCAAACACTGTTGCGGCAAAAATCGCTCCTTTTAATGCACCTGCTACAATCTGAGGTGCCATAAAAAGCCCTTGGAAAAAGGATTGATTAAGACCAAGTGTTGCCCCAACTTCTTTTCCAAGTCCAGGAGCTGTTAGGCGATAAGCCGCATTGTTTATACAATCTTCTGTACCAACAATGTAACCACCTATAGGTGCCAATCCACCACCTGGATTCTTAATCAGAGAACCGACAACCATATCCGCACCAACCTCTGTTGGTTCAATCGTATCGACAAATTCTCCATAGCAATTATCTACCATACAAATCAGATCGCTTTTAATATCTTTTACGAATGCTATAATCTCCCCTATTTGCTTCACAGATAGAGTCGGGCGTGTATCATAACCTTTCGATCGCTGAATCGTAATAAGCTTAGTCTGTGGACCAATAGCAGCTCTTACACCATCATAATCAATCTGTCCACCATCTAATAGCTCAACTTGCTTATAAGTAATACCATACTCTTTTAGAGAGCCTTTTGTTTCTCTTATACCAATAACTTCTTCTAAAGTATCATATGGCTTACCCACAGGTGATAGTATCTCATCACCTGGTCTTAGATTACCGGATAAAGCAATATTGAGAGCATGTGTCCCTGATATAAGTTGCGGTCTAACTAAAGCAGCTTCTGTATGAAATACAGAAGCATAAACGCTTTCTAATGTTTCTCTACCGAGATCATTATAACCATATCCTGTTGTAGCAGCAAAATGAATATCACTTACTTTGTGCTCTTGCATGGCTGCAAGGACTTTTAATTGATTATATTCAGCCACTTGATCTATTATGTCAAATCGCTCTTTTAACTCTTGTTCAATGTGGTTACAGTATTCATAAACACCATTATCAATACCCAACACATTATACATCTTTCGTGATAAATCTGTCATACACTCAATCCTTCTATTCGTCAACACTAAGAGATACTTCTCTTGAAGGAATAACTGTAGATATAGCATGTTTGTAAATCATTTGTTGTTTTCCTTCTGTCTCTAAGATTACAATAAAGTTATCAAAACCTTTTACGTAACCTTTTAATTGGAATCCATTCGTTAAATATACGACAACTGTCGTCTTATCTTTTCTTACTTGATTAAGAAATAAATCTTGTAAATTGATTGGTTTACTCATCTCATCGCCCCCCAAAAAGTTTTATTTATATTGATATTGCATCATATATCTATTCAATCGGTAATTGAAACCAATTCCTAATACCATTGTATTATATTATTCCCATTTCTTCAACATCTTTTAGTATTTTCTTTAAAATTACTTCTGTATTCATACCATAGTCATCCACATGTATCCATCTGACATTCTTTTCCCTTTTGAACCATGTTAATTGACGTTTGGCAAAATGTCTTGTGTCCCTTTTCAGGATATAAACCGCTTCGTCTAGGTCAAATTCACCATCTAAGTATTCATAGATTTCCTTATACCCTAACCCCTTCATGGATACTAAATTTTTTGAATAGCCCATTTCTTTCAATCCCTTTACTTCATCAACTAACCCATCCTCAATCATCATGTCCACTCTTTTATCAATACGCTCATATAATAATTTTCTATCCATGGTTAAGACATAAAATACAAGATTATAGGGTGATTCTTTCTGGCTCTCTTTTTCATTGTGAACAGATATAGGTTCACCTGTGTCCCGATAATATTCCAATGCCCTGACGACACGTTTTAGATTATTAGCATGAATCTTCTCATATGAAACAGGGTCAATATCTTTCAACATATGATGTACGTAATCATTACCCTTTTCACGTGCTAGCTGTTCTAATCCCAAACGATAGGCAGTATCCTTGGTCGTATCATCAAAGGCTATATCATAGATAAGTGATTGAATGTAAAAGCCCGTTCCACCTACCATAATTGGTATCTTTCCATTTTCTCTAATTTTCTTCATACTGTCTTTTGCCATTTGTTGAAAAATATGAACGCTAAAATCCTCATCTGGATTAAGGGTATCCACTAAATAATGTTTTACCCCCTGCGCCTCTTCTTTTGTCACCTTAGCTGTTCCAATGTCCATATACTTATACACTTGCATGGAATCGGCCGATATAACTTCACCACCTATGCTCTTAGCTAGGTTAATGGATAAACTGGTCTTGCCAACTGCAGTGGGTCCTGCTATAACAATCAACGGCTTCTTCATCTTACATCACTCCTCGGTTTTACTGTATCCGCTTAAACTTCTTTTCTAATTCATATTGTGTCATGGATATGATGGTAGGTCGTCCATGAGGACAAGTGTAAGGATTATCAAGAGATAATAACTCATCAAATAAGGTCTCATATTCTATTAAGGATAACTTATCATGAGCCTTAACTGCCGCTTTACACGCCATAGTAGCTATATCTTTGAGAATCACTTGGTATTTATTCTGATCATAATGGTCATGTAGACTATCTAATATATCTAAAAACTGATCCGACGTTAATGACTTGGTAAATATATAAGGCACACTTCGAATGGCGTAAGCATCTTTGCCAAATGCCTCAATTTCAAAACCCAGCTCCTGAAATACTTCCATGTAATCTTTAATAAGCTGTATTTCTTTCATGGATACATGAATAATCAACGGTTGTAACAAGCCCTGTGACATGATACCAGATTCCTCTAATTGTTGCATAAGTCGTTCATATAGAACCCTTTCATGAGCTGCATGTTGATCAATGAAATAGAATTTCCCTTCTAATTCAACTATCCAATACGTATGAAATAGTTGTCCTATGACCTTATGATTCTTCACCGTTTTCTTATCGATAAATTTTGAATCAAATAGTACACCTTGCTCATTACTTTTGGTTCGTTCTATGCTTTCTTTTGTCTGAACTTCAATTGCCTTGTTAACGCCTGTATCTGTCTGTTGTTCTAGTTGATCTGTACATCCTTGTTCTAACTGGTCAAGGACCTTACGATTGGTAATCATGATATTGTTTTTGATGTTATTATCGGTTATTGTCTTGTGTATGGATGATTGTGGATAATTAGAGCTTGGATAATGAGGTATTTGCTCCTTAACACCAACTGATTGATTAGGATTTGATTCCATATGATTAACCCTGTTTTTCAATGTATCAGTTACTGTTTTGCTAGGTATGATAGGTGTATGTCCTTTTGATTTGCCTTGGTCCAATTGTTCTCTTCTTTTGTTTTCAAAAGGCTCTGGAATACGTTTATCATAAGGTGTTTCTTTCGCTACCTTTTGGGTTTTACCAAAAGGCACTTCTGGTATAAGATCTATACGGCGAAGATGTTGGTCAATACCATTTTTAATAGTCTCATAGATCTCCATTTCGTTGCGAAAGCGTATTTCCATCTTCGTAGGGTGAACATTGACATCAATTAAGTCAGGGTTAATGGTCATATGCAATACCACAAAAGGGTATTTATGCACCGTTAACTTTGTCCTATAACCATCTTCGATTGCTTTCATCATGAACTTACTCTTAACGTATCGCCCATTGATATAATAAGTCTCATAGGTTCGATTAGCTCGACACACTTGTGGCTTACCTATGAATCCATTAATTTCAAAGTCTTTGCCTTTTACAGCAAAGGGCATGATACTTTTGACAATTTCTTTATCATATACATTAAGTATACAATCCTTGAGTATATTATTTCCAGAAGTATGTAATTTTATGGCATTATTATAGATGAATTTAAAAGAAATTTCCATATGACCCAAAGCTAATTTATTGACGAAGTCACTAATATGAGCACCCTCTGTAGCAGGCTTTTTTAAAAACTTTCTTCTTGCAGGTGTATTATAAAATAAGTTCTTAATAATAATCGTTGTTCCTTCAGGACACCCAATCTCCTCCATAGCTATTTCCTGACCACCTTCAATAACGTAACGAATACCTGTAAGGTCATCATAGGTTTTGCTAATGACTTCTATCTGAGAAACGGCTGCGATACTGGCTAATGCCTCACCACGAAATCCAAGGGATGATACGGTCATCAGATCTTCTATGGATTTTATTTTACTGGTTGAATGACGTACAAAGGCAGTTTGTATATCTTTTTTTGGTATACCTATACCATTGTCGGTTATACGTATAAAGGATATACCACCTTCCTTTATTTCAACTGTAATGGCACTAGCCCCTGCATCAATGGCATTCTCCACAAGCTCTTTTACAACAGATGATGGTCTTTCCACCACTTCTCCTGCAGCTATTTTATTAATAGTATGTTGGTCTAACAACTTAATTTCTGACATGTAACAGACCTCCTTTACTAGGATAAGGCTTTTTTATGTAAGGCATAGAGCTTATTCAACGCATCCATTGGTGTCATTTCTACAATATTAAGTCCCTGTAATTCTTCAATTAACGCGCTATGCTCATTGTTCATATCAAATAGCCCTAATTGTACCGGCTCTTTTTCTTTCACTTTCTCTGGTTCTTCTTGTATCGTATGTATATGTTCTTTTATCTGCTCATCAATCTGCTGTTCTTGCTGATCTGTAACCTTCGATATTGCAATCTCTGTAGCTATACTGTTCTCTGCTATACGTTCTGCATTCTTGGTGATGTCAGCATCACTAAGTTCTGATAATAATACTTGTGCACGACGTATAACTTCCATTGGAACACCTGCTAATTTGGCTACTTGAATACCGTAACTGTTGTCTGCATTACCCTTCATGATTTTTCTTAAGAAGATGATATCCTCACCTTTTTCTTTAACAGCAATACAATAATTCTGAACACCATCTACAGTGCCTTCAAGCTCTGTTAATTCATGATAGTGGGTTGCAAACAGTGTCTTAGCACCTATTTTGTTCTTATTAACAATGTATTCAACTACGGACCAAGCAATACTGAGTCCATCAAAAGTACTTGTTCCTCTACCAATCTCATCAAGGATAAGCAAGCTATTCTTCGTTGCATTACGCAGTATATTGGCGACCTCTGTCATCTCAACCATAAATGTACTCTGACCAGAAGCCAAATCATCCGAAGCACCAACACGGGTGAAAATACGGTCTACGATACCTATATGGGCTTCTCTTGCAGGAACAAAACTACCTATTTGAGCCATTAACACAATAAGAGCAGCTTGTCGCATATACGTGGATTTACCTGCCATGTTAGGTCCAGTTATGATAGAAAATCGACCTTCCTTTTGGTTAAGGAACGTGTCATTAGGAATAAACATGTCATTATTCATCATTTTTTCCACTACAGGATGACGCCCATCTTTTATGTCAATGACACCTTCTGTATTCAGTGAAGGACGACTATAATTATTTCTTATAGCGACTTCCGCTAGAGACGATACAACATCTAATATTGCGATACAGTAAGCTGTCTCTTTGATCCGGCCAACTTCCCCTCCAATTTTATTTCGAAGTTCTACAAACAGTTCATATTCAAGAGCTACAATCTTCTCCTCTGCTCCTAATATGGTATTTTCCATTTCTTTTAACTCAGGGGTTATGTACCTTTCAGAATTAGCTAAGGTCTGTTTCCTAACATAGCGCTCTGGCACTAAATTTAAGTTCGACCTGGTTATATCAATGTAATAACCAAATACTTTATTGAATTTTATCTTTAGGTTTTTTATGCCAGTCAAAGCCTTTTCCTTTGCTTCTAACTCAGCAATCCATTGTTTACCTCGTGTACACGCTTCTTGAAGTTTATCCACTTGAGGATGAAAACCTGTTTTGATTATACCACCTTCTTTTACAGAAATTGGTGGTTCATCCATAATACCTTTTTCAATGAGATTATAGAGATCATTAAGATCGTCAAAAGCTTCATTAATTTCTTTCAAATATATGGCATCTGTTTCATGAAGGAGTTTCTTAATAAATGGCAACATCTGGACGGAACTCTTAAAAGCAATTAGATCACGACAATTTGCTGTGCCTAGACTAATCTTACTCATGAGACGCTCTAAATCATAGATAGGACCTAAGAACTCTTTGAGTTCTGCCCGTACCATGGGTTTGTTCATTAATTCTTCTATGGCATCTAATCGCCCTTCAATCTGTTTTTTAGAAACCAAGGGTTGTTCAATCCATTTTCTAAGGAGTCTTGAACCCATAGCTGTTTTGGTTTTATCAAGTACCCATAAGAGGGATCCTCTACGTTCCTTTTCCCTTAGGGTTTCAACCAATTCAAGGTTTCTTCTAGAGGATAAGTCAATCATCATGTAAGAATCTACGAGATAGGGTGTTAGCTTGGTAATATGACCAATAGAACTCTTCTGAGTATTATAGAGATATTCAAGTAACGCGCCAACAGCTGACACTCCTGTGGTATAATCTTTCATACCAAGACCATCTATAGTACCAATTTTAAACTGTTCTTTCACTTTATTTTCTGAGCGGCCATAGTCGAAGTACCATTCTTCTTCAACATTAATGTAGGCATGAAAACGATTCTTAATCTCATCAATCATATCTGTTTTATCCATAACAGCTGTATTACAGATAATTTCCGTTGGAGCAAATTTTGCTATTTCATCCATTAACTTTCTATGCTGACTCACTTCTGTTACTAAGAAATCCCCTGTGGTAATATCAACAAAAGCAATACCATAGGATTCTTTGTGATTATAGATACTCATTAAGTAATTATTTTTGGTTTCATCAAGGGATTGCATATTCAAGTTTGTTCCAGGTGTTACAATACGCACAACATCTCTTTTTACAATACCCTTTGCTTGTTTTGCATCTTCTACTTGTTCACATATTGCAACTTTATAGCCTTTTATAATGAGTTTATTTATATAAGCTTCAGAAGCATGATGAGGCACGCCACACATAGGTGCACGCTCTGCTTGTCCACAATCTCTTCCAGTTAAGGTAATACCTAATTCTTTTGATGCTGTTAGAGCATCATCAAAAAACATTTCATAGAAATCACCCATACGAAAGAACATGATACAGTCTTCATGTTGCTTCTTAATATCCATATATTGTTGCATCATTGGCGATAATTTTTTCATTTGTGACCTCTTTTCTTTATTCGATAACTTCTCCAATAAGATAATACGTATTATTCTCAATAATCTTCACAGGAACAATCTTGCCAATTAAATCTCTGCTTCCCTTAAGATGTACCAGATGATTACTGCTTAGCCTTCCTGATACGTAATCCTTATCCTGCTTATTCATATATTCAACCAATACCCCATCAACTTGTCCTACTTTTAGTTGACTTCGCTTATTGGATATCTCTTTCATTAAATCGCATAGACGGTTGAAGCGATTTTTCGTTACATCATCTGGTACTTGACCCTCCATGGTAGCTGCTGGTGTACCCGTACGCTTAGAATAGATAAATGTAAAGGCATTGTCAAATTCTATTTGTCTGACCACATCTAAAGTATCCTCAAAATCTTCCTCAGTCTCTCCTGGGAAACCAACAATAATATCCGTTGTTAATGATGCCGTAGGCTTTGCTTCCTTAATCTTACGTGCCAACGCTAGATACTGCTCCTTAGTATATTTTCTATTCATTTTATCAAGAAGTGATGTACTTCCTGATTGAAAAGGTAAATGAATGTGATCACTTAATTTCTTAGATGTTCTAATCACTTCAATAAGCTCGTCCGATAAATCCTTTGGATGAGATGTCATAAAACGAATACGCTCTAGCCCTTCTATCTTCTCAATCTCTTGAATAAGCTGTGCAAAAGATAGGGGTCTGTCCAAACTTTTACCATATGAATTAACATTTTGTCCTAGTAATGTGATCTCCACAACGCCATCTGCAACTAATTCTTCTATCTCTGCTATGATATCCTCAGGCTTTCTACTTCTTTCTCTGCCTCTAACATAGGGTACGATACAGTAAGTACAAAAATTATTACAACCAAACATGATATTGACACTTGCCTTGAAATCAAATTTACGTATGCTTGGTAAATCTTCAACAATTTCTTTATGATTTTCCCATATATCAATGACCATCTTACCTGTGTCTAAACGAGTTTGTATGAGTTCCGCTAATTTATATAGGTTATGGGTACCAAATAAAATATCCACATGGCGATACGTTTGCTTTATTTTTGTAATAACACTATCTTGTTGCATCATACAACCACATAGAGCTATGAGCATATTCGGGTTGCGTTTTTTATTATGCTTAAGTGATCCTAGTCGACCATATACTTTTAACTCCGCATTTTCCCTTACACAACATGTATTGTATATGACAAAATCAGCTTCAGATTCTTGTTCTGTTGCCAAATAACCAATTTCCTCTAAAATCCCCTTTAATTTCTCGGAATCATGTGCATTCATCTGGCAACCAAAAGTAGAAATATGGTACTTAAGCTTCTTTACTTTAATGTACTCTGATAGTTTGTCCATTATTTGTTTTTGTCGTAAGCTTTCTTCCTTTGATACATCTATTTTCTTTTGCATTGCATTTATGCCTCCAATATTCGATATTCTCATTCTATAATATAAAAAACTATTTAACCTGTTTATTCAATATATATCATCAAAATGTAGATACCTTTTTCCAACAAATTGATACATATAGTATTGTACATAAATACGGATGATTTTTCAACTGTTGTTATTCATGAACTTACAAATTATTTTTTCTTTTTATGTTTTTTCTTTCTATTTTTTTCTTCTTGACAACATCGTCTATTATTCAGCATACAGTTGACCTCCTGACTTGATCTGGTGAGTCCTGAAGCACCTAAACCAACTACTAAACCATCAATAACACAACCATCCAAGTTGGTATTACATATAATTATGCCAATTATTAAACCTATCGCAAGATTAGTAAATGGTACATATTTACATGGTAAGCCAGCAATTCTAAGGGCCTCTCCAATGCCTGCAACCACGGGTACTAATGTCAAAATAGAATATTCCATAACTTGTCCTCCTTTCTCTTTCTTACTATATTATATGCGTACAAAGATAAAAGGGGTACAAGCCTATAAACCAAACAGAAGCCCAAACTTAAGATCATATTAGTCATTGATTATGTGATTATATTACCTTATACTATTATTATCATTATATAAGTTCCATGAAACATATACAGCATATATAGCTAAAAGATTGAGGGATACTATGATTACGATTAAGAAAAAAATAGATATGGATACAAGGTACCTAAAAACCCAATTTGAAGATATAACCACGCTTTTATTCTTCGATATTGAAACCACTGGGTTTTCTTATAGAAAAAATATGATTTATCTCATAGGATGTATTTACATCGAAGACGATGAAACACATTTTATACAATGGTTAGCTGAAGCCGACCACGATGAGTATACCCTATTATTTAATTTTATTAAATTAAGTAGGGACTATAAACAATTGATACATTTTAACGGATCAACCTTTGATATACCTTTCATTTCAAAGAAGGCAAAGCTATACAATTTAGTGTTTGATGGTAGTGATTATAAACATTGTGACCTCTATAAATGTATACGCCCTTGTAAACATATTTTAGGACTTGAAAACTGCAAATTAAAAACAGTGGAAAAATATATGGGTATTGATAGAGATGATCCATATTCAGGTGGCGAGTTAATCGAGCACTTCTTATTATTTATGGCTTCTAAAGATGAGAAAACAAAAAATCATTTATTGCTTCATAACGAAGAAGATATCCGTTCACTTGTAGCCATCACAAAACTGCTATCACCGATAAACTTGTATGAACATATAAGAACATCTAACGAGAACTATATTCTTCATGATTGTCATATTGCAGATAATATGCTTGCCATACATGTAACACTATCTGAGCCCATACCATTTAGCTATACTTACAACCATGAGCACTACCACATTCAAATAGCTGAAGATGGCATTATGTTACATATTCTTTTAGTTGAAGAAGAATTAAAATATTATTTTGAGGATTATAAAGACTATTATTATATACCCTCCGAAGATCAAGCTATGCATAAGCAAGTAGCTAAGTATATCCATACAAGCAATCGTGTCAAAGCCACAAGGGATACGTGCTACATAAAAAAAAGAGGTATTTTCATACCTCTGGTACATGTCAATCAATTAGATGATGAACATATTTTTCATCGTTCTAGAAAAGACTCTACTAAATATGTATTATTTCGTGATGATTTATTATCCAATAACCATCTATTAAAACAATTATCTTTTGTATATCTTCATCATCTATAGATCGTTATCTTTTCTATAGAAAAATGACCTAAGTGATGTTAATTTATATTGATAGGACCCTATAATCTGCTCCGTGCTACCAACAAATAATATGCCATCTTTTTTTAGCGAACCATTAAACTTTCTATAAATGTCGTGTTTCGCGTCATCAGTGAAATATATAAGTACATTACGACAAACTATGAGATCACAACCGGTTGGATAGGGGTCTTTTAATAGGTTCATTTGTTTAAAGTTAATACACTTTTTAATCTCGTCAGTGATTTGAAAAGAACCTCCAATTTGTTTGAAATATTTGCGTTTGAAGTCTTCTGGTAATCCAGCAAGGCTTTTTTCTCTATAGAGTCCTAACTGTGCTTTTTTCTAGTACTTCTTTATCAATGTCTGTAGCAGTGATATTCACTTGACTCAGAGGCATAAACTTACCAAGGACCATAGCTAGTGAATAAGGTTCATCTCCTGTTGAGCAAGCAGCGCTCCATATTTTTAAATTTCTTCCTGAAAATTTCTCCATGAGATAAGGAATGATCTCTTCTTCTAGAACTTTCCACTGGGCAGGATTTCGATAGAATTCTGATACATTAATCGTCAAATAATTAATGAATTCTTCATAAATTGTTTTATCTGTTTTTAAGATATGTACAAATTCTTCATAATCCTTAGCATTGTTCTTACGAATGAGTGAATCAATACGTCTTTTCATCTGGCGTTCTTTGTAAGCATTGAGATCGATAGTTGAAAGTTTCAATACGGCATCTTTAAAATCCTCGTAATTTTTAATCATGGCTCTATCCTCTCCTTTTCGTATAGTTAGACACGAGATTACATTCCCTCTTATAAAGAAAACCACAAAAAATATAAAGATATCTTTTGCAGCTTTCATAAATTCCATATATTGTGCCATGGCTTTGTTTGCTTTCAAGGCAAAGTCACAACAAGGGTGGAAAATTTTATTTTCTTGTAGATACTACTTAAACTTCTTCTGTCGTTTCTTCTACAACTGTTTCTTCAACTACAGGCTCTTCTTTTACTTCTTCAAGAGCTTTGATGCTTAAGCTAATTTTCTTAGCTTCTTCATTGAAGTCTAATACTTTTGCTGTGATCTTTTCACCAATCTTTAATGCATCTGATGGCTTTTCAACATGCTTCTTAGAGATTTGAGAAACGTGTAATAACGCATCTACCCCTGGTTCTAACTCGATGAATGCACCAAAGTCCGTCATACGTGCTACAGTACCTTCTACAACATTACCTACTGCATATTTTGTAGTAGCATCATTCCATGGGTTCTCTTCATCAAATTTCATAGATAAGGATACTTTATTTTTATTCTCATCAATACCGATGATTCTTACTTTTACTTCTTGACCAACTTTTACAACGTCACTAGGCTTTTTAACTCGACCCCATGACATTTGAGAGATATGGATAAGACCATCAACACCTTCAATATTAACAAACGCACCGTAATCCGTTACGTTTTTAATTTGACCGTTAACAACCATGCCCACTTCTAGCTTGCTCATTGTCTCTTTTAATTTTGATTGTCTATCTGCTAATAATAATTGCTTTCTGTTACCAATGATACGTCCTTTTTTCATGTTAAACTCCGTAATAACAAAAGTAAGTTCTTTACCTTTGAAATCACTTAAGTTCTCAACATACTCATCAGAAACAAGTGAAGCTGGGATGAAGATTCTCACTTCTTCAACGATAACAACTAAACCACCTGCAAGTACTAATGATACTTTTGCTGTAATTTCGTCTTTGTTTTTGAAGTATTCTTCTACTTTTCTGATACCTTGTTCAGCTAATATTCTCTTATAAGTTAATAATACTTGACCTTCTCCATCGTTAACACGTAAAACTTTAACTTGGAGTTTGTCTCCTTCTTGTACTGCTTCCTTCAAATTAATCTCAGGGTAGTTGGAGTATTCACTCTTAGGTATAATACCGTCGGACTTGTAACCAATATTAACATATACTTCATTATCATTAACATCTATAACTGTCCCTTCAACTATTTCTCCCCTGTGAATTGATTTTAGGGATTCTTCTAACATTTCTTCAAAACTCTGTACTTCTGACATGTGTAATAACCTCCTGAATAATGTTCTTTGGAGTTGAAGCTCCTGCTGTAATTCCTATAACTTCATCATTACGAACCTTAAGCAACTCCAAATCTTCTATAGTTTCAATATGATAAGTTTTATCACATTGATTCTTACATAATTGATACAGCTTTCTTGTATTAGAACTGTTCATGCCACCAATAACAATCATTCTATCCACTTTTTTTGCTAATTCAATGGCTTCCTCTTGACGTTCTCTTGTGGCTGCGCATATGGTATCTTTTATATCTACATGATAACCTTTATGGACAAAGATTTCAATTATTTCTTTGAATTTAATTGGATTTAATGTAGTTTGAGCAATAGCACATATACTCTTATCCATTGGTATATCAAGATTGTTAGCTTCTTCTTTTGTAGAAACAATATAAGGTTCTGTCAGGCTCCAACCTTTTATCCCAATAATTTCAGGATGATTAGAATCACCAACAATAATAATAGTATCACCTTTTTTACTAAATTCATTTACAATACGATGAATTTTTTTTACATAAGGACATGTTGCATCAATAATATGAAATCCTTCACTTGTCATAGCTTGGTATACAGTTTCTCCTACGCCATGAGATCTTATAATCATGTTTCCTTTTTCAATTTCTTTCATTTCATCTATATGATTAACGACATGTACGCCCTTATTTTCTAAATCTTTTACTACTTGAGGATTATGAATAATTGGTCCATATGTATATAATGGTTGATCGCTAATGTGATCATATACATTTTTAACTGCTTTATCTACACCAAAACAGAAACCAGCAGACTTCGCAACAATAACATTCATATCATTTATCCTTTCATGTAAGAAACAACTTAGCTATCCATTCATGCTCTATTTCATCGTTTCCTATAGGGTAACTAATGATAAGCTTTTTATTAAATCAAGTATCTTACCAACGACATGATCAATCGTTAATTCAGATGTATCCATCTCTACTGCATCATCAGCTTTTTTGAGGGGTGCAAATTCTCTGTTCATATCTCGATAATCACGTTTTGATATTTCTTCTCTTATTGCTTCATATTCTTGGTGAATGCCTTTTCTTTGTAATTCATCAAAGCGCCTTCTTGCACGAACATCCACACTTGCAGTTAAATATATTTTCAAGTCAGCATGAGGAAGTACATACGTACCTATGTCTCTACCATCCATAACAACACTACTTTTCTCTGCAAGTTTTTGTTGTAAATCCACCAATTTCAATCGCACTTGTCTAAAGGCGGAAACTCTTGACGCCATTTTTCCTACTTCTTCGTCTCGAATGAATGTATTAACGTCTTCGTCATTAAGTCTAACTTGCTGTTCACCATTCTCAAAACGAATACCAATATGGATATCATCTAATACTTCATTAAGAGACTTGTCATCTAAAGCTACATGATTGCGCATACAATAGAGTCCAAAAGCACGATACATCGCACCAGTATCCACATAAATTATCCCTAAAGCTTTCGCGATTTTCTTAGCTATGGTACTTTTTCCTGCCCCAGCAGGACCATCTATTGCTATGTTGATTTTGTTCACAACGTGACCTCCGTAATAATATTATCACCAATAATAAACTATAAACCGTATTGAGCCAACTGTCAATACTAAGTTTTACGAATTTATGTAATTGTACAATTCAAAATATTAGTCCATCACTAATGATCCTGTAAGTTGCTTTATAACTTGAATTAAATAATTTCTTGTAACCAGATTATATCTAGAGCAATTCCACTAATCACAGAAAATATATTAAACGAGCGAAATAGATGTACTAACTGTTCCTTCAATATATACTTTAGTCTACTAAATCGGGTCTAAGAACAGTAGCACCCTTTAAATAAACATGTTTAGCTTGATCTTGTGGTAGGTTAATATTAAGTTGTATCATCACACGAATACACATCTTAAGACTGTTTTCTACTTCCATTTCACCTAAGCATAATATGGCTGCGTTCACAATACCAATGTCTCTTGCAGCAACAGCAGGATAAGCTGCTGTTAAATCTTTTGTAGCTGTAAACGTTACCGAAATCATTTGGTCGTTAGTAATATTATTTCTATTTATGATTTCTTTTAGCAATATTTTTGTTTCCTTTAATATATTTTCTTTCGTATTTGTTTCTACTGTTATGGCACCTCTTATTGCAATCATTATGTTCACCTCTATAGTCTAATTTATTTTATGTTTATTTCATTTCTAATTTACTCGCTAACGGCTAACCCTGCTAGATAAGCTGTTGAAAAAGCTATTTGCAAGTTAAATCCACCTGTTAAAGCGTCAAGATCCAGTACTTCACCAATAAAGTAAAGTCTCTCTACCATCTTAGATTCCATGGATGTAGGGCTAATTTCTTTCGTCGTTACCCCACCAAAAGTAATAATCGCTTCTTTATAGCCTCTAGATCTTGTAACATGACAACTTAATCCTTTTAATAATTGGACTATCTTCAATCTTTCTTCTTTGGAAATCTGATCAATTTTTTTCTCAGGTGATATACCTGATAATTTTATAATAACAGGAATTAACTTTTTAGGTAACAAATCATCCAAAGCATTTTTAAATTGTTTTCTTTGATATTTATTAAAATCCTTCAAAATCCTCTTGTCTAATGTGTCATGATCAAGGGATGGTTTCAGATCTATACTTAATGTTAGTGTATGCCTATAGTGTGGAATAAGAAACCGACTAGCTGTTAAAATCAATGGACCCGTTACACCAAAATGTGTAAATAGCATCTCTCCAAAACCTTCATACACTTGTCTATCTTCTGCTGTAACGTTGATCTTAACATTTCTAAGGGACAAACCTTGTAGTTCTTTGACCCAATCTTCCCCTATTTCTAATGGCACTAAGGACGGGTGTGTATCTATAATCGTATGCCCAGCTTTTTTAGCGTACCCATAACCATCACCAGTAGATCCTGTAGATGCATAAGATAAGCCACCCGTAGCTATTATAACTGCATCACCTTCGATGATGTCATGGTTGTTTAATATAATCCCTGTTGCTTTTTTATTCTTCAGAGTAATATGCTTAACTTTGGTACTTAGATATACCTTAACGCCTAATCGCTTCATTTCTCTCGTCATTGCACCAATAACATCAGATGACTTATCCGACACTGGAAATACACGATTACCTCTTTCAATCTTCGTCTTAAGTCCTATATCATTGAAAAAGTCAATCAGCTGAAAGCTATCAAGTGTATAGAACGCACTATATAAAAATTTACGATTAGATGGTACGTTTTGTAACAGTGTCTCTACATCAGATGCATTGGTGATATTGCATCTTCCTTTTCCTGTTATATATAATTTTTTACCACATTTTTCATTTCTCTCAAAAAGGTGGACTTCGCAACCATTACGAGCAGCTGTAATAGCTGCCATCATGCCTGAAGGTCCACCCCCAACGATTAAAACTTTCTTCAAATCTTTCATTTCCTTTCAAGCAGTCTATTGTAACTCGTTAGGCGCCAAGTAAGTAGTAACAAAGTCTTCATCATTCTCATATACTTGATATTCGCTCCAAATTTGTTCTAAGTTTTCTAAGGTATCTAACACTTCATCTTTTTTCTTAATACACAAAGCAACAATCAGCGCATTAATCAAACTAAGTGGTGCAACCAGTGAATCTACAAAAGACGCCATATCACTTCTTGCAATTAAATTGCAATCGGAAAATTGGATAAGTGGTGACAATAAACTATCTGTAATAGCTATAACCTTAGCCTCTCGATTCTTGGAAAACTCCATGGCCTTTAGAGTCCGCTTAGAATACCTGGGAAAACTAATCCCAATAACAACATCTTCCGGACCAATCTTGTATATCTGCTCAAACATCTCACTAACACTATTGGTATGAATTAACCTTGTATTATCAAATATCAGATTAAAATAGAATCCTAAAAATCCAGCTAATGAAGCACAACTTCTTACACCCAAAATATATATTTTTCTAGCACCTAGAATCATGTCAATAGCTTGGTTGAATATGTCTTCGTCTATTTCTTCAAGCGTATGTTTTATTTTCTCTGCATCGGATTGCAAAACCGATTTTAGTACATGCCCTTTATCAATTCGATCTGATGTAACCTCAACTCGCTGAAAGGACGTAAGCTTTGTCTTAACGAGTTCTTCAAGTGCTCTCTGGAGCTTTGGATAACCGTCATATCCAAGTTCATTAGCAAAACGTACCACTGTTGACTCACTGACACCCACGATTTTTCCTAACTTTGCAGCTGTAAGAAAGACAGCTTTTTCAAAATGTTCCATGATATAATTAGCTAATAATTTCTGTCCTTTGCTAAGTTTTGGGTAAGCATTATTTATTCTCTTCATCAAATCATTTTGTCTATGCATATTCATACCTCTCAATCAAGTATGATCATTCATCTATATAGGATACTTTATGCTTATCATATATGAGGAATGATTGTACATTTTATTTTCTTTCTTAATTATTATATAGTAATCCCTTTCATTTTACAATATATTTTAAAAATTGACGTAAAATATTGCAGGACTGTTATTTTAGTTACTATATGGTTATTAATTATGTATGATATGCAGGAGAACATGCAAAGATATAAAAGAAAAGCTGATATCCGTAGATACCAGCTTTGATTATTTTATACAGGATATACTTTATTGTCATTATCCGCCATGGTAGGGTCAATCTTTGTTTGCTGAGCTTCTCTGTATTTAAAGAAATCTTCAGCTACTTGTGGGAATAATGCATAAGATAATACATCTTCTTCTTGTTGCTTATATTGCTTCATTTCTGATTCAATCTTCTTAAGCTCAGGCTTGATTAAATCAGCTGGTCGACAAGTGATTTGCTTTTCGTCACCGATAATGATTTTCTTGATATCGTCAGGAATAGGTACTGGTGTACGACCATATTCACCACGAACAAGCGCTTTTGACTCTTTTGTTACCATCTTATATCTTTCACCTGATAAGATATTAAGTACAGCTTGTGTACCAACAATCTGGCTAGATGGTGTTACAAGTGGTGGATAACCATAATCCGCTCTAACACGTGGAATCTCTTCAAGCACATCGTAGAACTTATCTTCAGCATTTTGTTTCTGAAGCTGAGATACAAGGTTAGATAACATACCACCTGGTACTTGGTATAATAAAGTCTTAATGTTAACACCTAATACTTTTGGATTCATTAAGCCAGACTCAAGAGCTGCTTCTCTCTGTGGTCTGAAATAATCAGCAATCTCTGCTAATAAGTCTTGATCAAATCCTGTATCATATGGTGTGCCTTTGAACGTTTCAACCATTACTTCTGTTGCTGGTTGAGCTGTTCCCATTGAGAATGGTGACATGGCTGTATCAATGATATCAACACCAGCCTCAATTGCTTTTAAGTAAGTCATTGCCGCAACACCACTTGTATAATGAGCATGTAATTGAATAGGAACATCTACTGTTTCCTTCAATTTACTTACTAACTCTGTTGCTGAATATGGAACGAGTAAACCAGCCATATCCTTGATACAAATGGAATCTGCGCCCATGCTTTCTAATTCCTTAGCAAGATTAGCATAGTATTCAAGTGTATGCACTTCACTAAGTGTATATGAAATAGCAACTTGAGCATGTCCGCCTTCTTTTTTGTTGCATTAATTGCAGTCTTTAAGTTTCTTGGATCATTAAGTGCATCGAAGATACGAAGAATATCAATACCATTGGCAATTGTCTTTTGAACAAAATATTCTACAGCATCATCAGCATAGTGACGATATCCTAAGATATTTTGTCCTCTAAGTAACATTTGTAATTTTGTATTCTTGAATCCAGCTCTTAATTTTCTAAGTCTTTCCCATGGATCTTCTTTAAGGAAACGCAAACAAGCATCAAATGTTGCTCCACCCCAACATTCAACTGAATGATATCCTACTTTGTCGAGTTTATCAACAATAGGAAGCATATCTTCAATTTTCATTCGAGTGGCTATGAGGGATTGGTGAGCGTCTCTAAGTATGGTATCTGTAATTTTTACAGGTCTTTTTGTGGCAGCCATAACTTAAACCTCCTATAATCATTGACTTCAAATCTATAATACTTATCCGAACGTATTATTAGATCTCGGTTCTATGTTTAACGATTTTATCTACTTCATATATAGTGTTAAGAATACACCCGCCGCAACCGCTGAACCAATAACACCTGCTACGTTAGGTCCCATAGCATGCATTAATAAGAAGTTTGTTGGATTTTCTTTTTGTCCAACCTTCTGTACAACTCGAGCTGCCATTGGTACGGCAGATACACCAGCCGCTCCAATAAGTGGGTTAATCTTACCACCAGATAATTTACACATAATCTTACCAAATATAACACCTGTTGCCGTTCCAATTGAGAATGCAATAAGTCCTAATAAAAGAATCTTAATGGTATCCCAAGTTAAGAATTTCGCCGCACTTGTTGTTGCACCAACTGTAATACCTAAGAAAATAGTTATGATATACATAAGTGAATTTGATGCTGTTTCTGCAAGTTTTTCTGTTACACCAGATACTTTAATTAAGTTACCAAACATAAGCATACCAATAAGCGGTGCTGTAGATGGTAAAATTAAAATAACTACGATTGTAACAATAATTGGGAACAATACCTTCTCTAGATGAGATACGGGTCTTAATTGTTCCATCTTAATCTGACGTTCTTCCTTAGTCGTTAACAGCTTCATAATTGGTGGCTGAATAATTGGCACTAAGGACATATACGAATAGGCTGCTACGGCAATTGGTCCTAATAAATGACCAGCCAACTTAATCGTTGTAAAGATAGCTGTAGGTCCATCTGCACCACCAATAATACCAATAGATGCCGCTTCCTCTGGTGTAAATCCAAGAATGAGAGCACCAAAAAATGCGAAGAAAATACCAAATTGAGCTGCAGCTCCCAGTAAGAAACTCTTAGGGTTAGCAAGTAGTGGACCAAAGTCTGTCATAACTCCAACACCCATAAAAATCAATGGTGGAAAAATACCCAGTTTATTACCTTGATACAAATAATGTAACAATCCACCTATTAATTTACCATCAGGTTCAGCCATTACACCACTAAGAGGCAAATTAACTAATAGCATACCAAATGCTATAGGTAATAATAGTAATGGCTCATATTCTTTTTTAATAGCTAAATATAATAATACTAATGCTACGATTATCATGACTATATTTCGCCAAGCTTGTTCACCCGTAAAAAAGTTATCAAATATCCAATAGATTCCTGTATCTTGTCCGAATCCAACGAGGGCATCTCCAAGCTTATTCCAAAATTCCATTATAGCGTTACCTCCCTACTATGTTAAATTCTTAGTTTAGAGATACGATTAAATCTCCTGTTTCAACACTCTGTCCAGCTGAAACATTAACTGAGGCAACTGTACCTGCTGCTGGAGCTACAACCTCGTTTTCCATCTTCATGGCTTCCAGAATAGCTAATACATCTCCTGCTTGTACTTGTTGTCCTTCAGAAACTTTTACATCTACAATTTTACCTTGCATAGGAGCAGTTACTTTTGTAGCTCCTGCAGGTGTTGCTGCTGAAGCTGCTGGCTTCTTAGCTACAGGCGCTGCTGCTTTTGGAGCTGCTGGCGCTGGAGCCTCAACTGGTGCTGCTACCTGACCACTTCCAATTTCCTCTACGGCAACCTCGTATGTATTACCATTAACAGTAACTTGAAAATTTCTCATGATAAATCCTCCTATCAAATCAATAAGTTATAATTACATAATCCTCAGTATTCACTGATTTAAATCAATAAAGTCATTCGACCTATAGTGTCATACCCTTTACCATCTTGAACGATTTGAACCAATTTTTCTAAAAGATCTAACTTGTAATTTATCAGTTGACGTATTAAGCTGTGCTGCAATAGCAGCTGTAATGACGGCAACAAGTTCTAAATCATCTGTCTCTTCCTCTTCATGGGTTGTAACCTGAGCAGGTACGACCTTTGGAATATCAATTACTTTCTCTTTTGGTTGCTCAATGAATTGGAATAACCATATGATAGCGGCAATGAGAATAAGTACTAAGAATACAATACCCATACCACTAATAAGTGCAACGACACCTTCTTGTAAAAAATTATCCATTAACATTCACCTCGTTTATACAGTTCCATGTTTTTTATCAGGTCTTGTCTCACGCTTGCTGTATAACATTTCAAGAGCAGCAATAACACGTTTTCTTGTAACTGCTGGTTCAATTATATCATCCACATAACCACGACTTGCTGCAGCGTATGGACTAGCTTGCATATTTGCATATTCTGCAGTTTTACTTGCTATATCTTCAGCAGATACTTTTGCATCTTTAACTTCATCTGCGTACATAATACGTACAGCAGAGTCAGCATTCATCATAGATATCCTGCTATTAGGCCAAGCATATACAAAGTCAGCTCCAATATGCTTGCTATTCATGGCTACATAAGCTGTCCCAAATCCTCTACCAACAACTACATTAATCTTAGGTACTGTAGCGTCAGCAAAAGCAGAAATTAGTTTAGCAACCATCCTAGACATGCCTGTTTTTTCTTCAGCAACTGAAGCATTAAATCCATCTACATCTGTGAAGGATACCACTGGCATGTTAAAAGAATCACAAAACCTAATGAATTTGGCTGCTTTTTCACATGCACAAGACGTTAATCTTTCATTGTCAATGCTTTGATTTGCCACTACACCAACTGATTGGCCATTAAGATTCATAAATCCTGTAAGCATTGAAGGTGCAAAACTAGCTTTTGTCTCAACAAAAACATGGTTATCAGCAACATGTCCGATAACAGCTCTCATATCAAAACCAGCTGATACGCTTACTGAAGCCATTTCATTAAGATCGTTTGATACACGGTTAAGATCATCATTTGTATCAAATATTGGCGCTTCATCAAAGTTATTAGATGGTAACATGATTGTTAAATTTCTAACTGACAGAAGAAGTGCTTTTTCATCTTCACATACAAAATCAACGATTCCTGTTTCTTTCCCGTGGAACTCCGCACTTGTAATAGTCTCTAACGTTTCCGTTTTACTATCTAACGTATTAGGACTATTAACAAATAAACTTGTTGCTTTCTTAGTCATAAAGGTAAAATCAGATAAAGATGGAATGATAGTAGCTCCACCACCACATGTACCAAGAATAGCCGTAATTTGTGGTACTACTCCAGATGCTAATGTTTGCTTTAAGAAAATTTCTCCGAAACCATGAAGTGCATCTGTAGATTCTTGAAGTCTAAGACCTGTCGAATCAAGCAAAGCAATTACTGGCGCACCCATTTTCATAGCCATATCATAAACCGTACAAATTTTCTTAGCGTGCATTTCACCTAATGCTCCGCCTAAAACTGTTACGTCTTGACTGAATACGTATACTAATCGACCTTCTATTGTACCGTAACCAGTTACAACGCCATCAGCTGGAGTGTCTTTAACACTTAAGTTAAAATCTGTTGAACGGTGCTTCACGAAGGCTCCAACTTCAACAAAACTGTTCGTGTCAAGTAATTCTTCAATTCTTTCTCTAGCCGTCAATTTAGATTCTGCGTGTAATTTATTAATTGCAACATCTCTGCCACCTGTTTCAATAGCATCTCGACGGTTAGTGAGTTCATTGATCATGTTTTGAATACTCATGCATTAACCCTCCATTTTCTTTATGTAAAACAATGCAACTTTCACCGCTTATCATTTTACATTAATCTTTGGCAATTTTCAAGTTAAATCCTTAATTTTTCTTTTTTTTCTAATAATGGTAATAGTAGATAATGCACTTATTATATTAAGTTAGTCGTTCTTATTATTTATTAAATATCTAAGCTTATCTTTTTTTAACTAAATAAATAATGGGAGGATAATTATTTCTATTTTCATATTGAATAGATATAACCTCATATTGTCTTTGTTCTAACTCACGTACATAATCTCTTACTGCATTTTTTTCTTCCATGCCGCCATTGTGGCCATAATAGGCTACTATGGAAAGCATACCATCTTTTTTCATCATTCCTAATATACGTTCTATGGCACTTAATGTGGAAGATGGTTTAGTAATCAATTTTTTATCCCCTCTTGGTAAATAACCAAGGTTAAACATTGCCAAATTTATCGGTTCTTCTACATAACTTGTAACCTTCTCGTGAGAATCCTTTATTAGTGTAACCCTATCGAATAGATTTCTTTCAACTAATTTTTCTTTTGTTAAGTAAAGGGCCGTATCTTGAATATCAAAAGCATATACTTTACCTGTTTTTCCTACTTGTTCAGCTAAAAAGATAGTATCATGGCCATTTCCCATTGTGGCATCAATGGCAATATCGCCTTCGGTAATATAATCCTTTATCAAACCATGAACCATCTTGGTTATATGTGGTTCAAACATCCTTAACATCTCCATTCACATCGTCATATTTTATTATTCATCATACCATATTAAGGATAAAAAACAATCCCCAAAGTACATTCATCCATAAGCAATGATATGCTATTGGAATCTTACCTTGGAGATTGCTTAAGTGTCTAATCTATCCATGACACTTTTAAATTACGAAGGTGTAAGTGTCTTAACTGAATCTCGTTCAATAATTTTATAATCTAAGATAAGGCGTCTTTCCTTCAATTCCTCACCATCTATAAGTGATAATAGCATATGAACAGCATGTCTACCAATATCATAAGTGGGTTGATAAACAGTTGTTAACGCAGGTTCAATGACGGTTGTGGTGCTGATATTATCAAATCCAGCAATACTTATATCACCTGGAATATGCATACCATGATTTTTACAACAACGCAAAGCTCCCATAGCCATTTCATCGTTATAACAGACAAGGGCAGTTGGTAAGTTGTCTAGAGCAATAAAGGACTCCATGGCTGTATAGCCACCTTCAAAAGTATGTTCCCCATCAATAATCCACTGTGACTTGACTGGTATACCATTCTTCTTCAACGCTTTTTCATATCCTTTTCTTCTTTGAGTAGCAATGGGTACGAGGGCACTTCCGCTTATGCATCCAATCTTTTTATGTCCTTTATGAATAAGCAGCTGCGTCATATCATAAGAAGCTAAATAATCATTAATCCCTACAGATGGTATTCTATCATCAACCACATGATCATTGATCAATACGATGGGTATTTTATGATGTAATTCCATAAGAACAGCTCGATTGATCCTTGGCGTAATCATAATGGCACCATCCGCTTTTCGCATTCTTAGAGCTTCTATATAATTGAGTTCTCTATCTTTACTATTACTTGTATTACCGATTAACAGATGAAAGCCATTTTCATAAGCTACATCTTCCATCCCTTTAATTGCTTCTGCAAAAATCGGGTTACGAATGTCATTCAGTATGGTAATGATTGCATTAGACTTATTCATGCGTAATTCCCTAGCACGAATATTAGGCTTGTATTCTAATGCATTAATAGCATCTAGCACCCTTTTTCTGCTCTTTTCAGAAACAGGTCCACTATGGTTAATAGCTCTAGACACTGTTGCTATGGAAACCCCTGCATATTCAGCTACTTTTTTAATATCCATAATTTTCCCTTTCTACCCGTTTATCCTGACGTGCATAGTAAACACGTATAGTCATATAACCACTTGAATCATCTACACACATTATTTCATTCTATATGGCATTTTTTCTATATCACCATCTTGTCCTATTAAAAAGCGGATAGTATGATAGGAATGCTCAGGTAACTCTGTATAGGCAATCTGTATATCTGGAGTCATTGCTTTAACACATGCTTCTACACGATCATTGGATAGGCCGCCCATTTCATTATCCGAACAAATAACAGCATGCGTTGGGTTTACTTGTTCCATAAATGCTTCTGATAGATGTGTTGCATCTCCATGGTGAGGCATTTTTAATAGATGAGCTTCAATAGATTTTTTATCATCAAAATGATGCCAATAGGATACCAGAATATCCGCTGTAAATAAAGCCTTGGTTTTTTCATAAACAACCTTTATAACAAGGCTACAAGCGTTTAATTTTTTATCAATTATTTGTAGTATATCATAATTATCTTTTGGACTCTTATTTTTGTCAAGTGTTTGAATCGTTCTTTCAACTTCTAGTACTTCTTCTCTTACTGTTGGAAAAGCAGTAATGGCTATATTAGCAACTGTTGCTTCATGTAAATCCTTTATTTTTCTAATGGTGGTCCCTTGTTTATCCAACGCTTCCATTATCTGTTGATACATACTAAAAGCTTGGTACATATTATCATTGATTACCATGCCTTGATCTAATACCTGCATATGGCAATCTACCGAATACCACGCTTCTTTAACTTTCTTGTGTTGTGCTACATCTACAAACCCACCAATATGATCACGATGAGGGTGTGTCATGACTAATAAATCGATTATATCAATCCCTTCATGATCCAGATAGTCCATTAATCTTGTTCGAAATGTATGTTCATATTTAGAAGCTAGGTTATCACCACCATCAATTAGAATGGTATGTTGTCCATTTCTTATAACGATTGACTCACCAAACCCTACATTTATAAAATCGATTATCATCTTGTTTTCCTTCAAAAAAATCTATTCCTTTCTGTGCCAGAGAGACCCACCTATTTCTAGATGCATCTCTCTCCGATCTGATTATTGCTACATATTTATCTATAATCTGAAGTACTTAGTGCTCGCTTTAGATATCCACTAGAAAAAATTAATATCATGGCAACCATAACAATTGCTGCTGCCGATGAATATCCTGATTCAAAATACTTAAAACCGTGTTTATAGATATAGAAGGTTATGGTTTCTGTTGCATCCCCAGGACCACCACCTGTTAAGGTATACATTTTATCAAATATACGGAACGTATCAATGGTTCTAAGGAGTAATGCTAATATTAAACCTGGCTTTAATAAGGGCAATGTTATGTATCTAAAGATCTGCAACTTATTAGCTCCAAAAACCTTAGCGGCTTCATACATCTCCATTGGTATGGACTGGAGGCTAGCTAAGACTACTAAGAAAACAAATGGCGTCCATTGCCATATATCCGTTAAGATAATTGAGGCTAGAGCATACTTGGATGAACTAAGCCATTCAATAGGGGCTAAGCCTATTTTCTCCAACAGATAATTAAGAATCCCTGTGTCATACGCAAACATCATTTTCCATGTTAAAGCAACTGTGATAGGTGGTAACAACATAGGCAATAACACAACAGATCGAAAAAATTTCAATGCTTTGATACCTGTATTAAAAAACAAAGCAAAAATCATGCCAAGCAAGAACTCAAAAAGTACTGCAACCAATACGAATATAACTGTATTCATGATGGACACAAAAAACATTCTGTCTTGAAATAGGTTGATGTAATTCTGAAATCCTATAAATACATTAGTGCCTTTAATTAAATTTATTTTACGAAAGCTAATAAATAACGCGTAGAAAAACGGATAGACTGTCAATAACAATAGAATGACAATCGTTGGAGCTAGAAATATAAATGTCATTTTGTTGCTTTTTTTCATGTCCACACTCACCTTTATATTAAGAATTTCTTATTGATCTTTTATGACCTTGTTTATCTCTTCATTTGCTCGGTCGAGACCTTCCTTGATGCTTACATCACCAGATACAATAAGGGATAAATGAAGTCCCCATACATCTTCGATTTTACTCCATAATGGTGTACGTGGTCTTGCTACAGAATGTTGTAATGCATCAAGTTGAGCAGGGAAATGTCTATACTTAGCAACAAGGTCTGTATCATTATATAAACTTATTCTCGTTGGCACACCACCACCTGCTAGTGCCATTTCTTTTTCAGCTTCTTTTCCTGTTACCCACTTAAGGAAATCAACTGCTGTATCTTTATTGTTAGATGTTTTTGGTACTGCTAATAACCAGTTACCAATCATGGCTGCAGAATCACTAACGCCACTTGGAACTGCAGAGAATTCAATTTTTCCGGCTACTTTTGAATTTTCAGGGTTATCTACTTTAGCTACCCAAGAAGGCCATGCTATAGTCATTGCTGCTGTACCTTGAGTAAGTGCTGTTGCTATCTGATCACTATCAAATGTCTCAACGCCTTTTGGTCCAGATTCTTTTAATTTCAAGAAGACTTCCATAGCCTTGACACCTGCTTCTGAATTCACTTGTGGTTGCATTTGGTCATCTAATACTTTGCCACCAAAAGCCCAGAATAATGGCACATAATTTGTTACAACTGGATTACCTCTTTGACCTCTTAGCACATAACCAAATGTATCAGGTTCTTTGTCTTTTATGATCATGGCTGAGTCAATAACTTGCTCCCAAGTCTTTGGCTCATCTAAATTATATTTCTCAAATAAATCTTTACGATAGAAGAACATCTGAACATTACCTACTAGAGGAAGTGCATATAAGCTACCTGTACCATATGGTACTTGACATAGTTTAATGGAGTTTTTTACAAAATCATCATCAACACCATCTTTAAAATATGTATCCAGATTTGCTAACATACCAGCCTCTCCAAACTCTGGCATCCAAGGGTCATCCATCATAACAAGATCGAATGCACCCGAATTATTATGTACATCAAGAACAATTTTTTCTTTTAATGCATCGTATGGCATAGCCGTAATTTTTACTTTTGTTCCTGTTTCTTCTTTGTATTTTCCTGCTAGAACTTCTAATGCATCTGCCATAGCACCAGCTCTTGCAGCTACTACTATTTCTTTTGCACTGTTTTTACTAGCTGAATCTTTCTTATCACCTTTACTACAACCTACTACTGATGTTAATACCATTAACATAACAAGGGTCATAACACTTATACGCTTAAAAGTTTTTTTCATTTACTTATCCTCCTTAAATAATGTTTTAAAAACTATATGTTTATAAGGCGAACAGCATATGAATGCAGCTCTTGATGAATATTTCCTATTCACCTTATATAACCTAACCTAAAGACTTTAGCCTTTTACAGCCCCTAAGGTAAGTCCTTTTATTAAATGGTCTTGCATAAAGACAACAAAGATAATGAGTGGTATGACAGATAATACACCACCAGCACTCATAGGCCCCCATAGTACCAAATATTCTGTAACAAGCCCTGCTAAACCAACAGGAACTGTAACTAATTCAGGAGTCTGTACAAAAATCATGGCATAAAGGAATTCGTTCCATCCCATCATAAATGTAAAAATTGACGTAGCTGCTATACCTGGCAACACCAAGGGTAATACAATCTTTCTAAAGGTATGCCAATGGGAGGATCCATCTACCATTGCACTTTCTTCTATGTCGATAGGTACTTCATTAAAGAAGCTGATCAGCATCCAAATGGCAAAAGGTAGATTAAATACAATATAGGCAAGAACTAAGGCCGTTCTAGAATTAAGTAAATTAACCTTACCCATCATGTTGTATAGAGGAATAACAAAAGTAACAGGTGGAAAAATTCTCACCATCAAAATCCAAGCTAACAACAACCACTTAGCTTTGAAGTTAAATCTCGATAAGCTATACGCTGCTAAAGCACCAATGGATACAGCTATCAAGGTAGATGTCAATGCCACAATTAAACTATTGGATAGAATCTTATGAAATTCCAAGTCTGTGAACAACTTGGCATAATTTTCAAATGTAAAAGCATGAGGAAAAAAAGTTGGTTTCTCTGCAAACTGTTCTACCCTGTTTTTAAACGAGTTATTCAGCATCCAATAGATTGGAAACACTGACCACAATACGATAATGCCTGCTAAAAAGTATTTTATAATACTTTTAATTGGACTTTTTGCCTTGCTACTTCTTGGTGTCAATGTGTTTGTAAAAATCATGATAAACTCCTTTCTTGTTGATATTTGATAAGAACTGTAAACGTTTACAGTTTTGCTAAAATAAAAAACGCAGTTCATAACCACTAACCTAATTGTTCAAATCATACAATCGAATGTATTTATACGACACATTACAACCGTGTGTATTCATATTATATACATATTGAATCATTTTGTAAAGCCTTTTTGTGATATTTAATATTTTTTTTGTTATTGCAAAGTCTTTTTTGGTTATTTTACCATTTTTATATGCTTCGCCACCTGTAATCCCATTATAATTAATAGCACAGCCTTTGAATAACCTTATTTTATGTGCATTATCAACAATTGCATATCATCACATCCTTTTCTTGACTATTGGCGTAATGATGATATTTGTGTTCCACAACAAAAGTAGGGGGTATCTCGTAAAGCCCTACTATTGCTTTTATGAGATACCCCTACTTCAGGTTTTATTGATACATAGGATCTACACCACCATTAGCGGCTGGTATAATACTATTATCATTATCATTTGGATCTACTTCAACAAAATACCCATCTCCATCGCTATCTACACGATTAGGCTCTGTGGCAACATAACTTGTTCCATTAACCGTATAATTAATACCATTCATTGTTTTGATGATGATATGTCCTGATACAACTGCATTACCAATATTAGTTGTTGTATCACCTCGTTCTGTTAGGTATACGTCACTAGTAGCTAATACACTATCCATTACAGTTTGACGTGGGTGACCGTATGTATTAGCATTCCCTACTGAAATAATGGAAACCTCTGGATCTAATTGATTAACGAAAGTGGAACTACTTGAGTGGTCGCTACCATGGTGATTAACACGATAAACGTCTACATCGCCTACCTCTTTTGCTGCACTCAATTCAATATCATGATAGGAATAATTATAGCTACTTAAGGCAAATTCACCTGATAAATCCCCACCAATCCACTCATCAAAATCACCATAACTTATATTAACACCAATGCTATAATCGTTTTCTGAAGGTGGTATAGCATTACTACTAAAATCGCCCTGAATCATAGCCCCATTACCATCTATTACAAGAATATTAACCAGAACACCTCCTCCAAGACTAATTTGATTTGTACCTTCTACGGCTATCTCGGGATTTAGTTTACTATTGCCAGCACCTTCTAAATATGTTTTCCAGTTATTGAATGTACCACTAGTTGTTCCTAGATAATTTGCATAGTCACGATGAATCATTTTCCCAACTATGAAATTCTGTTGTTCAACGAGATGCCACAATCCTCCCTTCCCGACATATCCAATATGATCTAGATGAAAATGACTAATGAGCACATAGTCCAATTTCTTCTGTCCAAGAACACCTTCAATGTATGGTCCAACCACTTGAGCATCCGCACTACTGTTCCAATAGGATTCGCCTGCATCCAAAAGAATACTTTTTCCCGATGGACTTATCACTAAGGTTGCATCACCTTGTCCAACATTAATATGGTGAATTTCTAAGGTACCAGGTGTCCAGCTACCACTACCAATAATAGCAGAATTAAGAGGTGTTCCATAGCCGCCATTATAACTTGCTGTTGCTGTGACCCAATTAGAGGCATCCGTACCACTTCCAGATCTATCAACTCTTTCCATGGTAGCTTTTAAGGTGTTATTGCCTTCATACCATGAACCCGATCCAACGGTGTCCACGAGTACACCTGAATCATCACGTAGCTCAAGTACCTCTCCGATATTTTCCAGTGTGCCCGTGTAGATTAAATCAGCGGCTACACCACTTACAGATGTGTCATCTGTTCTCTCAAGTAAGAAATATCCCTGTGAAGGTATCGTTCCACTTAGATTAATAGATGGTTGACCATCTGTAGCTTTTAATGTCCAACCACTGAGATTGATAGGGCTATCTGTGTTGTTATAGAGCTCTATCCATTCATCGTTGTAACTATTGGTTGTACCCATCCAAGCCACTTCGCTTATGACAACATCGGTGTTCGTATAAGCCATTATTACCTGGGGAACATTAAATAGTGAGAAAATTAATAGCAAAGCAACAATTAAAGATTTGGTTCTCTTCTTAAACATTTAAAGACCTCCTTTATCAATGATATACATCAATTATAAATGAGCATCCATAAATAGTTTGTAAATTCCTGTCACCAAATACATTTTACACAAATTTTCATTCTTATATTTTTTTGATAAATAAGGTTAATGTTCCTCACAAAAGAATTTTATAATGTTATTATCATTTATTTTCTTTATATTGTAAATATTTTAATTATTCATTGACATTTCTTATGAAATATGATATATTTTTATTGAATTACACAATTTAAGTACTCATGAAGTATTTTTTATTTGTACATATGGTTATATGCATGATTTGAAAACTTACATGAGTAGTCGTTAATCCATTTTATTACCTCCAGTATTTATTTTTAATCATAACTTAAGGGCGAAAACTTAGTTTTCGCCCTCTCTTTTTGTCTAAATCCAAACTAGATCAAGGATTTACAATCGCTTTGTTTAGTAGAATTTTTTGATATAGTCCATAACATCTTCTCTAGTACCTTTGAATGGTCCTGGAAATTCCATCTTAAGGGATGTTAATGCTGCAGCATATTGTAATGCCTCAGCAGGTGTTTTTCTCAATCGTTCTGTTACATAAGCGCTAAAACAAGTGTCTCCTCTTCCCGTTCTTCCAGATAAATTTCTTGCTTTGAAGGGTGATTTATAAAAATTCTCTCCATCATAGATAAGAACTTCTGTATGATGAGTTATCATGATTTCTCTTGCACCCCATCCATAGAGTTGTTTAGCTGCTGCTTCACGATCATCTAATCCTGTTAATATCTTTGCTTCTGCCGCATCTGTTTTTAGATATGTTATGTATGGTAAGCGTTTTTCTTTGTTTACCCAATCTTTAAATATCATAGCTCCATCGATTTCTGTTCTTAAGAACCCCTGAACATCCACAGCTACTTTACCTTTACCTGCTAAATATTCAATCAAATCATCATCGAAGTCTCCTACTATAAGCCCTGCAAGATGGAAAATATGGGATGTGATATCCATTGGAATATCCTTCGATGTAATTGTATCAGCTCTTCCAATTGCGGTACATTCGCGACGTTCTTTGTCTGGTGTAAGATACTGATTCTTAATGGATGTTGTTCCAGTTCCAAAAACAGCATGTACATTCTCTTTAGGAATATTGAAAACCTCTAGTAGCGCTTCATCTTCTTTAGCAATATTCGTTAATAGACCAACTGCATTACCGCCTGCATAAGCAGAATATGAGCAATCAACAACCGCTCCACCATTTCGTTTAACAACTTCACCTTCACAATTGATGTTAATGTCCTTAGAGATAGGACCTAATACAAAAGTATCGTACTGTTTCATGTTACACTCACTCCTTTTTTACTCAAATTAGTTATCTTATCATTATTCATAATTCTTATTTAAAGACACAGCTTCCCCCACAATACAACCGTGTGTATTTACATTATAAAAGCTAATTATACTTTTGTAAAGACTATTATTGGCAAATTACTGAAGAATATCTAAATATACACACGTTTGTATTTGCATTCTTATTCTAAATAGATTATACTTTAATAAAGTAAATGTAAGTTCATGAAAGAAAGGAATAATATCATGTCCGTAACGATAAAAGATATAGCCAAAATTGCAAACGTTAGTCATTCTACGGTTTCAAGAAGTCTCAATGATAGTCCTCGAGTTGCTGTTGAAACAAAAAGTAAAATCAAGGCTATTGCCGACGACCTTGGGTTTGAGTTCAATTCCCAAGCTAGAAGCTTAAGTACATCCAGAACCAATACAATAGGCATTATTTATGCCAGTGACTTTAACGATTCTAGTATACATTTTACAACGAATACGGTTCAAAAATCCATACGACAGAGTTTAGAAAAAAGAGATTTGGATGCTATAACAGCTATTAAGGATAATGATAATACGGGTGAAAATAATATTATTCGTCTTATAAATAAGAAAAAAATAGATGGTCTTATCATTATGGGGGCTGACATAGACTATAAAACCCTTGATTACATGACAAAATCGAATATTCCTTTTGTATTTTGTCAAAATATTCCAGACTCCGATCTAGATGTAGATGCCATTTATTGTGATCACTTTTTAGGTGGCTATGAAGCAACCAAACATCTTATTAAAGAAGGTCACAAAAAAATTCTATGTCTTCAAAGAAAAGACTCCGCTATTCAATTTAAACAACGAACCGAAGGATATGAAGCAGCCATGAAAGATTATCACATTCCTTATACAACCCATTACCTAGCTTATGCTAATAATTCGTTAGACGGTGGTTATTCTTATGGGAAAGATAATATTGATTTCATTAAGCAATTTTCAGCTATCTTCGTTCATACCGATGCTCAAGCCCTTGGCTTAATACAAGCACTCAAAGAAGAAGGAATACTTATTCCTACAGATATCTCTATCGTTGGTTATGATGATATTTACTTAGGCTCTTTTTACCAACCACATTTAACCACCATTCACCAGCCAATTGATAAACTTGCCATCCTAACTTGCGAACGTCTCATTGACCTATTAGACAAAAAAATAATAGTAAGCCTAAACAAACATACTTACAACCAAAATTAGTGATAAGGCAATCCACAGCACCCCCTATCACCTGTTAAATATGGGCTATCTCTTCTGAAGATACATTTATTAATTTAAAGGTTAGAAAATTTATTTATGTTTGAGTCATGCACCGATGAGATAGCCCCCCATTAGCTTGTTAAGCCAAAAATCATGCTTGTCTACATATTAATAGCAAGTTAATGCTATTTGCTTTGGTATATTATATGAATAATTCTTCGGGATTGTTACTTTTTACATGTTTACCAAGTACGAAATAACTCCGTCACGTAAAAGATTTTAAGGTAAATAGAAAGTATAACTTTCTCATACTACAAAAAAAGCCCTCTAATTAGAGGACCCTGTTGTATTCATCGTATGTCATAGCTTTTTTAAATAACTAATTTCTTCCTTGGTTAGCTGTCGATATTTTCCATGTCTTAAACCACTTAATGTCAATTTACCGATTGCGGTTCTTTTCAACTTCAACACTGTATACCCAATATGCTCAAACATACGTCGTACTTGTCTATTTTTGCCTTCATGTATGTTTACTTGTAAAGTGGTATGATCCTCTCTTGTTTCCATAATTTTTATTTTTGCATGAGATGTCTTATACTCACCTAAGTCAGCTCCCTTACGCAGTTCATTCAATTGTCGTTCAGTTGGTACACCTTTTACTGTGACGAGATATTTCTTTTCTACTTCATGTTTTGGATGGGTTAAACGGTATGTTAGATCCCCATCATTGGTTAATAAGAGTAGCCCACTTGTGCTATAGTCTAAACGTCCAATAGGATAGAGTCTTGAGGGATAATCAATCAAATCCAATACTGTTTTTCTTCCTTTTTCATCGGAAACAGTGGTAATATATCCTGTTGGCTTATTTAACATCATATAAACGTGATGGGTCTTCTGCTTAATGACTTTACCTTCATATTTTATTACATCATGCTGAGGTTTAATTTTCGTACCTAATTCCTTAACTATTCTACCGTTAACAGATACTTTACCCTCTTGTATTAATATCTCTGATTTTCTTCGTGATGCTATTCCTGCATCTGCTAAAAATTTCTGTAATCGTATCTCCATTTTGAATCTCCTTTAGTCGCTTCATTACTCATCATTTGAAAATAATATAAATTGATTAAGAACTTTGTGAAAAATATACGTATAATCTATTTTTTCAATAGCTGTATTCGTAATCAATGGGCTTGATGCATACAAGTGACCATCTACAAATATATCTGCGCTACCTATATTTTGCCCAATTTCTATAGGTGCTATGAGATTAGGTTCTACATTATAGAGTATGGACACCTCTTCATCAGCTCCAAGGCATATATCAATATCTTCAGATGTCAGCACATCAATATCCGTTCCTATACCTTTATCAACTGTAAGTTGACAAATATGTTTACCACTGCTTAAGACATTCTTTGTTTTAAAATTACCAAAACCATAATCCATAATCTTCTTTGTATCCGCCCACTTATAAGTCTTGTTATTTGGCCATCCTGAAGCTAGTACAACTGATATTAATTCCATATCACCTCGTTTTGCAGATCCAACAAAACAATAACCTGCTTTTGAAGTAAAACCTGTTTTTACACCGTTGGCGCCGTCATACATATATAAAAAAGCATCTTTATTGGTAATATTAAAAGATCGGTTAGTCGTGATTTCATTGAAAGCAATGGATGGTGTATTAATTAACTTTACAAAATCCTCATTCTGCATAGCATATCGTGTAATAAGTGCTAAATCATAAGCAGTTGTATAATGTCCTTCAGCATCTAATCCATTAGGCGTCTTATAACTGGTATTAATAGCACCTAATTCTTTTGCTTTTTTAGTCATTTGTTTACAGAAATCCTCTGTTGTACCACCAATATGTTCTGCTACTGCAATAGCTACATCATTAGATGATATAAGCATCAATGCATGTAACAGATCCCCTAGGTAGTACTCTTCATTCTCTTTGATATACATCTTTACTTTTGGTGCTTTTGAAGCTTCTTTACTTACCTTGACTATTTCATCCATTCCACATGACTCTAGAGCTATTATGCAAGTCATAATTTTTGTTGTGCTTGCCATAGCCCGTTCTTCATAACCTTTTTTATCCCATAGAACTCTGCCAGTATTTTTATCCATTAGTAGAGCCGAGTAAGCATATAACCCTTTAGGTTCATTGTCTTTTTCGGTCTCAGCAAAAACCATGTTACCCATTAAAACAAATAACATGATCAATATGTATAAAGTTACACGAATTTTTTTCATATCATCATCTTTCTTATAATTATCCCTTATAATAATTTATAAGAAAAACAATGAAATTATGACTGCAATATGTATACACGTTATTCTACTAATTCTAATTCCTCTATAACTTCTTTTTCAGCCTCTAGTTGAATGCTGGTTAGGCGTTCTTCTTCAATAGGTGGTAAATCACTAACCGATTGAAAACCAAAATTCCTAAGAAAATCTTGTGTTGTACCGAAAAGAATAGGACGACCTGGAGCATCCATACGTCCTTTTTCACATACTAAGTTATACTCAATAAGTTTATTGACACAATGATAGGCGCTCACACCTCTTATTTTTTCAATCTGAGATTTGGTAATGGGCTGCTTATAAGCAATAATGGATAAAGTTTCAAGAAGCACATCTGTTAAAACATAGTTCTTCGATTTTTGATTTACGCGTCTAATGTATTCATAACACTCTGTTTTAGTACACATTTGATAGGCATTATCAATTTCTATAATCATAATCCCTCGTTCAGGACTATCATATTTGTCCATCATATTTCGAATAATCTTCTTCGTTGTATTCTTATCATGTTCAATGGCATCTGCTATTTTATCAAGGTCAACTGCTTCTCCCATGGAAAACAAAATACCTTCAATAATGGCTTCTAGCTTGTTCAACTGTATTCCTTCTTCCTACGATTTCTTAATGACAATATCATCAAATAACTCTCTTTGAATAATATCAATGGTTCCCATTTTAATCAGTTCTAATATGGCAAGGAATGTAACAATAAGCTCAACTCTAGAATGCCCTGACTCTAAGACATCTCGAAAGCTTATGGTATCATAATCCTCCGTTAATGCTACAATATAATCTATTTTTTCATTAACTGTAAATTCTTCTCGAACGATTTCTCCAAATTCGCTACGAATACGATCCACCTTGTTAAACTGTTTTTTCATAACAGATCTAAAAATATTATAGATTTTAGAAAAATCAATATCCTGAAGAAGTAGACTTGGGTCTATATCCTCTTCATAACACAAGACTTCATCTGGTATAGATGGTTCTTTGAATATAGCTTTTTCTGCATCAACCTGCCTTACTTTCAACCGATCTTTAATATACTTAAACTTCTTGTATTCTATTAGTTTCTCCATCAATTCTTCGCGAGGATCAACCTCATCTTCTTCCTCTTCCTGAACTGGCAACAACATCTTAGACTTAATATTAATAAGTGTCGCTGCCATTTCAATGAACTCACTCATCACTTCCATATTGTTCTCTTCCAGCTGTTTGATATAGGCTAAGTATTGATCTGTAACAAGTGCAATAGGAATATCATAGATATTTAATTTGTTTTTATCAATTAAATGTAATAATAGATCGAGAGGTCCTTCAAAAACCTCTAATTTCACTGGTATACTCAATAAAAAGCTCCTCTCGCACCTGATATATGCGTGCATTCATTACGCTAACCCCTTATATTAACCTATTAATTTTAATAAACTGGGCACAAAAGCATCATAGGTTAAAACAACAAATTGTCTGATAAACCCAATGGCTAGAGCTAAAATAAAAAATGCTTGAATCATCTTCTCATATTGAATAAACCTAAAATATGTTTGTGGATTAACCGCTTGAATAATCTTTGCCATATCAAGGGGTGGGACAGGTAATAGATTCACAACAATCATGACCACGTTAAATTCCATCAATGTACGTATGAACATTGAAAGTTCTGGATTAATACCAGCTACATTCGTAAACACAGGCATTAGAACTGTTAAGAAAAGCAAATTAGATAATATACCCGTTAAAGCAATGGCTAATAATCCCTTGTTCTTATCTCTTAATCGCCCATAGTTAAACTCAAATGGCTTCTGCCAACCAACTCTTAAGAACAAAAAGCAAATAATACCAAATGGGTCCATGTACTTTAATGGACTAAAAGACACCTTTGTTTGCTTCTTATATATAGGATGTTCAAGATATTTATAAACAAATATTTTAGGATACTCATGAATGCATACTACCATTATTGCGGCTATCAAATCAATACCAATGCTCTTTAATAAATTAATCATTTCTACACCTCATTCTATCTTTATTATGCTTATTTCGTAATCATCATGGAACATAATAAAACATAACTAGGGTATCCTAGTTTTTCCATATATACTAGTTATTGTACTAATAAATGGTTATAATTTCAAGGAATATTTGTAGATAGCTCTTCAAAAGTTGCCACATTATTATGTACACACTCTATATCTGAAGAAGTTACTCTATACTGCACATTACAAAATGGAACCTTTAGAAGTAGACACTGCTAATAATTGTCTATCTCTCTAGGTTCCATTATATTTATTCAACCTTCTTTTTCTATGCCTATCATGCAAGGTATTCACCCGTGAATTTCAAAGCTACCCCCATCTTTTACAACTAAGTTTATATACTTCAATATTTATTGACTAACAGAATGCTTACATTCTAACATTAATATGTATTGAGACTATAAAGGGGAACATGCTCTAATTATTACGCTACAGAATTATTATTAAACTCTAATAAAAGTTCTGGTTCTGCTGTAATTAATGAAACATACCATCCATCAAGTTCAACAATTAATTTTTGTTCTTTTGCCCATTTTATTTCATTTTCAAGGTTTTCAACTTGAGCTATTGGCCGGTCTTTTAAAGCGGCAAGTGCTTGCTTATATGATATGATTTGTATGTGTTTCATGCCCGATAAACCTCTCGTATCCATCAATAAGTAGTTTTTTTGAGAAGCTTTACTAATATGAAGTTTAGGAATAGCATTACCCTCCCAACTTTTTTGCCATTTTTCTATTATGGCTTTTATTTCAATCATAACGGGTTCATCGTCACGAGAAAAATGTTCGTATTCTCCAGTAAAATCATAAGCAAGTTTATTAGCATCAACGTTTTTGGGTAAGAAATTATTATAGCATGGAATAGGCATTAAATTAGTTATACCAAATTCCTCTGACTGATCAAAGTAATTACTAAATCTTTGTAAAGATATATTACTGCAGGCTTTGGGAGGCTCAAAATGAACAATAAGAGGCAGTAATTTCAGCGTCTCTTCATATTCTATCTTAGTATCCCCTGGAAATGCATAAAGTAAATTCCAACTTGCATCCAAATCTAATGAACGAACGTTTTTCAAAAACATAACATTTAGTTTTGCCGTAGTCCCTTTGCTCATTCTTTTCAATAGACTGCTTGATAATCCTTCAATACCAGGCTGCATATGAAAAACTCCTGCATTTTTTAACTTTATAAGATGTTTTAAAGGCATATTTGACTTAACTTCATAAAACAAACGAATATCTGGAATCTCCTTTTGAAGCATAGGTATTAAGGTATCAATAAAAGTATAAGGCATGATACTGTCAACCATAACTACAGTATTTGAAGGATGCTTGTCCAATAATATTTTTAATTCACTAATAATTTTATCACAAGATTTTTGTTTGAAAAATATATCATCACCATTCAGTCCACAAAAATTACATTGGTGCTTTTGTCCCCACCAACATCCCCTACTTGTCTCATAAAGTAAGAGTATTTCATTCTTAGGTATTTTGGTATCAAAAGAAAAGTGATGGAGCTGTTCATAATAATGTGTATAATCCATTACAGGAATATCTTCAACGTTTACAGGTTCTCCACTTTGAATGACTTTGTTCTCTGGAAGGTTTGTTGTAAAAACATCTTTTAAAAAATTAGGAAATGAGCATTCACTTTTACCCGAAAATACATAATCTATCTTATCGCTTAATGATAGTATTCCTTTTGCCATTTTTTGTTCACAATTTGCTCCCCCCATAATAGTTATTATCTTAGGATTTTTAGATTTAATACGGTTTAATAAAGCAATGCTTGCTGAGGTTTGATTGAACGTAGTTGAACATCCGATCACTTTATAATTTAATTGTAGTATCTGATCTGTTATAATATCCAACAATTCATCTAACTGGCTATATATTTTTTTTACAGTGTTTATATCAAATTTTTTAGATAAAAGTTTTTCGAAACAACTGTCTATATCATATCCAGATTTGGAAAAAGGGTCCGTTCCATAGGCAGCATCTGCAAAAAAAGCTTCTCCTATCATCGTATCGTGGGATAAACACATTGTTTTATAAGTTTCACCGCCAAGTAAATAAGCAAATAACATGTTAATATATCCTACTTGTACAGAGAAACCTTGTTCTTTTGCACACGCTTGTAAGATATGAAGACCTATAGAGGGAGCTTCAATATATGCAAAGGGTGGTAAAATAAGCAGCACATCGGCTTGTTTTAGTTGGTTCTCTTTTAAAAAAGTATCCATAGATATCCTCCTTTTGATTTATTATTCAATTAAATTGTGTATTAATCTTATTATATATCATTTTTTAAATTTTTTCTATATGTTTTATTTTTTTATTTATTGACACAATAACATCATTAATGTATTATAATTCATATATCAATCTACAAAAATACTAATTTAATGAAATATAAAGGATGAATGTTTACATGAAATATAATTCAAAAACCAAAAAATTAATTGTACTCCTTAACATAACCCATAATTGCAATATGTCGTGTTCATATTGTTATTATCAGACCGAGATGGATTGTAATCCTGGAAATATGAGTATAGATACATTAGAAACTATCATTCAGAGAGTTGCTGAAAGCTCTTTTGAGGAGATAGATTTTATATTTCATGGTGGAGAGCCACTGGTTAGATGTATGACTTTTTTTGACCAATCAATAAGATTGCAAAAAAAATATCTAAAACATAAAAAATGCATAAACTATATACAGACAAATGGAACACTGTTAACAGAAGAATTGATAAACTTTATAATAAATCATAATATTAAACTAGGTATTTCGTTAGATGGTCCTGAAAATGTTCATAACTTTTACAGGAAATTTAAGGATGGTAAAGGTACTTTTGCATGTATAGTGGATAATATTAATAGACTTCAACAAAAGAAAATAGATGTAGGCATACTTTCTGTCTGCAGTGATAAAACATTAGAAAATGTTAATGAGTATTATGAATTATTTAAAAGATTCAAAAATATTAAAGGTCTTGACCTAATTGCTCCTGAAATACATAGAACAGAAACAATATTAACCCAAGGGAATTTTTCCCGTTTGCTAATAGCATTGTTTGACAAATGGTTTCATGATACCTCATGTCAATTTAATATAAGGATTTTAGATTCTATTATAAAAAGTTTCATCTCCTCTACACCTTTAACATGTAATTTTATGAAGAATTGTATCTTACAAAACCCTATGTTGTCTATTAGTCCCCAAGGATATGCATCTCCATGTGACAATAATACAGAAATTAATTTAGGCAATGTTTTTGAACATTCTGTAGAATATATGCTTTTTGAGAACCCTATTAAAAAACTATATGGCAAAAAAGAAAACGATAGAGTAGAGAAATGTATTTTTTGTGAATGGTACAACTATTGCCATGGAGGTTGTCCTTCCCTTTCTGATGGAGAAAAAGGGAATGTGTATTGTGAAGATCTGAAAAAAATATTTTCACATATAAGTAATGAACTCCATGAGATCGGTATTTATAAAAATAAGATATTGACAATAGAAAACATTGATTCTATTCCTAATGACGTCTTAAAAAAAGGACTAAAAGAGATTTATAACAAACAATAGATATGTGTTTAACACGTTGTATTGCTATATGTTTTAAGTAGTTGTTTACATGGCATGGTATTGATCTTATGTTCCATTACAGTCATCTAATCAGAAAATATTCTTACAAGGAAGGAGTGATAATTATGGCAAAAATTCTAAATGCGGCTGCACTAGATATCCCTGTTAGAGAGCAACAATCTAAAATTGATGGTATAACCATAGGCTGGAGAAAAAGTTTTTAACAATAATTGTTTATAGAATTAATACAATGAGTCTATAAAATGAACATATCTGATTAGAACTGTAATTTACTACCATGCCATATTCTATTTGTTTGATTTAAGGAGGATAGCGTATTATGAATACACTGGATAAAAATTTCTATATCTTTAAAAATATAAATGATACGGAGTTTATTTACTCCGGATTTAGCGGATTGGTATTGGAGTATAATTCTTTTATTAAAGAATCTGTTAATAACTCTAAAGAAGTAGATTCAGATATTTACAAATATCTATTTGAAGACCCTTTTATGAAAGCTGAGTTTTCATTTTTTAAAGATGATGCAGAAGTAGATACTATACAAGTTATGATTAGAGATACTATTCATATGTCATGTTCTTGCTGTGCGGATAATACAACTGATACAAGTAAGGTTGGGAAGATAGATTTAGACAAATTATATGAAGGAATAGTATTTTTTGTCTCACAATTTACACATGACAATATTATTAATATTTCTTTTTGCTCCGTAAAAGAACCGGATGATTTTAATACAATACAAGAAGCAGTTAAACTTATTGAGAACGTTCAGAAGGATGATAAAAATATTGAATTTAGATATTCTGTTATGGTTAACGAGGACATAGTATATAGTGAGCAAATAAAAGATTTTTTAATTAAAAATAATTTTGAAGTTGAAATCAATATAGGAGAAAGCGGTTACACAAGTTATGATAATATATTTACAGAGAATGTGACTGTAGGAGAGATTTCGAATTATCTCCCAGTTAAAGCATCAATAACAGTTCCATACATTAAAACAGACTTGAGTATTTTATGTGACAGATTATATAACTTAGGTGTAAGAGAAATCAATATAGAGTTTCCAGTAGATCATAAGACAATCGATATAGAAATAGAAAAAGATATTATGAAAAAAAATATAGAAATTCTTGTTCATTATTTTATTGATAATATCCAACAAAGAAGACTTGTAAGAATAAATAACTTTATAGAAGCATTATATTCTATACACTATGGAAGTAGAAAAGGACCTAGATATTTTCCTTGTTCTGCAGGAAAATCATTTTACTCTATTAATATTAAAGGTGATATTTACCCTTGTAAAAAGTTTGATGGAATCGATCAATATAGATGGGACAATATCAGTCAGCCATTTGATAACGATAGAAGAAGAGAATTTCTAAGTACTCATATGGTATTTACGAGAGATTCTGGCAAATGTTTAGAATGCTGGGCAAAATACTTATGTGGTGGAACATGTTACTATGCTTCACACAAAACCCATGATAATACAAGTAATGTTTCTGAAATGCAGTGTTATTTTAATCGTGTAATATTGGAAAACGCATTATATATTTATGCATCTATGGAAGATGAAGAAAGAGCTGTTTTAAGTAATATTGTGTAGGCAAATAGATGTCTATTTTACGATAAATATTTTACGATGAAAGGTGTATTAATTTTGTTTGTATTACGAAAAATGATAACCTATCTTAGAATTTGTATAAAGGAAACCATATTTTCATTTTTTATTATTATTTTAGCAACAGCAACAACAGTTATTTTACCATTACTATATAGAAATATTGTTGACATAGGAATATTAAATAGCAATTTAATAGTTTTACTTTGGAATCTTGGTTTCTTAATTCTATTAACTCTTCTTAGAGAAATCTTTGATTTGCTACATACTGTTGTTACATCGATTATTCGTACCAAGGTTTTTTCAAAGATACGAGTAGACATATACAAACATTTACAGAAAATGTCATTAAGTTACTACGCATCTAATCAAACAGGTCGTTTAGTCTCTAGAATTATTAATGATGTTGATTCATTAGAGCATCTGTTGACAGAAAAATATTTGACTCTTTTAAAAAACTTACTAATGATTGCTATTATCATTGCTATTATTTTTAGGTTCAATGTCAATATTGCATTGATGTCCTTTATTTTTTTTCCTCTTTTTGCATTATTCTTTAAGTTATTTACGACTACAGTATTTAATATGAGCCATCAGGTGATAGAAAAACAAGAAAAACTAATGGGGAGTCTTCAAGAAGGAATTTCAGGTTTTGAAACAATACAATCGTATGATATTGATAAAAGTAATTTAAAGGATACCTATGAAAAAATTGCTGAAACAGAGCATTCAAAAAAGAAGCTGAATATAAAAAAAGCCATGTCAGAGTTTTCATCTGTGAGTATATCTATTTTTTCTTTGGTATTGCTATGGGGATATGGTGGATATAACGTTTTAAATGACAAAATGTCCTTTGGGGATTTAATAGCCATATCATATTATGTGAATTTTCTACTGGAGTATACGACAACTACGTTTAATCTTGTTATTAATATGAGAATATCTTTTCCTGCTGCGAAAAGAGTTTTTGACTTATTAGAATTAGAGCCAGAAATCAAAGACAGTGAGAATGCAGTAGAAATTGATGAAATACAAGGTAACTTAGTATGGGAAAACGTAGACTTTGGTTATAATAAAGACAAAAAAGTATTTGAAAATGTTAGTTTATCATTTGAATCAGGTTCATTTAATGCTATTATAGGTGAAAGTGGACAAGGTAAAACTTCATTTATAAGACTTATTCCAAGATTCTATGATCCTGTAGAAGGAGACATATTTTTAGATGGCATAAATCTTAAAGAAATTAAAATTGATTCCTTAAGAAAACATATAGCTGTCATTACACAAGAGACTTTCCTCTTTAACGCAAGTATAAAAAATAATATTTTGTTGGGTCGTCAAAATATTTCTACGGCTCAAATTATTAACGCAACAATCATTGCAAACGCACATGAATTTATAATGTCCTTGCCTGAAGCATATGAAACAATTGTAGGCGAAAGAGGTACAAAGCTATCTGGGGGTCAGAAAAAACGTATTGCTATTGCTAGAGCATTACTGTTTGATCCTAAAATTATTATACTTGATGAGGCTACTGCTGATTTGGATGAAGTTTCTGAGAAGTCAATTCTTAATGCAGTTAAAAATATTTCAAAAGATAAAGTCGTCTTTATGATAACACATAAGCTTAGCAACCTTGCTTTTGCAGACAGAGTATTTATAATATCAAACGGAGTCGTTACAGAATGTAATGATGTAGACAAATATGAAAAATCGTTGACTATACATCAAACATTAACCGAACTTGCATAGTTGTGATATCAGCATAATATTTAAATCCCTTGTATCAAGATACTATTACGTAAGGCTTGTCGCTTAGCAGGTGGCTATCTCAAAGGAGTTTTTGATAAAATTCCTTTGAGAAAGCCACCTATACTAGTTAGTAGAAGCCATCAACATAGCTAGTGCAATAGAATTCAACTTAGATTTCTCACTATCAGCACGAGATGTAACTACAATAGGTACCTTAGCTCCAACCAATACACCTGCTGCCTCTGCTCCTGCTAAAAAAGCTAAAGCTTTGTATAAGACGTTACCTGCTTCAATCGTAGGTACCATTAATACGTCTGCATAACCTGCTACTGGATGATTAATGCCTTTTTGTTTAGCTGCCTCAGGTGATACAGCATTATCGAGCGCTAAAGGACCTCCCACCATACAGCCAGTAATCTCACCATTATTATTCATGTCCTCTAATGCCTTAGCATCCACTGTTGCTTGCATCTTTGGATTCACTTTCTCCTTGGCACATACAATCGCTACTTTGGGTACCTCTATTCCCATACCGTGGGCAACTGTAACTGCATTTTGCACAATTTGCTTCTTAGCTTCTAGATCAGGCGCAATATTCATAGCTGCATCTGTTATGAGTAGTAACCTATCATATGTAGGAATATCCATTACACCCACATGACTAAGGACATTACCTGTTCTTAGATTAGCTTCTCGATTTAGTACAGCTTTTAAGATAATAGATGTATCCACTAACCCTTTCATTAATGTATCAGCTTTTCCTTCTGTCACCTGCTTAACTGCTACTGCACAAGCTTCAGTGACATCTTCAACATGAATAATCGCCTCATGGTCTAATGCCCAATCCATTCTATCTGTAATCGCTCTAATTTTCTTCTCGTCCCCTACTAGGATAGGTTTTACAATGCCTTCTTGAGTAGCTATCTTGACAGCGTTTAAAACATCTTCATCCTGTGCAACAGCTACTGACAGTACTCGGGGTTCCTTGGTTTTGGCTAAAGCCATTAAATCATCAAAATTACGTATCATCATCTGATTCTCCTTATTTATAGATTTTAGCTTTCTCTTCTCCATTAAGAACTCGAAGAGCGCCTTCCGCCAATGCAACTAACTCATCTTCTCCAGGATATACTTTAAAATCGCCTAAAAAGCCTACACGTTCTTCTAATTTTCTACTAACTATATCTGAATAAGCAATACCACCTGTAAAAATAATCTGATCATACTCTCCATTTAAAACAGTTGCCATGGCTCCTATTGCTTTGGCTATTTGATAAATCATGGCATCATAGATCAGTATTGCCTTCTTATCACCTTGTAGGACCATGTCTTCAACAATACGTGCGTCATTCACACCAAGATAACTGACAAGACCGCCTTTGCCTACTAACATCTTTTTAATCTCTTTCTGAGTATACTTTCCTGAAAAACACAATCTAACAATTTCACCTGTAGGTACTTCACCAGCACGTTCTGGTGAAAAAGGACCGTCACCATCAAGAGCATTATTCACATCTATCACTCGGCCATTTTTATGAGCACCTACTGAAATACCTCCACCTACATGAGCTACAATAAAATTACAATCTTCATAAGCTTTACCTAGACTCTTTGCAGCTCTTCTTGCCACTGCTTTTTGATTAAGGGCATGGAACAGACTCATACGGGACGTACCTTCAAGTCCAGTAATACGAGCAATCTCATCCATTTCATCCACACAAGGAGGGTCCACAATAAAAGATGGAATACCTTGTTCATCTGCTAACTCTTTAGCTATTAAACCTGCAATATTGGATGCATGACCTTTTATCAATGCCCATTCTTTTAATGCTGCAATTAATTCATCATCCAGCTTATATGTGCCACCTTCAATGGGTCCTAGTAGCCCTCCTCTACCTACAATACTTCGAAGAGTACTAAGTTCTACATTATGTTCTTTTAATGATTCTATAACAGCCTCTTTACGAAAACTATACTGATCCAGTATCGTGTCAAAGGTTTCTAACTTACTTGTCTGATGGCGTAAAGTTTCTTCAAACACCAATTGCTCCTCATCAAACACTGCGATTTTGGTTGATGTTGAGCCAGGGTTTATAACCAATATTCTTGAATTACCCATATTAATTACCTATCCTTTCTTCATATATTGTGCCATGACTTTATTTGCTAGTATAGACAAAGTCACAACAGGTGGAAAAACACTTTCACACTTTAAACGAATAGAAGCCTATATAAGTTGTGTTGAATTTGCCTACACCTAACAACAAATGGAACAACAACTTATAAAACCAAGGAAAATATATTGAACTCTAAAAATAAGTGTATAAAATGTTAGTTCAATATATATAGCCATTAATTATTTATATGTATTCTCGATATAAGCTTACCATTATTTAGATTTTTTATCGGTGCGACTTTTGGCAAAATAGGCTTCTTTTTTTGTCAACTTTATTTGTTATGATATATCATGACAAATTTTATACCCTTCAAAGTGACTTTTTTACTCTAAATCACATTGACAACCTATCCACTACAAGCTACTATAAAGAAGAGTACAAAAGTGACTTCACTCCACCGTCCTTAAAGAAGTTTAAGGTCGAAGGAAATCCTCATAAATAGTAGGAATTATTTAGAGCAAAACCTAGGCACAGCTAGCTTACGTGAGAATAACTCTCATGAATAAAAAACAAGGATGATAATACATGAATACAAAGTTTGAAATAATAAAACACAGTGGCAACTTACCTTTTAGTATATTCTTACATGAAAGTAACCGTGTATACCCCATGAATTGGCACAAAGAAATTGAAATTCTATTCGTGTTACAAGGATCTATCCGCGTTAAAATAAGAGACACGGGCTATAAAGTGGATCAAGATAACATTATTCTCATTAACAGTTATGAGATGCATGAGATTACACCCATGGAAGAGAACATTGTTATATTAGTATTCCAACTTGACCCCTATTTTTATCAAAAATATTATAACGGATTTACAGAAATAATCTTTCATATGAATTCAACCATGCTTAGTAAGGACCCCAATACGTATAGCACCATTAAAGAAAACCTAGTCATGATGATGTGGTATCGTCTTAACAAAGAAAACACCTACCAAATAAAATTGTTAAAGCAATCCTTAGCACTTGTCGAATTACTACTTAGAAATTTTAAAAAAACAATGGTATATGACCGTCATCTAAATGATCGATCACAACAGAGGCTCATATCCATCATAGAGAAAATCAATAAAAATTACAATAAAAAATTAACTCTAGGTCAAATTGCTGACCAAGAATATATCAGCATTCACTATCTTTCAAAATTTTTTAAAAATCGTGTAGGCATTGGCTTTAATAAATATTTGAATCTCTTTCGACTCAATATGTCCATGAATGACTTACTTAACTCTAATAAGATGATTATTGATATTGCTCTTGATCATGGTTTTTCCAGTGTCAAAGCTTACAATAAGTTGTTCAAAGAAACCTATAACGATACCCCTAGTGCTTTTCGAAAGAAATACTTAAATGAACTATCACCTAAAAAGAAAGTGTCTTATATCTCCAATAACGGACGCTATATTCTTCATAATTATATTCAACATCATGCCAAGGACTTTTTATCAGGCAACCTGAATCAGGTATATTATCTGAATCTTAACATGCTACAAAAAGATACTACCCCTATGAAAAAAGAAAAAGTCATTCAACTAAATCTCCCGCCTATGGGATTTAATATTGTTATGCGCCAAAAACTTGATGAAATTGTATCAGAGATGACTATCGACTTTATCCGATTCAACGCATTTACGCATATTGTGTTATCTCATGATTCACAGGACCCTCATTGGTTCTATATGGACCAAATAATTGACGCTTTTATGGAATTGGATATCCGTCCTTTTCTTACACTTACCTATGATGAAAACAATGGTTCTATTCAGAATTGGTTTTTATTAGCTGATAAGTTTATTCAGCATTGCATCCAAAAATATGGGATTAAAAAAGTTAGGTTATGGAAATTTGAACTGGTTTGCGAAAACCTTCAAGATATTAGTCAACATATGAACTTCTTAAAGAAACTCCATCAACACAATCCTGCCCTAACGCTTGGCATTACCCTACGCCTTCAACGTGAAGGTTTGGTACATCATATTTTGGATCAACTGATGGCTACACAACTATCTTTTGTAACTCTAGAAATGAATGCTAATGATTACGATTCCAGTGCAAATTCCATGTCGGGTTTACTGACGAAGTTAAATCTACGCCATCTACAGATATATTGCCACCTAATCTATCCGCCTAATGAGCTAAACGATACGTGTTTTATAGGTAGCTATTATATAAAGCAGCATTTATCAATCCATTGTAATACAACACTTATTGTTCCTTTTATGGACCACCCCACTCCAACTAAAGCATTTCATGGTGAATGTGGTTTATTAACATATAATGGGCTTAAAAAAGCTATCTATAACGTCTATTATCTGTTAAGTAAATTAGAAGGAGAAATCATAAGTCAGGGTGATTATTACTTAGCTGTTAAGAATCATGATCGATACTACATTCTGTTATATTATTATCAACAACAGCTGGATAATATTCTTATTGACCCTCATAACACCATGACTTATAGCACTTACAAACAACAGATGATGAGTCGTTTGACCACCATTGTCTATGCAGGATTAAAATTGAATCATAGCCACTATAAAGTACGAACATATATCCTGAATGAAGATAATGGATGTGTATTTACCCAATGGATGAATATGGGGGCACCCCAACATATGGATCAAGAAGATATGCGGTTTCTAATGAGCAAAGAAAATATGGGGTTACATGTCGCACGTATTCCTGCAAAAGACACTTTGCATCTGGAGTGTTCAATGAAATCCAATGAGATACAACTAGTGGAAATATGGGAAGAGAATTAACCAAAAACAGCAAGCTATTACCCTTGCTGTTTTTATTATCCATAATATAGCTATATTTATTTTATTGAAAGAACATCTTAAATAATTTGCCAATGTAGAATTTAAATGTTGCTTTTGGTACATCTTTAGCTGCAATTAAATCGATACGACCTACAACTTCATCTCCGGACTTGTAGATGACTTCACCCATCTTATCGCCAGCTTTAACTGGTG
>JMSU01000086.1_pt1 | contig 53458 bp, 47 predicted proteins | sample 179011 | NCBI WGS metagenome assembly JMSU01 (sample SAMN02769580, study PRJNA246767) | bioreactor metagenome | isolation source: Culture-1 Bioreactor ArsB derived from microbial biomass from the upper 2 cm... | place: Germany: Bremen | collected day 87 after inoculation
ATATAAAAAATATCCTAGGGTGCCACATGTAATAATTATAAGTATTGGGTGTACTTTAAGAACTGTGACTAATAATACTGTAACTATCAATATAACATAGCTGAAGGCATTTTTCTTAACACCTTTTTTAAGTTTGAACACAGCAACCAGTATAAGTGAAACCACAGCAGGTCGTATGCCTTTAAATATCCTTTCCAATAAATCCTTATCTATAGATTGGGTCAGATATTTTGCAATGATTAAAATAATAAAAAACGAAGGTAATGCTGCCCCAAGACAAGCCATGACTGCCCCTGAAAAGCCATAGGTTCTATAGCCTATATAAGTAGCAGTATTTATAGCTAGAGCTCCAGGTATGGACTGAGAGAGGGCAATAATATCTAAAAATTCCTCTTCCTTAATCAATTGATTCTTCTGCACAATTTCATCTTCAATCAGGGGAATCATTGCATATCCACCCCCAAAGGTAAATGCGCCAATCTTAAAAAAAATAAAAAACAACTTCCAAAGCTTCTTCATGTATATAACCTCATCTCACAATAGATTGAGAAATATTATCCTATTTAATTGTAAATCAGCTTGCTTCATTCGTCAAACCAGCATTCATTAAGATTAATTCTATACGAACACATTGTTTCAAATTAGAATACAATATTCTATGGGCATAACAATCAAAACAGATTGTTGTGCTGCTTTGATTATAGAAATAGCAATAAGTCTTTTACATTTTGATTCTCTGAATATCCTTAGAACCTTGGCTATTCAAAAATGAAAATGTAGATTCATAAGTGCGCATTCTATAAAGAAAGGAGAGTTTTCTTTTATGAGCTATATAAATGATATGATAGCTGATAGGTTTAGAGATAAAAGCTTTGACATAGCTAAAGAAGATTATAAGTTCATTAAGATAAAGCATGCTAAAAGAGATATTAGAACAAGATATCCCAATATCGAACTGATAGATTTAGGTATCGGCGAACCGGATTCTCCAGCTGACTTAGAAGTAGTCAATGTTCTATGTAACGAAGCTGGTAAACCAGAAAATCGATGGTATTCTGATAATGGTATTCCAGAATTCCAAGAGGCAGCCGCAAAATATCTGAGTAAGGTATACGGGGTTTCAGATATTGATCCACATCATGAAATTTTACATGGAATTGGAGCAAAATCAATACTTTCAATGCTTCCTCTATGTTTTATAAATCCCGGAGATATAACTATAACTACTATTCCCAGTTATCCTATAATATCAACACATACTAAATATTTAGGCGGAGTTGTTTATGGTCTACCTCTAACAAAATCAAATAATTTTTATCCTGATTTTTCAAATATACCAAATATAATTTTATATAGATCTAAGCTTTTGTATATCAATTATCCCAACAACCCTACTGGGCAGGTAGCAACAGAGGATTTCTATAAGCGAGTTATTGATTTTGCACATAAGAATAATATTGTTGTTGTAGCCGATTCATCCTATTCTGCCTTGACCTTCGATGGAGAAAAGCCCTTTAGTTTCTTATCGGTAGATGGGGCTAAGGAGGTAGGTGTTGAGATACATTCCTTATCAAAGGCTTTTAATATGACGGGATGGCGCTTGGCATTTATTGTAGGTAATTCCGATGTAATAGATATTTTTGGAACGGTAAAAGCTAATTCAGATTCAGGTCAATTTAGAGCTATTCAAAAATCTGGAATCACAGCCTTAGAACATCCAGAAATAACCGATAAAAATTGCGAAAAGTACTCTAGGAGGTTTGATCTACTGATTGAGGTATTGCATGAGGTTGGATTTAATGTTGATAAACCTAAAGCAACCTTCTACTGCTATGTCCCTATTCCAAAGGGAACTAAATCAGGTGTAACCTTTACAAATGCCGAGGATTTTTCATTATTCTTGCTAAATAAATCCTTTATCTGCACTGTTCCATGGGATACCCCGGAACCATATGTAAGGCTTTCTGTAACCTTTGAAGCAGAAGATTATAATGAAGAGAAGAGAATTATTGAGGAAATAAGAACAAGGCTATTAGCTCTAGATTTAGAATTTTAAACCATTTAGCCCTGATTATTCATAGAGAGTTTGAAAAAGTGCAAGTAGTTTTGTTTCTACGGCGTTTATCGATTTTGAAGGCATATTAAGCAGTACGTCGAAAAAACGATGAATGCCTTAGAAGCAAAAGGACGCAGTAGGTTTCTAAATTTTCTATGAACAATCCGGGTTTAATTAAGGTAACAGTTCAAGGGGGTGTCTCAGAATGTCGAATTTCTGCGTTATTTAAAATTCAGACGACTCGGCACGTACGTCAGTACTAGCCAAACCGTCTGAATTTTAAAACCTTGAACTTCATTCATTCTGAAACACCCCGGGGCTGGACTTATAAGATTCCTTTAGAGACGGCCCCCTTCGAGCCCATTACCTATCCAACTGCACTTCTATGCTTTATATTGCTCTAGCAGCCAGCATTGTCAATGCTATCCTTACTTTATATGCTTCAAGTATATCCTTAGCCCTATATTTCACACGATTAGGGGCTATGAGTTCTGTTCCCGGTATATATATAGTTGCTTCAGCCATACCACTATTCTTAAATGCAACTTCAAGCTCGATTTCACCATTGATTTTGCAAGGCTTAATTGTTTGCAATTTATCGCTTAGCGCATCATGGGCACTCTTTTCTAGCATTCTATGAACTCGTTTTGGTTGTATGCATTTAGCTGTATATCTACTATGGGCTTCTTTTACTATAACCGTTTCAATATCTCGGTTAAAATCTTTTACTTGATTAGATAGAACATTGTCACCGGATACTAAAACAACGGGAACATCATAATAACCGGCTACTAGAGAATTTAGTTCAAACTCACCCACTGCATTACCATTTATCACTATTTCATTTATAGCAGCTCCAGAGTATGAGTGAGATAGTACTCCAGATGTATTCTGTCTTGCATGATATCCTATGAAAAACACTGCGTCAAATTCCGCTCCTATTCCCTCCATCATACTTAAGATTTTATGATTTCCTGAAATCAGCATTACATCTTCGTCTAAATCCTCAATTAGTATATTTGTCATTAAACCATGAGAATCATTTAGAATTATCTTTTTTGCACCAGCAGCCTTGGCTCCCTTTATTGCTGCATTTACTTCATTAGTCATAAGTTTTCTTGTTCTATTATATTCAAACGAATTTTGAGTCGTGTGGGTGCTATTAACTACTCCACTTATTCCCTCTATATCTGCAGAAATGTAGATATTCATCCTTAATCTCTCCCTATTTAAAAAATTGTTCCTACGGCAATTAACTTTTCATCCAAATATTCATTATAATCATCATCGTCTTTATCTAAGCTGTTTATCACAACTCCACACTTAGAAGAAGCAGAATGTATGACCTTTTTATCTCCAATATACATTCCCACATGTCCCTTATAAAATAGTAAATCGCCCTTTTTCATTTCTTGCCTTGTTATCTCCCTCATATATTCATCCCTAAGCTCTGCATCCCGCCAAATAATTATTCCATTCAGCATATATGACATAGAGCAAAGCCCTGAACAATCTATGCCTAAAGGACTCTTGCCACCCCAACGGTATTGAGTGCCTAAATAGCTACTAGCAGTCTGGACAAAACTTTCTCTAATAATATCTTCGTCTTTACTCAAATCAAAATTCTTATTTAGTTCTAGATATTTCTTCTTTACCCAGCCCTTCTCAAGGCTTGGTAATATAACTTCCATCCACTCATCCTTTTTATTCTCTGTAACCCTTATAATGGCTCCTCTCGTTACCATTTGTACCACATAATTTTGATAATTAGGTTCCTTCATTACATCAACTATAGAATGAACAATTAGATGATCTGCTTCTCTATTCCATGCCAGTGACCTTTCAGTATCAATAATCAAATCGCTTTCATGGATATATCCCCTGTATTTATAGTGGGTTTCTATATAGTACCAACCATTATCTTCAAGATTAATTAACTTTACCATCATACCAAGCAATCCTTCATCTGCTAAGGAACTCTTTGCATCGGGCTTTGTTCTTATGAACGCTACGGTTTTGTTAATTATGCCATGGCCTAAATCTACTATATTCATTATTTATATCCCCCTCTATTTCTTAAATTCTCATATATTATTTTAGAAGCATTAGCAATTATTTCTTTAGCCTCTAAATTACTCTTAGCATTGGTTACAAATACGCCCATTATATAATCGATTTCATCTAAAAAAACAATTCCTATATCATGGTTCAAATTCTGGAGTTCCCCCGTCTTATGAGCAATTACTGTTTCCACCGGTAGATATTTAGGAAGCATCTCTCTATGTTTTTGTCTTTTAAGAATATTCATCATAAGATTACACATGTCTTCATTCAAAATCTCTTTTTTGTATATTAGCTCTAAGATTTTTGCCACATCCAGCGGACTTGTGTAGTTTTGTCTCCCCAGTTTTACTGCTTGAAAATCCATCATTTTTCTTTGTAATATAGTATTCTTCAAATCCAAATTCTTTGCAAGTCTATTAATATTCTGTACACCGAGTAAATCAATCATTATATTGGTAGCCGTATTATCACTGACAATCATCATAAGTGTAATCAGGTCTCTAAAGGTAAATCTATTGACTTTCAGCTCGCTTATTATGCTGTATTCTACCTTATCTCCTTCCTTAATCTCTATTATATCTTCAAGCCTATACTTTCCCTCTATAATCTGATTCGCTGCCTCTATCATTATTATTATCTTTATGATACTTGCAGAAGGCACCTTCTTAGATTCATTACATTTATAGATGACCTTATTCTTCTTTAAGTCCTTTAGTATTATTGCTACCTCAGCTTCTCTATTTAATATATATTCTTCTAATCTCTTGATAGGCATCGACCCCTTCCACAAAATTATTTATTATAACAAGTTTTAATCCTTCAACATTCAATCCCTTTACATATTAGAAGCAACTCTCATTATCTTTACAGAATCTTCTGGAAACAAAAAAACAGCATAGATACCCAAGCCTAAATTTTTAGGTAATCCATGCTGTGTTTTGTTTTTGACCTATAGGTATAGTGAGAAAACAAAGCAGCAAATTAGTTTAACCCATATTATTCATGGAAAGTTTGAAAATATGCAAGTAGTTTTGCTTTCTAAGGTGTTTATCAAGTTCGAAGGCATACTAGGACAGTACGTCGAAAATTTGATGAATACCTTAGAAACAAAAGGACGCAGCAGAGTTCTAAATTTTCTATGAATAATCTGGGTTTATCTTTTTATTTGTTCATATTTCTTATAGGCATCCTTCCATGCTACAATGAGAGCTTTCTGCGATGATCCATGGTATCTCTGCTTAATTTCTTCAATAAGTGGATTTTGCCCCTTCTCCATTTGATATCCTATAAATATGGATTTCACAAAATCCCTCGTTTCTTGCAGCGTTGTTGAAACCCCTACATCTATTATAACTGCACCCTCTGAATCAATTATTAATGCTATGAAATATGCACTATATTGAACAGTTATGGGATTATTGATAGCAGTTTTTGAATCTCCTACTATATATAAAGTATTTTTATTATATTTATTCATACTATCACACCTTTTAGACCTTAGCTTAGCCTAATTCAAGTCTATTTGTTTTTGAAAATGCTGGTAGTCCTTGAGAGTTTTCCATTCTCCACCCCAGGTCCATCCTCTTTCCTTAAAGGCCCTATAGCAAATATCGCCCTTAACGATCATACCTTTTTTGACATTTTGTCTATCTTTATATTCTTCACCTGCTATTGGAGATACTCTATCCCCTTTAATAAATGGATTTTGTACTGGATTGATGTCAATAGCTATACCATAACTGTGTTTTGATAATGTTCCCTTTTTCCCAGCAACTTCTCTAAAACAGAATGCCGATGTATTGTTATCATCCATAGACAAATCATCATTGGCATCGTATTCATCAATCAGCCTTATTTTTTCAATGGGAAATTTCGCTTCATGAAGTTCTTTAAATATCTGAGTGATTTCTTCAGCAACTCTTTTATGTACAACTAGCTCACCTATATGCTCTTTTTCATCAAATCCCCAGTACGTTACTCTCACATAGGATAGATCATCTAATCCAACTGGAGATCCTTCTTTCCAAGATACACCCTCAATTTTATTTGTGATAATTTCAGGTAATGGTTCATAGGTGAAACTATCTATAATAGCTTCCTCTAAAGCTTCATCCTTTGAAGATTTTTCATTTAAATGTTCATATTCTTGATTATTATCGCTCGATACTGCTGCAGTCCTATTGGCAGTAATTCTATTTATTAAAGCTAAACTCACAACAACTAATGAAATACATACTAACATTATTATAAATATAGTTCTTGTTGTTATTTTTCTCTTTCTCTTCCTATTCATTTCCACTCCATTCTTTCAAAAACTCTGAAATTTTCTAGAATATTATATAATCATTTTAGCATAATTTTCCCTTGATTTCCATCTATAGAAATTTTGCGACCTAATTGAAGTGTAATCATAGGCTTACAGTGTCCTGCCCTTACATTACACAGGGTAGGCTTGTTTTGCGGCACAAGTAAATCATTAAAAACCTCAGTCAAGGTTAAACTAGGTTCATTGGGTTTTGACTTGCAGTTGTTCCAATCACCGAGAATAAAGCCCGATGCCTCATCTAGTTTACGGGCTAAGGATAATTGCGTAAGCATCCTATCTATACTGTAGGGTTCTTCATCAATATCTTCCATAAACAATATCTTACCACGGGTATCTATTTCATAGGGAGTTCCAATAGTCGCCGCTATCAAAGATAGATTCCCTCCTACTAATAATCCTTCTACACAGCCGCCAACTAGGGTTTCAATTATATGACCATCGGGGTTCGTCACTGCATCTACAACATCTTCATACATTATACAATTCATTAGAGATTCCCTTGTAAAATCATCAAAGTTCTTAATCATATCAGTCGAGGCCATTGGCCCATGAAATGTAACGAGTCTACATACCTGGTTTAATGCTATATGTATAGCCGTTATATCACTATACCCAATGAATACTTTAGGGTTATTCCTTATACAATCATAATCAATTTGTTCTAGGATTCTTGGTGTTCCATATCCACCTCTAATACACATTATTCCGTCTATATTATTATCTCTAAACATCATATTCAAGTCCTCTGCCCTTAAATCGTCGCTACCGGATAAATACCCATAACGACCATAGCAGCTTTGACCAATTTTCACCTTAAATCCCAGTCCTTCTAACGTTTCTTTAGATCTTACAACCTTTTCTTCAGGTGTAGGACTGGAAGGAGCAACAAGTCCTATGCAATCTCCTTTTTTAAGAGGTCTAGGCTTGATCATTATATCATCTCCTTTAGATAGTTCTCAATATTCTTCCATCTACTCTACTAAATGACATGCAACATAATGCTTATCTGTGGTTTCTTTAAAGCTAGGATCAACTTTCTTACAAACCTGCATACAGTATGGACATCTTGTATGAAATCTACATCCAATAGGAGGATTTATGGGACTCGGTACATCCCCTTCAAGAATTATCCTTTCCCTTTTAACACCTACTTGTGGTATTGGAATTGCCGATAACAGAGCCTTTGTATAGGGATGTAGAGGATTACTATATAACTCATCGCCATCGGCTAGTTCAACTATCTTGCCAAGGTACATAACTCCAACCCTATCACTTAAATGTCTAACAACACTCAAATCATGGGCTATAAAAATATATGTCAGAGAAAATTGATTCTGTAGTTTATTAAGTAGATTTAGCACCTGTGATTGAATTGAAACATCTAGTGCTGAAACCGGCTCATCTGCAATAATAAGCTTCGGCTTCAATGCCAGTGACCTTGCTATACCAATCCTTTGCCTCTGTCCGCCGCTAAATTCGTGGGGATATCTTGTTAAATAATCTGGATTCAATCCTACTATTTCAAGGAGATTTGTTACTTGCTCTTCCCTCTCCTTTTTTTTCATCTGGGGCGCATGTATCTCAAATGCCCCTCCGATAATTTCCTTAACCATCTTTCTAGGATTTAGGGAGGAAAAAGGGTCTTGGAAAATCATTTGCATTTCCCTTCTAGTTTCCAGCATTTCTTTCTTCTTTAAGCTGAAAAGATCCTTTCCATCGAATATTACTTTTCCATCGGTTGGTTCGATAAGTCTCATTATAGTCCTTCCCGTTGTAGATTTTCCACATCCACTTTCGCCAACTAACCCTAAGGTTTCTCCACTATATACGTCAAAGGAAACTCCATCTACAGCCTTAACATAATTGGTTGTCTTCCCAAGGAGCCCTCCAGTAACTGGAAAGTAGGTCTTTAAGTTTTTTACCTCCAACAACTTCTCCTTCATCTATATAACCTCCTTATCTAAAAGCCAACATGCACATTTTCTTTCCTCATCGTTGTCAATAACTTTTAAAGAAGGTTCTTGCGACTTGCATATATCCAGAGCATGCTCACATCTTGGATTAAATTTACATCCCTTTGGAAGATTATACATACTTGGAACCATTCCTTCTATCACATGTAAATCCTCTTTTCTTTTCCCCTCTAACCTAGGTATTGAATTCAACAGTCCGATGGTATATGGATGTTTAGAATTATTAAAAATCTCTGCTGCTGAGCCCTCTTCAACAATCTTCCCTGCATACATTACTACTATCCTGTCCGCCATTTCTGCAACTACGCCTAAATCATGGGTAATGAACATTATAGAGGACTCGGTTTCCTCCTTCATCTTCCTCATGAGATCTAGTATCTGGGCTTGAATAGTTACATCTAACGCCGTTGTAGGCTCATCGGCAATAAGCAGTATAGGGTTACAACTGAGGGCCATGGCTATCATAACTCTTTGCCTCATCCCTCCGCTTAATTGATGGGGATATTCCTTTACCCTTTTTTCCGGTGAGGGTATCCCCACTTTTCTAAGCATTTCAACAGCTACCTTCATTGCCTCACTTTTATTCATTCCTTGGTGAAGCATGACCGTTTCACATATCTGATTTCCTACGGTGAAAACTGGATTTAGAGAAGTCATTGGTTCTTGAAAAATTATTGCGATATCATTACCTCTAATCATCCTCATTTCATCGTTGCTCTTTTTAAGCAGATCTTCTCCATTAAAGAGAATTTCCCCTGAAACATACTTTCCAGGTGGGATAGGTACAAGTTTTAAAATAGACATGGCTGTTACGCTCTTACCACATCCCGATTCGCCAACAACACACAGGGTTTCACCTTTTCTTATTTTAAAAGACACACCATCAACGGCTGGAACCAATCCATCATGGGTATAAAAATGGGTTCTGAGATCACTAACCCTTAACATCTCCTCTTTCTTTTCCATAGATTCTTCCCCCTTCATGATTGATATTAATCCTTCATCCTTGGGTCTAAAACGTCCCTTAGCCCGTCACCAAAGAGATTAAACCCATATACAGTAAGAACTATTGCGAGTCCCGGAAAAAGGACCATGTGTGGTTCAGTCCAAATATACTGTCTTCCAAAATTCATCATTGAACCCCAGGTTGCAGTGGGCGGTTGAGCTCCCAACCCTAAGAAAGACAATCCAGCTTCAGCCATTATGGCACTAGATATCCCCATGGTAGTTGAAATAATAACTGGGGCCATACAATTAGGAAGTATTTCCTTAAATATAATTCTTGAATTTGAAGCCCCCAAAGAGCGTGCTGCCTCAACAAATTCTGATTCTCTATATGCCATCACCTGACCCCTTATCAGCCTAGCCATACTGGCCCAGCCAACAAGGCCTAATGCCAAGAACACAGTGTATAGCCCTCGTCCTATAGCCACCGATATTGCTATTGCAAATAGAAAATTAGGAAAGGCATCCATAATCTCTACTATCCTCATAATGATCATATCTACTTTACCTCTAAAATAGCCTGCCAGCGCTCCCAGAGTTATCCCTATAGACAAGGTAACTACCCTTGATGCTAACCCTATAGTTAAGGATATTCTTGAGCCATATAGAACTCTGCTAAGTATATCTCTTCCCATCCAGTCAGTTCCAAACCAATGCTTCATGCTTGGACCCTGAAAGGCTTCGGCAAGGTTAAAATCCTCTACGGGGTCATAGGGGGAAAGTACAGGTGCAAATACTGCAATAAAGATTAAAAATATAATAATATATAGTCCAAAAACTGCAGTTTTATCTCTAAGCAATCTCCTCCAGGCAATTATCCAAGGACTATTTGACTTTTTCTTTTTTTCCGGTTCTTTTTGTGGTTTTTCTTTCATTAACCCAGTCTTTTCCATCTAATAATTCCCCCTTTTCTAGTTAAATCTAATCCTTGGATTTATTATTGCATAGGATATATCAACTAATAAATTGAAGCTAACAAATATTATAGCTTGAAATAAAAAACATCCCATTACCACGGGTATATCCCTTGCAAAAACGGCATTTACCGTGAAGGAACCTATCCCTGGTAATCCAAAAATAGTTTCTGTTATGGCAGAACCCGTAAGTAAATATCCAAAGCTCATAATCAAGTTAGTTGCTATGGGAATCATTGCATTTCTCATGGCATGCTTATATATAACTACCTTTTCCGCTAGCCCCTTAGATCTAGCCGTTCTAATATAATCCTGTCTAATGACCTCAAGCATACATGACCTTGTAAGTCTTGCTCTGAACACTGCTGAATTCAGACCTAATACTAAGGAAGGTAATATAAAGTTTTTTATCCCTCCATCACCAATACCAGAAACAGGTAAAACCTTCAACCAAACTCCGAAAATATACATAAGTATAAGCCCAGAAAATATAACCGGTGTTGATACCCCAATCAGTGTAGTGCCTCTAACAACGCTGTCGATGGGAGTATTTTGTTTGACGGCGGATACAACTCCAACGATGATTCCCACTACTACTGAAATAACGAATGAATAAAATGTAAGCTTAAAAGTAACTGGGAATCTTTTCTTGATGGATTCCTTGACACTTCTGTTATTTATATAGGATTTACCAAGGTCTCCCTTTGTGATTCTAGACATATATGAAATATACTGCTCATGAAATGGTTTATCTAATCCCAACTCCTTAACAGCCTTTTCCCTTATTTCTTCACTCGCTCTTTCTCCTACTATAACCTCTACAGAATTTCCAGGTACTACATAAAGAAGAGAAAAGGTTATCAAGGAAACACCTATCATAACGGGAATCAACATAATAATCCTTCGTAATAAATATTTAATCAATTTTGTGCCTCCTTTTTTCATAAAAATTAGGGCCATTGACTCCATCATTTTTGCTCAGATTTCTCATTGAAAAATGGTATAAAATAAGGGGCTGCCTCATAAAAACATCCTACAAGGTCAGCCCCGGGGTGTTTCATAATGAATGAAGTTCAAGGTTTTGAAATTTCAGCGGTTTGTCTAGTACTGACGTACGTGACAAGTCGGTGAATTTTCAACTAACACAGAAATTCGTCATTATGAGACCCCCCCATTATCATCTATCTATCCAACCATACATCTAAGTACTTTTGAGCGTTAAATATTCTATAAATTTTCATATCCTTAACATCTGGGCTAAATACATCCCATCTTTTGCTTAGATATACCCATAGACGTGCTGCATCCTCAATAGTCATATCCTCAGCTTCTTGATAAAGCTTGATTCTTTCATTATAATCGGCGGTTGCCTGTGCCTTTTCTATAATTTTATCGAATTCTGGATTATTGTATCTTGTTTCATTACCTCCACCGCCACTCATACTTGAATGGAATAGAGGATATAAATAATTTTCTGCATCGGGATAGTCTGCTCCCCAGCTTAAATAGAATGCCTGAGCTTTTCCTCCTCTAACCGCTGCTTTATAGGAATTCCACTCCATAGAAGCTAGTTTTACATCAAAGCCTGCTTGATTTAGCATTGCTTGAACTGGCTCTAAAAGAGCAACATTTGTCTTAGCGTCAGAATGCCACAACTCAAACGAACAAGGATTATCCTTTGAATAACCTGCCTCCGCAAGAAGTTCCTTAGCTTTTTCTGGATCATATGGATAGGATTTTAAATCCTTTCTAAATCCATCTAATCCCGGAGGAATAGGTCCATGACTCAAAACGGATGTGTTTCTTCTAGCCGTTTTAATAATAGCTTCACGGTCTACAGCATAACAAAATGCCTTTCTAACCCTTACATCATCAAATGGTTCTTTATCAAAAGATAAGCCTATGTAGTAGTTCCAAAATGTATTATAGGTAATTATATGGTCCTTATAATCAGGATTATTTCTAAATCTTTCAACATCCACCGATGGAATCTCTAGGTCATCTAGATTTCCAGCTTCAAATTCTGCAACAGCCGTTGCATCATCTTGAATTATTCTATGTACTATACCGTCAAAATAGGGTCTACCAGCAAAATAATCCTTATTTGCATCAAGGACAAGTTTATCACCCTCAATAAATTCAACAAAGGTAAATGGTCCTGTACCAACTGGCTTTAGAGCATAGTCTTTTTGATCATCATATTTTTCTATTTCATTCTTATCTACTATATGGGCAGCAGGCATACCAAGCATAGATAAAAATGGAGCAAATGGTTGTTCTAATGTTAATTTAACGGTATAATCATCTACTACTTCGATTCCCTCTACGGTATCAGCCTTTCCTTCCATAAAGTCCTTAGCACCCTTGACCTTTTCAAATACCCATGTTCTTGGACTTGCTACCTTAGGGTCTAAAACTCTCTCAAAGGAATATTTAACATCCTTTGCAGTAAAAGGATTGCCATTGTGGAACTTTGCATTGTCCACTAACTTAAATACTAATGTCTTATCGTCTGGAGCTTCCCATGATTTTGCTAGTGAAGGAATTACTTTGCCCTCTACATCATATTTTATTAATGAATCGTAAAGTAGTGCAACCATCCTTCCGTCTTTAGAAGCTGTGGCAAATGCAGGATCTAAAGTATTAAAATCACTTGCTAAATAGGTTGTAAATATTCCTCCATACTTAGGACCAGCATCGGATTTTTCTGCTTCCTTTGTTGTTTCATTTGTAGAAGCCTCCTTTGGAGCCTCAGCTGATGTCTCTTCTGCTTTTTCTGCCGGTGCTGGTTCGCTAGGCTTGGCACATCCTGAAAAAGCCAGTGTTAAAACTAATAAAAGTACCAACGCAAGATAAAATTTGTTTTCTCTCTTAAACATTTAACTTTCTCCCCCTCTTTTTCTAAGTTTAATTTCAAAATCAAGATCCTATTTCTTCTCACCTCCATAAGTAACCTATATTATATATTTATTTAATAAAATGAATTTCTATTCTCCTTTATAGATTCTTTAATCCCTCTATTCTTTCAATACCTAATCCAGCTTTATCAGAAATTATTAAGATAGGAGCTTCATTTCTGATCCCTCCTATAACAGGATCTTCTGCCAGCAGCAATGCTGTGTCTAAATCAAACCTAGTTATATTCCTTTTAGCACAGGCTAAATGGGTTGCAGCCGTTACACTTAGTTTGCTTTCTATCATACTTCCCAGCATACATTCCACTCCACAGGCCTCCGCTATAGAGACTATCTTCAGAGCATTATGAATACCACCACATTTCATTAACTTTATGTTTATTAGATCAGCGGCCCTCATACTTAAGATTTTGAAGGCGTCATAGGGTGAAAACATACTTTCATCTGCCATTATAGGTGTCTCCACATTATCAGTAACAAATTTTAATCCCTCAATATCCCATGCCTTTACAGGTTGCTCCACAAGCTCAATATCAAGTCCAGTATCTTCAAGCTTTTTAATTACCCTTACCGCTTCCTTTGGCAGCCAGCCTTGATTAGCGTCTAATCGGATCTTTATATCATTCCCCACTACTTCTCTAATTGCCTTAACCCTTTTAAAATCCTTTTCTGAATCTATTCCAACCTTTAGCTTTAAAGCTGTAAATCCTTCTTTAACAAATTTAGCTGCATCTTCACTCATTTCCTCAGGTTCATTAACACTAATAGTTATGTCAGTTTCAACCCTATCCCTATAACCTCCTAGCAGTTTATAGACCGGAGCATTATAAAGCTTACCAAACAAATCGTAAATCGCCATATCAATGGCAGCCCTAGCACTGGTATTTCTGACAATTATCTTATCTAGCTTGCACATGATCCTTTCTAGGTTTTCAACCTCTTCTCCTATAAGGGCATTCTCAATACTCTCTTTAATTGCACCAATAATAGCACCATTTGTGTCCCCGGTAATCACTGCTGTTGGAGGAGCTTCACCATATCCTACTCGTCCATCATCAGTTTTCACAAGAATAATTGTACTTTGCGCAATATTTACTGTTCTTAGTGCTGTCTTAAATGGCTTTTTTAATGGTATACTTATTTTTTTCAATTCAATAGCTTGAATTTTCATAACTTCACTCCCCATATGATATTTACCTATGACGCTTTTTAAATTGATCACCTTATGCTTTAAGTTCCAAGATTTTGGGTCCTTCTTGTTTCCAAAATAAAGCCTAATAGAAATCGCAATAAATCTTTTACATCTTAATTCTCTGAATATCCTTAAATCGTTGGCTATTCAAAAAATCAAAATGTAGATTTATAAGTGCGTTCTATATAGATAACAAAAAAACACAGCATAGATACCTAACCCTAGTGGTTTTAGGTAATCCATGCTGTGTTTTGTTTTTGACCTATATATATAGATTCAAGTAAAACTATTAATTTATACATATCCAAAACTCCCAAAAACATCGAGTATTTGTATATACATAAACTAAGTTTTGCTATATGGACTCTATACTTATAGTGAGAAAACAAAGCAGCAAATTATTCACTTTAGCTACAGACTAGTAAATTTATAAACCAGCATTTAACTCTGCTCAAAATAGACTTATTAATACCTATTACAAATTCTTAACATTATTACTAATTCTACAAAACTACCCAAACTCCTTCTTTATTCAACTGAAATTTTGAATAAATATTATCATATGTTTGTTATTATCCATTATTGCTATTTTGTATTATATATATAAAGTTCCTTCCGCTGTAATATCTACAACACCTTTAAGATATATGTTATTTACTTTATTTTCATCCCATTCTGTAACTACTTCTAGTTCTCCACCAGGTTGCTTTACTACCATATCTATATTCTTTTGAATACGGTGGGAAAGTACAATACCTAAAGCTACAGTTCCCGAACCACAACCCCTTTCCCAAATAAGGCTTTCAGTAGACTTAACATATACTAATGGTTCCATATATGATTCTTCTTCATTATAGAACATTATCCCAAATGCTTCTGCTTCTAAATCTTCTAAGACCTTCTTAACCTTCATAAAAAATTCTTCCTTTGAATCTATTCCTCGACTATCAACAACTAGATGGCTTATTCCAGGAAACTCAACAATTTTTCCTTCATGAATAATATCCTTGAAATTAATTGAGAAATCTTTTATTTGCTTAGGAGAAGGTATTTGGGCAGTTGAAATAAAACTACTCATATCCTTATTTTCGTTATTGGGTTTTACTTCACAATAGATTATCTCATCTAAACCAGAGACTTCTAAGGGTACAATAAATTTTTCTTCTTTTCTTTGAATCTTCCAGTGTTTTCTTTGAACTAAAACGGCTGCCAATGCTCTAGTTGCATTAACACAAAATTCTCCGCCCATCATATGAAGTCTTACACAGGCTTCTTCTTTTTCTGTGGAAGGTTTTTCGATAAAACCTACTTGCTCTGCATGAATATTACTATAATCCATTATCTGTTTAGCTATCTCCATATACATTGACCGAGGTACTTGATCAACAACAAACACAGTCATATTTTCAGTTGGATTTGCCTTTATAAAGTTCAGCTTCATTTCCATCTCTCCCCTTTAAACATATATGAAAAAGGCATTAACCCTCTAGATTAAACTGAGGGTTTCTGCCTTAATTATTTAAATTAAAATATCATTGCTCCAATTATACCAAAGATTACAAGAGGAATATTATAATGTAAAAAAGTAGGAACACAAGTATCCCAAATATGGTCATGTTGACCATCTGCATTTAATCCTGATGTTGGCCCTAGTGTACTGTCAGAAGCAGGTGACCCTGCGTCTCCTAACGCCGCAGCTGTACCAATTAAAACTGCAGTAGCCAAAGGACTAAAGCCTAATTTCATACAAAGGGGTACAAAAATTGCTGCAATAATGGGAATTGTTCCAAAGGATGTACCAATTCCCATTGTAATTATTAATCCTAATATAATCATTACAACGGCTGCTAAGAATTTGCTTCCACTAACCATACCTGCTGCAGCATTTACTAATGCTTCCACCCCACCAGTTTCTCTTATAACATTACCATACCCAGAAGCAACTAACATAACAAAGGCTATAAAGCCCATCATTCCAATACCACTGCTTATTAATCCATCAATATCATTCCACTTAATTGCTCCAAAGATAGTCATAATTGCTAAACCTACAATTGCACCTAATGGTAGAGAACCTATTGTTAATTGAATGACTAATGCAGCAACGGCTCCTGCCAATGCAGCTATATGAGTCCCTGTGATTTTGACGTCTTCCGTAGTAGTAGCTATTTCATCCATAGCTTCCATTTCTTCCATTCTATATTCTCTAGGTTTTCTATACGTAATAAAGATGGCTATAAGTAAACCAACAATCATTCCTAACCCTGGTAACCATAGGCCTTTCCAAATAACAGTTTTTGCTATTTCCATTCCATTTGCAGTCATTTGGTCAGCTATAATTCCATGGAAAATCAGACCGAAACCTACTGGTAATGCTATATAAGGAGTTTTAAGGCCAAAAGTCAGAGAACACGCAGCAGCTCTTCTGTCTATCTTTAATTTGTTCATAACACTTAACAATGGTGGGATTAGAATTGGGATAAATGCAATGTGTACTGGAATCAAGTTTTGTGAAAAGCAAGAAATAATTGCTATGATTATTAGTAATACAATACCTTTACCTTTGATTGTGTTGGCAATTTTTTTAGATAAAATGGTTGCAAGACCTGTTTGATGAATTGCAGCTGCCAATGCTCCTAAAAGGATATAACTAAGTGCGGTCTCTGCATTTCCACCCATTCCCCCAACCAGTGTTCCCATAACATCACTAAGCGGCATTCCTGATAAAAGCCCACCTGCAATTGCTGCGATTATTAACGACAAGATAACATTGAGTTTTAAAAGACAAAGAACACTCATTATAATTACTGATAGTAAAACTGGATTTGTTAACATAAAATCTCCCCCTTATTTATTTTATCTTATATCTATCTAAATGAGGAAATTACAGTATTTAATAACTACTTATATTTTTATTTCCATAAAAAATAGGCAATTTCCTCATATAAATCTTGAAAATATTTTATGTGTTTTTATCTCAAAGCATTTCCCTAATAGAATTAATCTAATATAACTTGCCTACAACATCCTCAACTGCTTCTACGATACTATTGTCTTCAGTTAATGCAATAGATTTATTGATATCTTTATACATAACACGGTCTTCATGTAACATATCAATGACTTCGCGAATCTTATCATATGCAACCTTTGTTCCTTTTCCTAGTTTTTTATCAGCTGTTTCAAAGTCTATTGCTTGAGCCGCTGCCATTAATTCAATTGCAATAACGCCACTTGCATTGTGATAGATTTCCCTTGCAGTTCTTGCGGCAATAGTTCCCATACTTACATGATCCTCTTGGTTTGCAGAAGAAGGGATTGAATCTACACTAGCAGGATGTGCTAATACTTTATTTTCAGATACAAGTGCTGCTGCTGCATATTGGGCAATCATGAAACCCGAATGTAATCCACCTTTTTCAGTTAAGAATGCTGGGAGACCACTTAGCTGAGGATTGACCAGCCTTTCGATTCTCCTTTCTGAAACATTTGCTAATTCCGCGATTGCCATACCTAGAAAATCAAATGCTAATGCCATTGGCTGACCATGGAAGTTTCCTCCAGAAATAGCATTCTTATCATCGGCAAAGATTAATGGATTGTCAGTTACTGCATTAATTTCTATATTAACTTTATCTAGAACATATTGGATAGCATCTTTACTTGCTCCATGAATTTGTGGTAAACATCTTAATGAATATGCATCTTGTACCCTTATTTCTCCCTGCCTTGTTGTTCTTTCACTACCTTTAAGTATGTTTAAGAAGTTCTTTGCGGTATTAATTTGTCCAGCATAGGGTCTTACTTCATGCACTCTTGAATCATAAGCATCAGTAATTCCATTTAGTGCTTCCATTGTCAACGAAGCTGAAATATCTGCTAGTTTTGCAAGGTTCATAGCATCATAGGTAGTCAATGCTCCAACTGCAGTTAATACTTGGGTACCATTAATCAGCGCCAAGCCTTCCTTCGATGTCAATTCTACTGGCCTAATGTCTGATTTCTCCATAACTTCTTTTCCAGTCATAAGCTGCCCATCGTAATAAGCTTCTCCCTCTCCAATTAGTACAAGTACCATATGTGACAAGGGTGCTAAGTCACCACTAGCTCCTAGGGAGCCCTTTTCTGGAATAGCAGGGTGAACCCCTTTGTTAATCATATCGATTAAAGTATTCAATGTTTCTAATCGAATTCCGGAGAATCCTTTTGCTAAGGCATTGGCTCTCAAAAGCATGATAGCTCTAACAATATCTTTACAAAAATGTTTTCCCACGCCACATGCGTGACTTATGATTAGGTTTCTTTGCAATCCTTTTGCTTCATCCTTTGAAATAACTACATCGCTAAACTTCCCAAAACCAGTAGTAATTCCATAGACTACCTTTCCCTCATCCACAAGATTGTCAACGTATGCCCTTGATTTTTTTACTCTCTCTACTGCTTCCTCTGATAATCTTACCTTATAATTTTTTCTTGCTACATTTACTACATCCTGTAATGTTAACTTGTTTCCATCAATAAAAACTATGTTCATAGCTTTTGGCCCCCTTCTGGTAGATAAAATTTTCTTATGCACTTTTAATATTAGCTTTGTAAGGAATGAATTTTGGTATTGATTAAAGATTAATAGCAAATCATAAATTGCACAGCCCGTATTCGCTCCATACAAAACTTTTTTGTGTGTTATATAATATTTTTTTACGCTATATCATAATTGTACTCTATACCATCCAAAAATGCAATACACCGTACAGAAATAATTTGTATTTTTATCTTTAAAAGGATATAGAGTAAAACGAAAGGTGTATTAAAATATTGATATGATGATCTAACAAATGATATAATATACCATGGACAGTATATTATATTTTTTTACAGCATAGCATAGCATAAAACTTTATCTAAATATGAGGTGACTTATGGAAAACATTAGATCAATTGTAGGTAACAACTTGCGTGAAATTAGAAAAGAAAGGCAGCTTACACTTCAAGAATTATCGGATCTAACGGGTGTTAGCAAGAGTATGCTTGGAGAGATAGAAAGATCAGTAACTAATCCGACAATTACTGTGCTCTGGAAAATTGCTGGAGGATTAAAGATCCCTTTTACAATGTTAGTTCATGAAGAAAAGCCTACTATTACTTTGGTTAGAGAAGAGGATACTAAAACTTTCCTTCAGCAGGATGAGTTTAAAATATCATCAATATTTGAATTCGATCCCGAAAAGAAATTTGAGATTTATCACGTACAGTTTTCACCAGGGAGTAAACATGAATCAAAGGGCCACATTAAAGGAGTTGAAGAATACGCTTTTGTGTATGAAGGGAAAATGGTTATAGATGTTAATGGTGAAAGATCTATACTAAATACTGGTGATTCCATTAAGTTTAAGGCAGAAAATTTTCACGCCTATATAAATGAAAGTGATAGTGAAGCAAAGGCCTTCTCAATTATATTCTATGGTCCAAGTAATCAATAGAATTAAATCCGAATTATAACAAGATTTTGTCAACCCTATCCTCTTATTTTGTTAAACATATTTAAGACTACCTAGAATTCCTTTTACTTTGAAAACTAGGTAGTTTCTTTATTAACATAAAATCTGTTTCAACTTCTCAATCACGCACTTCTAAATAGTTGTCATAGCTATATTATTTATTTTCCCTCTCAAGGATAGTAATTTTATATTTCCCCGTGTTGGATGAACCCTATTAGTTAAGAGAATAAAGCCTATCCCATAATATCTATCTATAAGTATTGATGTCCCAGTAAATCCAGTGTGGTATATTGATAGGTCACTTGCTAAATCTCCAATTGAAGAGTTTTCTTCCTTTAAAACCCATCCATATCCTCTTCTAGCATTTAAGCCCTCAGTGTGGCATTTACTAAGTAGATCTATGGTATTTTGGCTTAATATTCTTTTCCTTTGATATTCACCATCACCTAGTATCATATTTACAAATGCCCCTAAGTCTTTAATTGTTGAAAATAAACCTGCATGACCTGATAACCCTCCCATTATATATGATTTTTCATCATGTACCACTCCTACTATTAGTTCCCCTCTCATAGAAGATTTTTCAGTAGCAGCACATCTAGATTTTTTTTCTTTAGATGGATTAAATCCTGTGTCAATCATATTTAGAGGTTTAAATATTTTTTCATTTACGTATTCTTCAAAGGACCCCGTTAATCTTTCAATAATCAGACTCAGAAGCATAAAGCCTGTATCTGAATAAATCACTTTTTTTCTTATTTTATTACTATCAATTTCTTCATTATACAATAGCTCTATTAGTTCTTCTCGCTTTCGACAATTTTTATAATCTGGTTCTGGACCATATCCTGCAGTATGGGTCAGCAAGTCAGAAATTTTTATTCCTTTATATTTATACCTGGGAAGTATGTCTATAATATCATCACCTAATCTCAGCATACCATCCTCAACAAGCTTCATTATTGCAGTAGTTGTAGCAACAACCTTTGTTAAAGATGCCAAATCAAAAATAGTATTTAGGTTAATATTTCTTTCTGAATCTCCCACCAAAGTTTTTCCTACAGCACCAAAGTATGATTCTTCCTTTGTTATTATTCCAAATGATGATGCTGGAAAAGCTTTATCCTCATTTATGCACGTGATTAAATATTTTTCAAGATAATCAATTCTTTGTTTTATGAGCATTAAATCACATCCTTAGTACAAACTAACCCTTCAAGCCTCCCATAAGGAACCCTTTTCTCACCTTCTCCTGGAAAACGATATATAGAATAATCATTGGAAGGGTTGCAATTATAACTGCTGCAAATAGAGTCGTCCAAGTAGCTGAAAATTGCTGCTGTACCTGTAGTTGATATAATCCTACGGCAACGGTTTGTCTTTTAGGATTTGTTAATAAAATAGAAGGCATAAAATAATCATTCCATATAGTAATAGCGCTAATTATTCCTACAGCAGCTATTGCATTTCTAGCCATGGGAAGCATTATCTTCCAAAACACAGTCCAGTCTCCTGCCCCATCTATGAAGGCCGCCTCTGCATAACTCCAAGGGATTCCTTTAAAAAAAGCATAGAATATAAGCATATTCGTTCCCAGACCTGTAGCATATAGGAGAATTAACCCCGATGTATTGAAAAGATGCATTTTACTCATAAAAATATACATCGGTGCCAAGGTCCCTACGGCGGGTATTAAGAGCTTAGATACCGTCATAGCAAATATTATGGAGTGTCCTCTAAATTTATATTTTGCCAAGACGTATGCCGTCATTGATGAGAGTATAACTTGAATAGTCGTTGCAATGATAGTAATAATTATACTATTCATAAAATAACTAATCATATTGGTTTCTTTTAGAGCCTTAACATAGTTCGAAAACTGCCATGCTATAGGTAAATTCCAAATATTTTTATAAAAGTCCGCAACGGTTTTAAAGGAATTGTTTAACAGCCATATATATGGAAAAATTAAGGAAATAGCGTATCCTATCAGAAATATTTCTGAAACAATTATAGCCCCTTTACTTAATTTTCTATTCATAATAAAACTCCTTTGAAAAAATTGTTCTTTTAACTCCAATACTTCTCAACTCTGTCTAATTGATATTTTATAATGTATACAGCGATAAATCCTAGCACAGCAATAGTAATCCCTATGGAGGATGCCATACCATATTCACCGGTATCTGTAACAGATTCTACTAGCTTTAATGCCACACTTGCCGTGTCATATTTACCGTTTGTAAGTAGTTTAGGGTGTAAAAATACTCTAAATGCTGCGGCAGATCCTATTAGTGTTACAGTTGCTATCGTAGGCCATACCGATGGAAGTATTATATGGATAAACTCCCTAAAGTTATCAACCCCATCTATTGCAGCAGCTTCAAAAATTTCACTTGGAATTTTTGAAATGGCTCCGCCTATAATTAAATTATTCCATCCGATACCTGCCCAAACACAATATAAGAAAACATTACCAAGGGCAGTTCTGTGATCTCCAAGCCATACCATCTTATATTGACTTAAGCCGAGGATATCTAATAATCCGTTTACAACCCCTTGATTAGGATCCCACATAAATGCCCAAATCATAGTTAAAATAACTATCGATACTATGTTTGGAATAAAAAACACCGTATTAAAAAACCTATAAAAAGGAACTTTTTTTGATAGAATATAGGCCACTAACAATGCTATAGGCACTATGACAAATACATTTAATAGTAACCATAAAAAAGTATTCCTAAATGCAATTGCTATACTGTTAGTGTTGTTCATGAACATATCAAAAAGCTCTATATAATTATTAAATAATACAAACTGCATCTTTCCTTTGAAATGATTAAAGTGCTTAAATGAATAAATCAATGTCTGGATATTCATATACAGCGTAAATATCAGCCAATGTATTATTGGCCAAGTCAGCATTAAAATTATAAATAGCTTCTGCTTCTTTTTACTATTAAAGAACTTCATTTAGCATCACCTTTTAGAATGGATTTAGATTTATTAGGTATATGTCAAAACTTAATTTATACACATCCAAACCTCTAGAAACCATCGAATATTTGGGTGTGTATAAATTGATAGTTTTCTTTAGTCTCTATAAGGATTTAAGTAAAAACTTTATAATTAATTGCCTAAATCTTTCTTAACTTTTTCATATTCTTTTTCTGCATTCTCTTTAAATGCCTTAAATGCCTTTTCAGAATTCATTTTGCCAGTAGCAATCCCTTCTAAATATGGTTTGCTAAATTCCTTATATAATTTTCCTAATACAGGATGACTACTTGCATCTGTATATGTATATACATCGGGATCTGCCATTATTTCCATACAGGATTTTGTGAATTCAGTTGTTTCTATATCCTTCATATCATACTTTAATGCCCTTAGACCGCCGGATAACTCAGTGAATTTTCTACTTGCCTCTGGACTTAAACTGAACAATAGGAACTCCTTGGCAACCTCTGGATGCTTTGTCTTACTAGCGATGGCTCCATAATCGGGCATATATAATAACATAGTTGACTTGCCAAGCTTTCCATCTGCTGGAATCGGAGCCATTCTAATGTCATAGTCCTCTGGCCATACTTCCTTCATTTCATTTTCCAGCCAAAAGCCATTGAACATCATAGCTGCATTATTATTAATAAATTCCATCTGAGATTGTGTATGATTTAATGCTGTAGTACCTTCCATGATCCATCCATTCTTAAACAATGTCTCCCATTTTTCCCATGGTGTTCTTAGTGCCTCATCTCCATAGATTTCTGAACTAGAAGGATATTTGTATTCTTTAAATTTCTCTTCTCCTAACGACTGTAACTGCCATCCTCTATAGGCAGATCTTACATAATTAACGTACTGTCCTGGATAAATTAGTGGTGCTATGCCCTCTGCCTTAATCTCTCCACATAACTTTTCAAATTCATCCCATGTTTTAGGATAAGTCCATCCATGTTCTTTAAACATCTTGTTATTGTAGACAATACTCATTGAACCTGCTGACCAAGGTACTGCATACTTTCTAATACCTGATTTATCAGGATCATAGAAAAGCCTATCTTTCACCGCATCTTGGATATATTCATTTAGAGTAAATTCTGTTCCAGGAACCTTTGAATCATATAAATCACTTAACTCCATTACTAAATCTTGAGGTCCCCATTTTGACCATGATCTACCGTTTACAAAAAATACATCGGGAGTATCAACTCCACCCTCAACTTTAGGATCAATTGTATCATTTAGATTTGGGTCTCCTTCCAGTTTAACGGTTATGCCTTCATGAGTCTTTTCAAATTCTTCTTTTAAGTACTTAAACCAAGCATCTCCAAAACCACCTTGGAAAAAGGCTACTTTTAAAACCACCTCTTCCTGCTTGTCTGCCTCACTGCCGCTGGACGTTGTCCCCTCATTGCCTCCGCCTGAACATGCGCTAAATATCAACGCCGTTACCATTAAGAAAATTATTAAGGCTTTCGTTTTTTTCATTTTAATTTCCCCCTTTAAAATATACTTTTCTTATACGATTTTACCTATTTATAAATCTCTATTTTAATTTTTTAGAAATATGTCCAATTTAAATAAAATTGAAGATTTATCAAAAAATAAAAGAAAGGATGCCTATCTTAAAACATCCTCTCTAAATATTAATTTCTAATTTTAAAACATTACACATAGCCCTTAATTTCTTTTACTTGCTCAAGCTAGGACTAGATTCTCTTATGATCAGTTCCGTCGGCAGTACCGACTTGATAGGCAGCTTCCGATTAGATCGTATACGGTCAACCAATAGCTGTACAGCATGCTTTCCCATTAGCTCCGTCGGTACTTTCACAGAGGAAAGCGGTGGAGTAATATATTGAGCCGTTGGAATATCATCGAAGCCAACAACCATAATATCTTTTCCTACCTTTAGTCCTGCCTCCTCTATAGCGCGATAGGCGCCGATTGCCATTGCATCAGAACTAACAAATACGGCACTTGGAATTTCTTTCTGCTGAAGGATTTCTGCCATCATTCGTTTACCATCATTTACATCAAATTTGCCAATCCGTATCCATTCATCACGATACAGTCCAGCTTCTTTCATAACCCTTTTATACATTTCTAAACGACTTTCATAGACCACTTCCCCAGTGGAAGGGACACTGTTTATGCCTCCAACAAAGCCTATTTTATCAATATTGCATGCCAAGAAGTAATTAATCACATCCTGTGTTGCTTGATCAAAGTCAGCAACAACTGAATCGTATTTCTTAGAATCTGGCGAATAATCAACGAATATCATTTTATCACTGATTTCCTTCATTATCTCAATATCATGTTCGTTATACTTGTTTATAGCGATAATTCCATCAAAATCTCCCAAGCCCTTAAAGCTATTTTTTCCAAAATCAAAAAGTGATACACCTTCAACATTAAGCTTCTGACATCCTTTTTCAACGCCCATACGTATAGAAAGAAAATAAGGATCATCTAGCTCATAGGATCTATTAAAGGTGCTGATTATCGCTACCCTCAACCTTTCATAGGAAATACCATTGGCACGATGAGGACCTTTTTTATAGTTTAATTCTTCTGCAATGCGGAATATTTTCATTCTTGTTTCTTCCGAGACAGATAGAGATGAATCATAATTAAGTACCCTTGATACCAATGTCTGGGATACACCGACTCGTTCTGCTATGTCTTTTAAAGTAGCCATTTTCAACACTCTCCTAAACAACATCTCTTTATTCATTCTACATAATAGCAGCCTATTTTGCAAGAAATAGAGCTAAGTGGCCTTAATCGTCCACACTCTTGATTGGTAGTCTCCACCATAGGAGTTATTCAAACCTTGACCATTATAGGCTGGACCCATAATCATTCCAAAGTTCATTAAAATACTCCCACTAATAGATTCCTGCTGCTCAGATATTTCGTACATTCTTTCACTATCTAATCCACTAAGCTTAAGTTTGAATAAACCTCTATTTGCCCTTGCCAGTGTCTGATACCATCCAACAATAGCTTTAGATTGATCCTGTGAAACAATCATCCACGCTGTTTCATTCCCATCACCTTTAAAGGGGCTCAATAGTCGATAAAAGTTACCATTAAAAATTAACTCCCTATATTTCTTGAAGAACTTAATTTGATCTTCTATTTCTTGTTTCTCTTCTTCACTGAGCATGTTTACATCAAGCTCATATCCAAATGTCCCAAAGTAAGCAACATCTCCCCTAATTCTTAACGGAGTTTCCCTTAGGACCTGATGATTTGGCACTGCTGAAACATGCGATCCTATTGAAGAAAGTGGATATACAATAGATGTTCCATACTGAATTTTAAGCCTTTCAATAGCGTCGGTATTATCACTAGTCCAGGTCTGAGGTGCATAATAAAGCAAACCTGGGTCGAATCGCCCTCCTCCACTGGCACAAGACTCAAAAAGAATATTTGGATAGCGATTGATTAGACGTTCATATAGGTTATATACTCCTAATATATAACGATGCAATACTTCTCCTTGTTTCTCTTGGGAAAGATTAGAACTGAAGGGTTCAGTGATGTTCCTATTCATATCCCACTTTATGTAGCTCACAGGCACATTATCAAACACCTTCGTCAATTGGTCAAAGATTGCATCTACAACTTCCTTTCTCGAAAAGTCCAATACATATTGATTCCGCTGATGAGAATATCTTCTTTCAGGATCTCCAATCAACCAATCTGGATGTTCCTCAAAAAGTTTTGTATTCTTGTTTATCATTTCTGGCTCTATCCAAAGTCCAAACTTCATATCCATGTTCTCAATTTTTTTTGCAAGACCTTCAATACCATTCGGAAGTTTTTCTCTATTAACAAACCAGTCTCCTAATCCTTGAGTATCATCGTTACGTGTTCCAAACCATCCATCGTCGAGGACAAACAGTTCTGCTCCCAATTCTTTAGCTGATTTAGCCAGTTCCAGTATTTTGTCCTCATCAAAATCAAAATAAGTTGCCTCCCAATTGTTGATAAGCACTGGCCGTGGTGTCTTTCGCCATTTTTCTGGAATAAGATGCTGACGGAATAAATCATGAAAGGTACGGCTTAAGGCCCCAACCCCTTGTGTACTATAGGCTAAGATGGCTTCAGGTGACTGAAAAACTGTTTGAGGTTTTAAGTTCCAACTGAATCCTTCAGGGTTAATTCCTGATATAAGCCTTGCAACACCATCGGAGTTTACCTCTCCCTGCATAAGAAAGTTGCCACTGTAAACAAGTGATAAACCGATAGCTTCTCCATTCTCCTCTTTGGTTTCAGGCCTCTTAAGCATAACAAATGGGTTATGTTGTGCACTTGAGGCCCCTCTGCGGCTATCTATGGCTTGTATTCCAGGTCTTAAGGGAGCTGAGTACAAACATCGTTCTCTAGCCCACGCCCCTGATAATTGCACCCATTCCCAATTATCATCAAAGAGATCAATACTCAGGCTCATAATCCTATCAATAATAAATGTCTCCCGTCCCATGTTCTCAAGTCTAGAATTTCTAGTGATTACCGTAAGGTTACGAAATATTGTATAACGTAGAGTAAGTTTTAAATCCAATACCATATCTACAAGGTCAATTTCCAATGTCAAGGCTTCCATTTCATTAGATACCCAAGTCGATGGAAGTCCATCCAAAGGTGGCTTCCCCTGAATTACTCTATGATTCTCATATTTAAAATCTACTACCCTACTACCTTTTTTTTGAAGAATATCTATAGCAGGAGCTCTAAAATCCGTTGTACCATAGCATGGATACTCCTGTCGTTCCAAATTAAGTGAAAAGCCCATATCACCTTCATAAACATAAGGCACTGCAGCCCTGTTTTGGTCCCTTCGAAACCATTCTTCATAGAGTGGTCCGTATAGGCGTTTTCCTAAGTAAAAATGGCCTAAATGACCGTTCGTTAAAACCCCTATAACATAGCTAAAATGTTTATTGTAAAGATGAAAAAGTTTTTTTTCCTTGTCATATTCCACCCTCATTCAAATCTTCCTTTCTCCAGTTTCTATGTGTGTGTTTTCCATTTAATATATATATCGTGCCCGAAAGGATAATGGTAAGTAACCAGTTCCAATGAAATAACAATACTATTGCTACGGCTATGATACAAAGCTTATAGAGTAATTTGGGTATATCTCCATTTGCTCTGAGAAAGGCTTTGCTATAGAGTTCTATAAAACCATGGTTTTCCTGAGAGCAAAGTTCTGCAATTATAGCACTTGTGAACAGAACCCATTCAATCGCAACAAAACATAATCCACTTCTAAGATAAATACCTGCATATTTCCAGTACGCTTGTAAGAAACTTATTATAATAATTCCCCAAAGAGCCATCGTTCCTGTTAAAATCATCGCTTCAAAAAAAATGTCACGGAAATGATTAAAATATCGCATAATTAATCGATCATTATACCCATTGCTCCATTCTTTTATCAGAATACTTCCTGCAACAAGGGCTGGACCTATGGTGATAATCGGTATGCTAAAAAGAATTATAAGAGTATTAATCAATATCAAATCAAAGAGCTTTTCTCCAATACTAAACCATCGAGTTTCAATTATTCTCATATTTTCACCTACTTAAGAGCACTATCAATCATGCCCTGTATAAAGTATCTCTGAAGCGCAATATATAAAACAACAATAGGAAGAATTGCTAGCAGAGCTGCTGCTGCAGCTGCATTTAAGTTACTGGAACTATTACTAAAAAATGACGAAATGGCCAGTGTTACAGTTCTCATCTCGGGCTTTTGAAGAAAGTACAAGGAAAACTGGTAATCGTTCCAAATCCAAACACCTGTCAAAATTACAACGGTTGCAGTTACAGGTTTAAGTAGTGGTAAAATGATTTTATAATAGATAAATAACCTATTGCATCCATCAATGGATGCTGCCTCATCGAGATCCTTAGGGATTGTTGCAATAAAGTTTGTATATAAAAAGATTGCTAGTGGCAATTGGAAGGTGGTAATAACAACTATAATTCCCCAGTAGGTTGATATGCCTCCCCACCTCGACATGTTTGAATAAAGGGGTACAAGCATGGAAAGCGGGGGTACCATCATAACCGCAAGAACCAAGTTTAATATGACGTTATTAAATCTCGTTCGAATTCTTGCCAGTGGATATGCCGCAGTTGCCCCAACAAGAAGAATAAGACCTATAGATACTGCTGTTATAATGATACTATTTTTCATGGCTAGCAAGATTTTAGCCTTTTCTATTGCTATTTGAAAGTTTTCAAAATAAAGATTTTTTGGCAAGCACCATCTAGATGAAAAATCCGTCATAGGTTTAAGTGCCATGGTTATTGTTATGTAAAAGGGTATGAAATGTATGGCTGATATAATGAGTGCCAATAATGTTCGTTTTATCGTATACTTTTTCATGATTTATAGTCCACTTCCTTTCTCCTAAAGTATTGTTGCATAGAGAGACTAACAACCATTATAAAGAGAAAAAGAATCAGCCCTGTTCCTGCAGCATAACCAGCACTTTGAACTCTAAAATAAGTATAGTTTATCAATGTCGATAAGGAGTGGGATGAATATCCAGGCCCTCCATTAGTTAAGGCTTTTATAATATCAAAAAGCTTTAATCCTCCGATTAGATTGATAGTTACCGATGTTGTAATTGCTGGCATTAACAGTGGTAGTGTTATATGCCTAAACTTCTGCCACTCTGTAGTACCATCAATCTCTGCAGCTTCATAGTACATATTAGGGATGCCTTGAAGTCCTGCTAAATATATAACCATAGAAACCCCAACAAACTGCATAACATTTACACCTACCATCAACCACACCGTAAGCTTACCATTAGCCAGCCAGTCGATGGGCTCTTTTCCAAATAGTATAATAATATCGTTCAATGCACCACCATCGTATTGTAACAAGAAGTACCACATATAACCCATGATGATTGCAGCAATAAGAACTGGCATATATATGAAGGTTCGTGACGCTGTACGTCCCCTAAACTTCTTGTTGAGAAGAATAGCATATCCCAAGCCTAAAATCTGTTGAAAAAATGTAGATCCTACACCATAGACAATTGTATTAACCATAGCGGTCCAAAAGTTCTTATCCTTCAACAATGCCACATAATTTTTTAGCCCAATATAGCTGTATGCTTGGGAAAATCCATTCCAATTAGTAAATGATATTCGAATACCAGATAAAAATGGGTAGACAACAAATATTGCGAACATAAGCAATGCTGGAACATACATCAGATTAACTGCAAAATCTGACTCCACAAAAGAGACCTTTCCATGATTTTTTTGGATCTTTTTAGCCGCTACACTTTCCATCTATTTTCTCCTCTCCTGAAACTAATAAGGATGTAAAGTAGACTGCTAATGCAGTCTACTGAGGCTGTTAAGAAACTCGAATTTCTTCGTTATTGCTTCAACCAAGAACCCTTACGTATGTCTATATACGCTGCGGTCTCTTGGTTTTAGCACGCCTCGAGCTTCCAGTTTCTTAACAACCTATCATCTTGTTAACAAGATGACTAGACTGCTAATGCAGTCTACTTCAGTTTTATCGAAGACGATCATACTCCTTTTTCATTTGTTCACCAGCTTCACGAACAGATACGTCTCCTGTAAGTAATCCTGTACCTGTTGAACACATAGTATCCCACATACCACTTGGCAGGTATTCACGATCAAAGTATGGGAATCCCCTTAGCTTAGAATATTTTTGATAATCCCCCTTAAGTAAACCAGTATCGGAATCAACCTCCTTTAAACCTGCTGGTAATCCATTAGCGGAAGCCAGTTTGCTCATAATCTCGGGTTTTGTTAGGTAACTTATAAAGGTTATTGCTTCTTTCTTATGTGTTGAATCTTTCCATATACCCACTGTGGTACGTTCACCTGAAATAAGTGTAGGCTCATCGGATGGATCATTCGATGGCACAGGCATAAAACCTAGGTTTGCATTAGGATTGTATTTTAATGCCTCAGCTACAGCATAGTTTCCATAGAATTCAAAGGCAACTTTCCCTTGAGCTAAGTTTTTAGCTGAATCAATATAGCCAGATGATAGTTTATCTTTATTTAATAGTTCATTTTCATTCAGCTTCACAAGTAGCTCTGCTACTTGTTCCCATTTTCTCCAGTCAAATGATCCATCTTTAAGGGCTATTCTATCATTTGCTGCCTCATTTGTAATTAAGAAGGATGGCGCAGCCCAATCAAAAAAGTTCCCTACTGTCCAGTGATCCTTACCGCCTATATGAATTGGTGTATATCCTGCGGCCTTGACCTCTTTACATGCTCCAACAAAGTCAGCCCACGTTTTAATCTCATGTACATTGACACCCGATTCTTCAACCACTGTTTTGTTGTAAGCAATACCTGAAAGATCAACATCTACAGGTAATACATAAACGTCTCCATTTTTATCAGTGATAACGTTTTCAATACTCGGATTAAGTTCTTTAACCCATGACTGATCTGTAAGCGGAAGTAGATACTCACTATAGCGAGCTACTGACCATCCGTGTGTTGTCCAGAGATCAGGTAACTCATTTGCTGCCATTTTAGTTTTCATAATAGCTTCGTATTCAGCATTACCAGGAATCAACTCTATATCGATATTAGGATTAGCCCCTTCAAACTCTTCAATAACTTGTTCAAATGTTTCTGTGATTTTTTCCGTCGCTTGAAAGTTAACCATAAACTGCAAAGTAACTTTTTCCTCTTTAACAGATGCAGCGTCCCCATCGGTTGTTTTCGAAGTGGTTCCTCCACAACCTGTCAATGCCGATACCGTCACTAAAAGTACTAAACATAGAATAAATACTTTTTTCATTAAAATTCCCCCTCTTTAGATTTAACAAAGATATCGATTCCCTTATTGAAAATCTATTATTTATCTCTTTAGTAAATATTTTAGTTTAATTTTAACTAAAATTCAAGTGAAAATTTTCATTTTTTTCAGTCATTTTCTGCAATAGTTGAAATCACAAGTTTTTTTCTTTATTCTAAGCTCAGATCAACTAAAAAAAACCTCAACTATTTTCATAGAAGAGGTTTCTTTATAAACGAGTTTTTTATATTCATAAATATCAATATCTTATTCTACCAGTTCTTAAAATTATTTAAGATTCTCAGGATTTAGGGACTCTAATTCAGAAATTACAAATTTTCCATCTTTTCTTATTAATACATCATCGAAGTACATTTCTCCACCACCGTATTCAGGAGTTTGAATACAAACTAAATCCCAATGTATCGATGACTTGTTTCCATTTGATGCATCATCGTATGCTTTTCCTGGTGTGAAGTGGAAGCTTCCCATTATCTTTTCATCAAATAATGTATCCTTCATTGGAGTAGTTATATATGGATTTACTCCAATAGCAAATTCTCCAATATATCTTGCTCCTTCATCAGTGTCAAATACCTGATTTAATCTTTCTGTATCGTTTGCAGTGGCATTAACTATCTTACCATCTTTAAATTCCACATTGATATTTTCATATGTAACTCCTTGATATACTGCTGGGCAATTATAGCTTAATACACCATTTACTGAATCCCTTACTGGAGCTGTGAATATCTCTCCATCAGGAATATTATTGTTTCCGGCACACTTTATTACTGGGATACCCTTAATTGAAAAGGTTAAATCAGTACCTTTTCCTTTAATATGAACTTTATCGGTTTTTTCCATAAGCTCAACTAATCCATCCATTGCCTTTGACATCTTGCCATAGTCAAGGTTGCATACATTAAAGTAAAAATCTTCAAAGGCCTCTTGACTCTTATTTGCAAGTTGAGCCATGGCACTATTTGGATACCTAAGCACTACCCACTTAGTATTGTTAACCCTTTCTTCACTGTGAACAGGTCTTGAAAAATGCTCCATATAAAGTCCCATCTTGCCAGAAGGAACATCTCCTAGTTCACTCGCGTTATCGCTTGCCCTAATACCTATATAGGCATCCATTCCCTTCATGCGTTTTAATTCATACTCTGCCATAAATTTTAATTGTTCTTCATCACATTCTAATAACATCTGTCTTAAAACCGATTGATCTTTAATTTCTACAAATGGCTTGGCTCCCACTTTATAGGCTTCCTTAACCAATTCCTTCGCAAGGGGTAGAGAACTAGTTCCTATACATTCGATCATTACTCTCTCACCTTTTTTTACTTCGCATGAATATCCTATAAGATTCTCTGCTAATTTCTGTATTCTTGGATCCATTTAAGCGCCAACTCCTCATAAAAATTTTTTATACATTAAGTTTTTTTATATAACTATTATAACATTGTCCCTTGGATATTTTAATTTTTCCAAAAATAATTTTTTATGTTTTATTTTTAAAAGTGGTGGGTATAATTCAAGTATGAAAACAATATATCTTAGATATCAGACTTTAAAGTTAAGTTCATATATACATAGAAGATCATGAATATTATAATTTTCGCTTTGTATATATTAATATAAAGTCGCATATCTACAATTTGAGAATATGAGAGGAGACGATAGATATGAAAAAATATGTTTGCATTCCATGTGGTTATGAGTATGATCCAGCGGTAGGTGATCCCGATAGCGGTATTGCCCCTGGAACTACTTTTGAAGACATTCCAGAGGATTGGATGTGTCCAATATGTGGTGTTGGAAAAGATATGTTCGAACCTGTAGAATAGTAAAAAAACATATTCTAATATTAGAAACTACCTAGACTTAAGCTAGGTAGTTTTTTTATCATTAATTTTCCTTATTTCTCAATTCTTCTTCAACCCCTTAATAATTTCTTAACTCCTCTCCCAAACCATGTAAATCATTAGGATATATGGTATTATATGTTTGAAGATATATACTAAATCAAACTAAAGGGGGATTAATATCATGAAAAGAACAATTTTTATAGTGTTAATTATGTGCATGTTTTTGAGCTGTATGTGCTTTTCCTATGCAGAAGAAAAAGGATCAGCAAATAAATTAGAAGGGTTTGATGAGGCCTTAAAGGATTATAATCCAGCCTATTTGGATTTGAATAATCAAGGAATGATTAAGGTATGGAACAAAGAAGTGAAGCTTTCCGATGACTTAAGTATAGAGATAAATGGGATGTTGGCAGACAAATATGAAACAGTGATTTTTTACACTATCAAGTCAACTGAGGAAAAACTTTATGAATCTCAGCACCTAAAACTTAATTGTGAAAGCCTTTTGCCTTTTGGCAATAGTGGTTACTCAGGTGGAAGAAAAGTCTATAAGGGTAAGAAGGAGATTAAATTTATCAACTCTTATAATGCAAAGCTAAATCCTGTAAAGGATAATGTAGATTTTCGTATAGATATAAACTATGGAGATGAGAAACATGTAACCATTAGTCTACCATTTTCTAAAGATGATTTTGCAGCAGACTATTTCGAAAAAGAATTAGATATAAATATACAAAAGAAGTCTGTAGACTACAAAATTTCAAAAATCTACGGTTCTCCAATGCAAACCCTACTTTTTATGGAATCCAGTGAAGTGGTTGATGATGACGATGAAGAAGTAGTCGAATTAAAGAAAAGCAGCTTACTTTATGATAATAATGAACTTAAAAACTTTGGTGGTTCGGGTACACGAGTAGACAAAGATACCTTTTTAGACCATTGTAGTTTTTCGCCTGTAGATGCTAAAGCCGATAGCTTGGTTTGGAAATACGATGGCAAAGATTTTAAAATAAACCTAAAGGGTTCAAATCCTTCTTACGGGGGAAATAAAGATTATTCAAAGAATGGAGAGTTTGCTGTAGTTTTATCTAGCTATAAAGGTATAAAACTATGGACAGGGTCTGGAAGTACTACTAAGTATGATGTACACAAATATGAAGATGACCTAAGCAAAAACGATATTGACAAAGGCGATATTATCGAATATGCCGTGGAGAATGATGGAACTATTACTATCAAATCTAAAGTTTACGATGCAAGACGTAATAAAGCAATCGGTGAAAATGCAAAACTTGTTAAGTTAGATGCTATAAGATCAAATGAGGTTGAAGACGAAAACTCTGATAATTACTCTAACAGTAAGGATTCAAAATATATCAATTACAGCGAATATAAAGAAAATGACAATAATTATAATAACAATTTAGATGCTCTAAAATGGGAAGATATTAAAAAACTTGATATTCCGGATAGTGATTCTCCAGATGCTATTACTGCCCTTATCGTAACTGAGTCAAAGGATGAAATTGGTTTATTAACATTCATAGATAACTATGGTAAGACAACTGATAGTGATTCAAGTGTTGGATATTTACTTTCATACAAAACCGAAGACGACGTTATGACTGTAACAGTTGATGTATTTGGTGAAGGACAGAAAGAATATAAAGTTACCGATGATGATGATCAAGATCAAATTAAAGAGCATGAAATCGAAGAGTTAATAGTATTCGTATTAAGAGACGGAAAATTGAAACTTAAGGATTTCAATTATGATAATCACAAATTCTACGGCAATGCCGATGGCGGAAAAATGTGGTTTAAAGAAAAAGACGGTAACGATATAATAGTTTATGTCGGTGGCAAGGATACTACTAAAGAATATGAATATAGTAGCAAGGTAATTGTCTACATCGAGGATAATGAAAAAAACATAAATAGCCTGGATGAAGGTGATGCACTTGAGTTTATCATGAAGGATAATGAAATCTTAGCTATTAAATACAAGGAAAAAGAGAAACTACCTGAAGATAAGCAGCTCAAAGAAAAGCCTTCTTCTTCTGAAAGCTTTGGTGTCATTATTAAGAAAGACAAAGGTATGGATGATCAGTTGAAGCTATGGACAAAAACTGGCGATACTATCAAGTACGATATAGACGATTATGAAAATAAGCTTAACTACAGCGATCTTGATGAGGGTGATATCATAGAATACAATTTACAGGATGATGGAACTATTGATGTAATAGCTAAAGTTTACGATGCAAGTTCAGAAAAAGCAGTCGGTGAAAAAAATGTAAAACTAATTAAGTTATCTGAAATCAACAAGGATAACATTGAAGTTGAAGATAAATATAACTACTTTGATCGAAGTGACTCTCTATACTTCGATTATAGTGAGTATAAAGAAAATGATGATAACAATGATGATAATTTAAATGTTCTTAAATGGAATAATTTCAAAGATATGGATATTCCAGATCCTAATTCCAATAACGCAGTTGAAGCTCTTTTAGTAACTGACGAAGATGAAGACGATGAAATCAAATTATTAGTTTTCATAAAGAATTATGATGAAATATCTGATAAAAATTCATATGCTGGTTACCTACTAGAATACGATACCTATAACGACATTATGACCGTAAAAGTTGACGTATTTGGCGAAGGTGTAAAAGAATATAAAGTTACTGATTATAATGATCAGAAGCAAATTAGAAAACATGAAATCGAAGAATTGATAGTATTCGCATTAAGAGATGGAGAATTGAAGCCTAAGGACCTCTACTACGATGGTCACAAGCTCTACGGTGATGCCTCTGGTGGAAAGATATGGTTTAAAGAAAAAGATGGTAACGATATAATAGTTTATGTCGGCAATAAAGATACTACTGAAGAATACGAGTATAGTAGCAAGGTAGTTATATACAATGATGATGACGAAAAAAATATAAACAACATTGATGAAGGTGATGCTCTTGAGTTCATCATAAAAAATGGCGAAATCGTAGCTATTAAGTATAAAGAAAAAGAAAATCTACCTAAAGATAAGCAGCTTAACGGAGATTCTTATAAAAATAAAGACTTTGCTGTAATTATTAAGACTGACAAAGGCATGGATGATCAAGTGAAGCTGTGGACACAAACTGACGAAACTATCAAGTACGATATAGACAATTATGAAAATAACCTTGACCTCGACGATCTTAATCAAGGCGACATCATAGAATACAGTTTACAAGATGATGGAACTATAGATGTGATAGCTAAAATTTATGATGCAAGCTCTAAAAAGGCAGTCGACGAAAAAAATGTAAAGCTAATTAAATTATCTGAGATCAACAAGGATAATATTGAAGACGAAAATAACGATAACTACTACAACCAAAGTGACTCTTTATACTTCGATTATAGTGAGTATAAGGAAAATAACGACAATGATTATGATGATTTGGATGTTCTTAAGTGGAATGATTTCAAAGATCTTGATATTCCAAGTCCTGATTCAAGTAACGCAATTGAAGCTCTTTTAGTAACTGACGACGGTGAAGATGATGAGATCAAGTTGTTAGTTTTCATAAAGAACTATGATGAAGTATCTGATAATGATTCAAATGTTGGCTACCTGCTAGAGTATGACACCGATGATGATATCATGACAGTAAAGGTTGATGTATTTTGTGAAGGAGAAAAAGAATATAAGATTACTGATGATGATGACCAAGAGCTAATTAAAAAACATGGAATCGAAGAGTTAATAGTATTCGTATTAAGAGGTGGAGAATTGAAGCCTAAGGATTCCAATTACGATGATAACGAATTCTATGGCGATGCCTCTGGTGGAAAGATATGGTTTAAAGAAAAGAATGGTAATAGCATAATAGTTTATATTGGCGATAAAAAAACCACCAAAAAATACTATTATGATAGTAAAGTAGTTATATACAATGATGATGACGAAAAAAATATTAACAACTTAGATGAAGGTGACGCTCTTGAGTTTATCATGAGAGATGGAGAAATTTCAGCTATTAAATATCAAGAAGAAGAAAATTTAGCTAAAGACAAGCAACTAAAATAAATCCATAGAGCTCTACTCTTTATTCTAAAAGTTATATAGATTCGTAAATTCTATAATGATATTAAACTACCTAGATTTTCATATATATAGAACGCACTTACAAATCTACATTTTGATTTCTTAACTAGTCAACGTTTCAAGGCTTTTTAAGGAATTAAAATGTAAAAGATTTATTGCGATTTCTATATTTTGAAAACTAGGTAGTTTTTTATTTGCTATAAATCACAGCAGATTATATATAAATCTTCATACAATAATGTTAAAATATAATATAGCTTTTAGTATACGGGGGAATGGAAAATGTCAAAGCAACTTAAGGCCGATTTAGCTCTATTGGCTGTAACTGTAGGTTGGGGAGCATCCTTTATCCTAACAAAAAATACTTTAGCAACTTTAGAGTCCTATAATTTTCTCGCAATTAGATTTATTATTGCATTTGCTATTTCATCCTTGATTTTTCATGAAAATATGATGAAATTAGATAAAACTACTATTAAATATGGGGTTTTGATTGGTTGTATATTATTTACTGGGTATGCTTTTCAGACTGTGGGATTAAACTACACAACTGCCTCAAAATCTGCATTTATAACTGGTTTTTCTGTTGTTCTAGTACCTGTGATTTCTGCTTTATTTCTAAAAAAAATACCTGACAGAGTTGTTATTATCGGTGCAGTCATGGCACTGGTCGGTTTAGGATTTCTGACTCTTAATGGAAATTTAGGCCTTAATATTGGCGATCTACTTACTCTTTGTTCTACTTTGGCCTATGCTATGCATATAATTACAGTTGGTAAGTATACATCTGAAGTTGATTCAATTTCACTAGCTATTGTTCAAATCGGTACAGTTGGTTTTCTTAGCCTTATAGTGACCTTAACTACAGAAACTTTTATCATTCCACAGGGTTCCGAGATATGGATAAATCTGCTAATACTTAGCTTAGTTTGTACCGCGGGTGCTTTCATAGTTCAGAATGCAGCTCAGAAATATACGTCTGCTACCCACACGGCACTTATATATACAGGAGAGCCAGTTTTTGCGGCTATTTTCGCATACTTTATTTCTGGTGAAGCCTTAACTTCAAGGGGACTCTTTGGAGCGGCTCTAATATTAACTGGAATGCTTGTAGCTGAAGTGGATTTTAAAAGTATATTTAATAAATCTAAAAATGTTGATGAGGAACTGGAAAAAGAATATAGTGCTTAAATAAAAGTAGAGATTTATCTACTTTTCTTATATTTTTTTATTAATAATGATTGATAAAATCCAATCTAAGTGCATAAAATCAGTACGCAGTAAAGTAACTAATATATATCCCTATTTAAAGCAAAAGATTTCTAATGAAGAATTTAAGGACCTATTATTAACCTTCCTTTTTGATCAAGAAAACAAGAAAAAAAAGGGATATATACTGACCGATAATGATTTACAGAAGATCAATGAAATGATGAAAAAACGGTACTTAACCTGGGAATGGAACTATGGAGAATCACCAGGTTTTGATATTCCGAAATCTAAAAGATATGATTGCGGAAATTTAGATATAAGATTAGACGTAAAAAAAGGCTTTCTCTCTGACTGTAAAATCTTTGGAGATTTTTTGGGAAGAACTTAAATATCTGAATTGGAGAATCTATTAAAAAATAGTAAGTATGAAGAAGATAGTATATTAAACAAATTAAAGACAGTTGATCTAGCCACATATTAATATAATATTAGCGAAGACGATCTTATCGATTGTTTATTTTATTGAAGCAACATATCTCTTTAAATGCAAAATAAAAACTCAAGGACATCGTATCCTTGAGTTTTATAACAGCCTCAACAAAGATTTAAATCTCTGCTGCTTCTTCTATAGTTATATCGAATCCTTTTTCAACAAATGTGTTCGCTATTGTTTCCCAAAGTATTTCCTTTCCTTCTCTATTCATGGAGGAAACGGGAATTAATATGTCATCTTTGCTCATATCTAAGGCTTTTCTAATTTCACTAATATGTTTTTGTCTTTGACTCCTTTTGATTTTATCGAGCTTTGTAGCAACTATTATGCCCTTATAGCCAAAATGCCTTATCCAGTTATACATTTGAATATCTTGCTGGGTTGGCTTATGTCTAATGTCTATTAGTTGTACAACCTCTACAAGCTTGTCTCTAGTTGTAAGGTAGGTTTCTATTATTTTACCCCACTCTTCCTTACTAGACTTGGAAACCTTAGCGTACCCATAGCCTGGCAGGTCTACAAAGTGAAATTCATTATTTATCTTATAAAAATTTATTGTTTGAGTCTTTCCTGGAGTTGAACTAGTTCTAGCTAATTTTTTTCTATTTAATAGCATGTTGATTAATGAAGATTTTCCTACATTTGATCTTCCAGCTAAGGCTATTTCTGGAATCTCATCCTCAGGGTATTGTTTTGGACTTACTGCACTAATCATAAATTCACAGCTTCTAATCTTCATCTTTATTTTCTCCTCTTACTAGTGCATGTTCTAATACTTCGTCCATATGTTCAACCAATACAAAATCTAGCTTTCTCTTCACTGAATCTGGTAATTCCGTAAGATCCTTTTTATTTTGAATTGGCAATAAAATCTTCTTAATACCTGCTCTATTAGCCGCTAAAACTTTTTCTTTTATCCCACCAACAGGCAGTACTCTACCTCTTAGTGTTATTTCTCCAGTCATTGCGACCTCTTTATTTACTGCAATTCCTCCAAGAGCAGAAATAACCGCTGTTGCCATCGTTATTCCAGCTGAAGGTCCATCCTTCGGTATAGCTCCCTCTGGTATATGGATATGTATATCACGATTTTTATAAAACTCTTCATCGATATTAAGTGCTTCTACCCTTGAACGGATGTAACTTAATCCTGCCCTTGCAGATTCCTTCATTACATCTCCAAGCTGACCGGTTAACACTAGCTTTCCAGTACCCTTCATTGGAGTAACTTCTATAGATAATGTATCTCCGCCAACTCTTGTCCAAGCAAGACCCGTTGCTATGCCAACCTCATGTTTATCTCTTATCTTTTCATAACTAAATCTAGTAATTCCAAGATATTTTTTTAGGTTATTTGCATTAACTCTTACTATTTCTGAATCATTCTCTACAATCTGTCTTGCCGCTTTACGACACACTGAAGCTATTTGTCTTTCTAAACCTCTTACTCCAGATTCTCTTGTATAGTAATTGATAATATCCCTAACAGTCTGTTCAGACATTTGTAAGTTAGATTCTTCCATACCATGCTCTTTTATTTGCTTAGGTATTAAATATTTCTTAGCAATTACTGTTTTTTCTTCCTCTGTATAACCTGAAACGTCTATTACTTCCATTCTATCTAGTAGAGCTCTTGGTATAGTCCCTAATGTATTAGCTGTAGTAATAAACATTACGTTTGATAGGTCAAATGGTACCTCTAAGTAATGATCAGTAAATTCTTTATTCTGTTCTGGATCAAGCACCTCTAATAGTGCTGAAGCAGGGTCACCTCTAAAATCACTACTTACCTTATCTATTTCATCAAATAAGAATACTGGATTCTTTGAACCTGCATCCTTTATAGATGAAATAATTCTTCCAGGTATAGCACCTATGTATGTTCTTCTATGTCCTCTTATCTCAGCTTCATCTCTTACTCCACCAAGTGACATTCTAACAAATTTTCTATTCAATGATCTAGCTATAGATTTAGCAATTGATGTTTTTCCTACTCCAGGAGCCCCTACTAAACATATAATTGGACCCTTCATTTTCTTGGCAAGCTTTCTTATTGCAAGATATTCTAGTATTCTCTCTTTAACGCTCTTAAGTCCATAATGGTCTTCATCCAAAATATCCTTTGCCTTCTTTATGTCTATGGAATCCTTTGTCTTTTTGTGCCAAGGCAAATCTATTATCCAGTTGACATAGGTTCTTATAACACCGCCTTCTGCAGAACCTGGCGATAATTTAGAAAGTCTATCTATTTCCTTATGTACTTTCTCCTCTACCTTTTTAGGTAGTTTTGCCTTGTCAACCTTGTCATATAATTCTTCTATTTCATCGTCGTATTCTCCGCCTTCACCCAGCTCTTCCTTTATGGCTTTTAGCTGTTCCTTCAGGTAGTATTCCTTTTGCAATCTATTTATACGACCTCTAACCTTAGTATTAATTTCCTTTTCAACTTCTAGTATCTCAATTTCTTTTAGAAGTATTTTGTAAAGAACCTCAAGCCTATCCTTTGGATCAAAGGCTTCTAAAATCTCCTGTTTCTGTTCTGTTTTCAAAAGCATGTGAGATGCAGTAACATCTGCAAGTCTTCCTGGTTCTTCTATAGAGGATACACTAATCATAACCTCAGGCGATATCTTGTTACTTATACTTACGTAATTTTCGAAGGCCTCTAATACAACCCTCATCATAGCTTCTAGTTCCTTGTCTTCTTCTTCCTTTTCAAATACATATTCCTCTATCTCTGCTTTAAAATATGGTTCTTCCTGTGTTAGGTTTCCAATTCTACCTCTACTAATACCTTCAACTAAAACTCTGATTGCATCTCCAGGTAATTTAAGCATTTGCTTAATTTTTGAAATTGTTCCTATTTCATAAAAATCTTCTGGAGTTGGCAAATCGATATCTATCTCTTTTTGAGTTGTTAGGAATATCGTCTGATCTTTAACCATAGCTTCTTCTAAAGCCTTTATGGATTTCTCTCTTCCTACATCAAAGTGAAGTACCATATATGGAAAGACAGAAAGACCTCTAAGTGGTATTAGTGGTAATTCTATAGTTTTTTTGTTTTATCATCCATTAAATTCCCTCCTTCATTTGAGGATTCGTTCTTTTATATTAGTCATCAGCTGCTATCTATATATAATACGATAAACATCTTACATTCTGGAGATTTAACAGCCAAAGTTTTTGGGGATGTTGAATCTTCGGAATGTAATAGATTTTTCGTAACTTATATACTATATAGAATGCATTTATAAATCTACATTTTCATTTTCCGATTAGCCAAGGTTTCAAGGGGTTCAGAAAATCAAAATGTAAAAGATTTATTGCATTTTCTATAATACAAAAAGGTATTTTTTGTGAATAATTATAAATTTTTTATAGACTATTATACCATAATGTTTTCAAAACACATTATACACAAATAGAACACTTTTATCAATAAGGCTTCTCAGTATATACCCCAGTAGATCGAACTTCACATTCACACATCTATATCGGTAAACAACACTAAAACTTAAATAAATTTCAAAGAAAATAATAAACACTTTTATATTTTTCCCTTTGAGATTTATTAAACTTTAAAGTTGACTGACTGTGTAGAGTTTACATAGCAAAACTTAATTTATGCATGTACAAATACTCAGCGTTTTTTAAAAGTTTTGAACACGTATAAATTAAAGTCTTTACTTAAATCCCTATAGAAGCTAATAACTAGTAATTAGTCTTATATTGTGCATTTTTAAACCTACTTATACCTTTACATAAATATGGATAAATGCGTTTTTCTATTTCCCACATGCTAAAAAAAGCGAGCCAAATCGACTCGCATATAGACTTTTATTTAGTTATGAAGCAGTCTCTTCATTCTTTTTTCTGGTCTTTTTCTTTTTTTGTTCAGCAAGAACTAAGGTAGGCGGAATTTTCTTCTCTATTGTTTCCTGAGTAACAATACATTTTTTAATATCATCCCTTGAAGGTATATCATACATAACTTCAAGCATGGCATTTTCAAGTATGCTTCTTAGACCTCTTGCTCCTGTTTTTCTATCAATAGCCATTTTTGCAACAACTTTTAGCGCATCCTCTTCAAACTCTATATCTACTTCATCTAACTGGAATAATTTCTTATACTGTTTTACTAGCGCATTCTTTGGTTCAACTAATATTTTTACAAGGGCATCTTCATCTAATTCATGTAAAGACACAACAACAGGTACCCTTCCAACAAACTCTGGGATTAAACCATATTTTAATAAGTCTTCTGGCTGTATCTTTTCTAGAATTTTACCTATCTTTATATCAACCTTGCTCTGAACATCTGCTCCAAAGCCCATAGCTTTTTTACCAGTACGCTTTTGTATGATTTTTTCTACACCATCAAAGGCTCCACCGCAAATAAACAGTATGTTTCCGGTATCAATTTGTATAAATTCTTGATGTGGATGTTTTCTTCCACCTTGAGGTGGAACACTTGCAACAGTTCCTTCTAATATTTTAAGAAGTGCTTGCTGCACACCTTCGCCACTTACATCACGAGTGATAGACGGATTATCAGTCTTTCTAGCAATTTTATCAATCTCATCTATATAGATAATACCACGTTCAGCCTTTTCAATATCAAAGTCAGCTGATTGTATTAGCTTTAAAATAATGTTTTCAACATCTTCACCCACATATCCAGCTTCAGTCAATGATGTAGCATCGGCTATAGCAAATGGTACGTTCAATATCTTTGCTAGTGTTTGTGCAAGCAGAGTCTTTCCTGACCCTGTAGGACCTAGTAATAATATATTACTCTTTTGCAGCTCTACTTCATCACTTTTAATGTCTTGGTCAATTCTTTTATAATGATTGTATACCGCAACAGCCAAGGCTTTTTTTGCCATATCCTGCCCTATAACATACTGATCTAAAATATCCTTGATTTCTCTAGGTTTTGGAAGATCAGATGCTACCATATCAAAGTTTTCTTCAAACTCTTCATGAATAATTTCTTGACAAAGCTCTATACATTCATCACATATATATACATTGGGACCAGCTATAAGTCTTTTAACTTGATCCTGTGATTTGCCACAAAAAGAGCATTTTAGCTTGCTTTTGCTTCTGTCATCAAATCTAGACATCGCTACACCTCTCTTGTGTTATTTCCTAGAAGCAATAACTTTATCAATTAATCCATACTCCAAAGCTTCTTCAGGATCCATAAAGTTATCTCTTTCAGTATCTTTTTCTATTGTTTCTAAAGGTTGCCCTGTTCTTTCGCTTAATATTTTATTAAGTTTATCTTTCATTTTTATAATTCTTTCGGCGTGAATTTTTATATCCGTGGCCTGGCCCCTTGTACCACCTAATGGTTGATGTATCATTATTTCTGCATTAGGCAGCGCAAATCTTTTACCCTTAGTACCAGCAGTAAGTAAAAATGCTCCCATGCTAGCTGCCATTCCAACACAATAGGTTGCAATATCTGGCTTAATATATTGCATAGTATCATAAATAGCCATACCCGCAGTAATAGAACCTCCAGGGCTGTTTATGTAAAGATGAACATCCTTATCTGGGTCTTCTGCCTCTAAAAACATTAGCTGAGCTACAACTAAGCTCGCAGTATGGTCATTTACTTCCTCACCTAAAAATATTATCCTATCTTTAAGTAATCTTGAATAAATATCGTAGGATCTTTCCCCACGATTAGTTTGCTCAACTACTACAGGCACTAAAGCCATATAACTTCACTCCTCACTTCTTATATTAAAATTAGTTAAGCTAGATTAGCACCATCTACTAAGAAGTCAATTGTCTTTCTAACTTTAATAGTATTCTTAATATACCCAAAGTTTTCTTCTTTAAAAGTTTCTTTTATTTTTTCTATTGTTGTTTTTTGACTTTCTGCTATTCTTTGAAGTTCTTCTTCTAAATCTTCATCAGTTACTTCTATACTTTCTTTTTCTCCAATAGCTTCTAAAGTTAAAGAAGTTTTTACTCTATTGTATGCATCATCTGTCATTTGTTTTCTTAAATCTTCAATTTTACCACCTGAAAATTGTAAATACTTTTCAAGATCCAATCCTTGATATTTTAATTGAAAATCAAAATCTCTGATCATACTGTCTATTTCGGCCTCAACCATAGCTTCAGGAATTTCTACTTCTACAGTTTCAACTGCTTTGTCTAATACTTTTTCTCTTTGCTCTTTTTCAGCTTTATCCTTAGCACTATCTTCCATTTTCTTTCTTGAATCATTCTTTAATTCATCTAAAGTTTCAAATTCACTTACATCCTTAACAAATTCATCATCTAACTCAGGTAATTCTTTAAATTTAATTTCGTTAACATTAACCTGGAAAATAGCTTCTTTACCAGCAAGATTTTCTGCGTGGTATTCTTCTGGGAATGTAACTTTCACTTCTACTTCGTCACCAATATTTGCTCCAATTAATTGCTCTTCAAAACCTGGAATGAATTTATCTGAACCGATAACTAGTGTCTGATTTTCAGCAGTTCCACCTTCAAACTGCTCTTCACCAACAAATCCTTTGTAGTCAATAATAACGTTATCGTCATTTTGTACAGGTCTATCATCAACAGTAACTAATCTTGAATTTAAATCTCTCATTCTTTCTAATTCTGCATCTACATCCTCATCAGTTACATTATACTCAATTCTTTCTACTTCTATACCTTTGTAATCTCCTAAAGTAGCCTCTGGCTTTACAGTAACTATAGCTGTAAATAGCAATTCTTTTCCCTTTTCGATTTCTTCAATATCAACGTCCGGTCTATCAACAGGTTCTAGATTATGCTCGTCAATCGCCTTGTCATATTCCACAGGAAGTGCAATATTTATTGCGTCTTCATAGAAAACACCTTCTCCATATTGCATTTCGATCATTTTTCTTGGAGATTTACCCTTTCTAAATCCAGGTATATTGAATCTCTTTCTGTTTTTTAAGTAAGATTTTTGAACCGCTTTTTCAAAATCTTCAGCACTTACCTTAATTTGTAAAGTAACTTTATTTCCTTCTTTTTTAACCATAGTTGAATCCATTAATATTCTTCCTCCTCTACTGTATTTTAATATTTCCATTATTAACTAATATCCTTAAGTTTAAACTAATATAATCACTCATATATAATACAAAAAATCAAGATATAGATTCATAAATGCATTATACACAGATAACCAACATCAAAATTAGAGTTTAAAGTTGGTCTTTAATAATTATATGTAAAAATTTATTAGCCTATCAAGATAATGGAATAGTATTTTTGAAAATTGTGAACAAATTACTTAAAAGACCAATGGATTTTCCATTGGTCTAAAGAGTTTTTAATATCATCATAGATATTATATCATTATGAAGTTTATTGTAAATACTTTTTTTTGCTTTATTTGCTTATTTCACCCCATATTATTCATAGAAACTTAGAAAGAATAATCTGTGGTTATATATATTAAAGTAGTTCTCTTAAAATTTTAGAAATAATGTCATAGGAAAACCCTCTTCTTTGGAGGTATGAAGCTAATTTCCTATAAATAGCATTCCTTTCATCTCCTTTATACGCTCTCATTTTTTTCTTGGCACATTCAAGAGCTATACTATATTCCCTATCATGATCCATTTCTTCATTTATAATCTCATCTATTACTTCTTCATTTACTCCCTTTCTCCCAAGCTCTATCTTTATCCTTTTACTACCATACTTTTTAGACTTTGATACAATATACTCTTTAGCAAAATCCTCATCATTTATAAGATCATACTCCTTTAACCGTTCAAGGGTTTTATCAATTATTTCTTTATCATATCCCTTTTGCTTCATCTTATCTGCTATTTCTTTTTGACTTCTAGGTCTATAGGATAGGAGTTTTACTGCATACTCATTTGCTTTTTTTTGCTCTTCTGATTTTATTATTTCCTCAAAGTAATCTTTATCAATGATTTTTCCTTCTTCAATATGAAATTTATATATTATATCCCTATGTACCCCAAGGACAAATTCATCATTTATATATATAGATACCCTATTACCATTTCTCTTTTGCGTCTCTAGCTTAGTAATTCTAAGTTCTTTCTCTAACATGGTCTTTCACCACTTTCTTCTACGTAATTTGACAAAAATCACATATATTTTTTATCCTTTATGTATAATTATAATAGAAATCTTAATAAAAGGTGATGAATTTGAAAAAAATCGGTATTATAAACTGTTTCAATGTATCTCAGAGATGTTCTTCTTCTGGATGTTTCAAAGCTGCCTATAGCAAAACTGGCTCCTTTGAAAGATATAAGAATGAAGACCTTCAAGTTATTAGTTTCGTTCATTGTAATGGCTGCAGCGATAATTCTGTAGAACAGGTTTTAGCAAGGGCTGAAAGAATGAAAAAAGTAGGGGTTGATGTTATACACCTATCTACATGTGTAAAATCTAAGTGTCCCTATTATGATGAATTCATGTCCAAATTATCGGAAGAATACAATGTAGTTGGATATTCCCATGGGAAAAAGAAAAAGTAGTTTAATGGTCTTTGGAAGTTAATATCTACTCCCAAGACCTTTGATCTTTCCTTTTCGTTCATTCAAATGAAATATCAAAGATCCTTAAGCTATTATAAAGAGCGAACATATCACTTAGTAGAATGGTAAGATAATTTAATCCTTAAATAGATAGTTTACAGCTTCTTTAAACTGCCCATACATTTTAAATCCATTTAAGCTCTTTAAACTTTGTGTTAGACTTCCATAGTACCACTTCTGCTTCTCATAAGGAGCATTAAACCGATCCCAAAGCCTATCCCCCATATCATTATAACCCTTAAGCATACTTCTTATATTACTCAGTTTATCTGCACAGGAAATCATCTTTATCTCCATAGATGCATCCTTTAAGTACTCTATTGTGTGCAGCTTCCTATCATCCCAAGGTCTATTTCCTCTATCTTCAAGCTCTTCTGAGGCCCCAAGAACTAGTTCTAGTATTCTATCTCCAAATATTTCTCTTACTTCTTCTTCAGCTAATTCTGTATCTTCTAATGTATCATGTAAGATCCCCGCAGCAATCACATCTTCACTACAGCCATTTTCCTGTAGAATAAGGGCAACTTCGAAGGGATGTACTATGTATGGAATATCCGTTACCTTTCTATGCTGGCCTTCATGGGCTTTAGCTGCTATTTCTATTGCTTTGTTTATTAGATAGTTAAAATCTTTCATTGAATCAATGCCTCCATTACGAAAAATAGGTACTTTCTTATAGTATATATCATTTCCTTATTTAGTATAAAATAAAAAATATATCTCATCACGCAATTCTTCATATGGAAATTAAACCCATTTGATATAATAGTATGTTAAAATGTATAGATGATAGTAAAATAAGTTTGACAGGAGGTATCCTTTTGAAGAAAAAAGTTCTTGTTGTATCTATTATATCAATAATCGTGGTTATTTCATTTATAGCAGTCACTAATATAGCTCTAAATGATCTAAAAAAGCTGGATGAGGTAGTTAATCCCTTCATGGATGATTTAAGGGATGCAGGATACATAGGTATAGGAAAGTCCTTTACAATAGATATAACTAAAAATCAGGTTAGAGATTATACCTTTTTAAAAAGCAATCAATATATGGAATTATGGGCTGATTCTGAAAAAGAAAAATTAGAGAAGTATATGAAATATAATAACTTTCTATTAAGAGCAGGTTCATATGTTGCTAATCAAGCTATGTCTTTTGAAAAATCCCTTGCAATTTTTCAATTTGATATTAAGGAAAATACTGAATTGAAAAATACTTTAGATATACTTGTTAAAGGTAAAATTGAAAAGAGTGAAAATACAACAATTGACTTTTATGAAATCACAAAATTCAAATGGGATAAATTATATATTGTCACCCCCTATGTCAATCCTAAAAAATATTCAAAAAAGCACGGCATTGAAGGAATATACTCCGTTATTACGAATATTGAATTAAACGATGATATAAACTGTCTTGTGTTTGTTTTAAATAATAAAATTGTTTCATATGTTAATTACCCTAGAAATAAAGGTGATTTTTGTAATATTGAAAAAACTAAAACAGAGGGATTTACTCCTAAGGAAGCTAAATTCCAATATGTTATTGAAAACGGGTGGATAAATGTCACTCAAATAAAGGATGTGATTTAATATGAAGGATCGAGGAGCGGGTTATATGTTCCAAAATTTCATCTTAACTAATTCAAGGTAGACATATAACCTATACTTTAACCTTTTTGTTAAAATGAACTCCTATTTATTCATCAACGGAATTTGTAAAAAAGGAATTTGCTAGCGGAATTATATTTACTAATGGCTCTTCATATGGGTGGATTCTTTTAATAACATCTAGGGCATCCTTAACGTATTCCCTTTTACATCTTATCTCCACCTTGCATTCAGTACCTTCATTAATCTCGTTTTTATCTCCATTAAAAGGGGTTGCACTCTCCAAAGGTCTCCAATATCCTCTAACATTTGTTATTGACATGACATTATCATAATCTCCAACCCTACAAGCCTTTGCTTTATTAAGGTCATCTCTTAGAGAAATTATATATTCCTCTGGTACGTATATTTCAATTTTAAATTCATCAAAATCAAAGTTCTTCATTTACTACATCCTTTCATTATAAAGTAAGTTTACTACTTTATTTTAATATCAATTTGACTTAATTGAAATATTAGTTTTCAAAACTCTATCTTGCTATCTATATTTTTCCTTGTAATTACTAACTTTGAACTCCATTCTGTATTTACAAAAACCGATAAAGCATTTCTGCCCTATCGGTCATTTTTTAAGGATAACGATCCTGTACCTTCTATTTTTTATGCTTTATTATATAATCTCAAGAAGACTCAATAATTTTACACAGTCCTTAAGCCCCTGGAGATAAAGCATCTCCCTTTCAATCCACTCCAATTTTCCATGCCCTTCTCTATGTTTTAAAACAAGTTCTCTATCCTTATCATTAAGGCAATCAATTATTCTTTCAACTTTTCTGCTTTCTTCAACACTATTCCTTAGAAGCTCGCTATACTCTTTATCATTACATCTCAAATTTTTCATTGTGTCTTCGTGTATCTCTGTAAATAATTGTTTTAAATGGTTTATGTATTTTGTCGGCATTGTTTTTCCCTCCCTTTTGCTTATCTTGAAATGCTATCGCAAACAGGGTATAATAAATTTACCGCTATTTAAGATAGTGGCTAACTGAAGTGGTGTATTTGCTTGATCGGCGGACACCGCTTCTTTTATTTGTCTTTTAAGGACTTTATCCCATCTCTAATCCCTTGAGGACGTTTTATACCTTTTCTTTTACAGTATTCGTCAAGAATTTTTAAATCTTCATCATTTATCCAAGCACTTACTTTATTTCTCTTAGGATCATCGGTAGGTCGTCCAATTTTCTTGGTTCCCATTTTTCACCTCCTACTTTCGGACCCAATACTATTGTATGATTTCCGGGCCCGAAAGTCAAGAAACAGATATTAAAAGTCAGCAAAGTAAATAAAATTATGAAACTGGCTTCTTACCTCTCCTGCGTATCAAGGGAGTATCTTTCCTCGACTTGCTGAGTTGAGGATACTCTAATATATATTCCAGCATTTATAACTTTCTTACTCATTACACATACACCCTCCAGTTCCTTAATTTTGCTATGACAGATATCATAGTGAATTTTTAAGTAGAAGTAAAGGGGAAATAGTTAAGCATGAGAACTCATGATTAAGGGATTTACTGGATGGTATGTGGTATAAACAAGCTTTTTTCTTTAATTTTCTAACATATAGAAAATTATTATGTCTTATCCTCCGTTACATTTCATGTATTCTCCTTCAGAATATTTTATTCACTACGGTCATAAAAACTTCTTCAGGCTCATACATTCCATTTCACTAGGACTAATTTTAAGCAAAAGAAAAGACCAACACAGGATTTAGTTCCTATGTTGGTCTAGGCAATATGTTAGATTTTATGCTGAATCAGTTAGAACAATCATGCTATTCAAGCACTAAAAATAAATTAAATTGCTAAATATTGAGTAATGAGCCTTTACTAGTCATATATTTCCATATCAAGTTCAATGTTTATAATTTCTCCATTCTCTTTTATTTTTATTGCTTCATATGGTTTTTCACTATCTCCACTAATAACAATATAACATCCAGTTAGTCTGCTAAATTCCTTTAGCAATGCATATTTATTAGCATCTAATAGTATTGTATCATCTAACACATAAATCTCTAATCTCATTTGTTTATTTTTAATTGCACTCTTTAAGCACACTACTTTTACATTATCACTAATTCCTCCAAATTCCTCAATGTTGTTTATAATCTTTATCTCCATACTTCTTAGATGAAATATTTTACTAAAAATACTTTTTAGTTCGTCTTCATCAATTATTTTTTGTAAGATCATATCTTCCCAAATCATTATTCTAACCCCATTATATCTAATATTTTTTCTTTACTATCTACATCAACTTTCATATTATTTAAAATCATATTTGCTTTTTCAGTATTTCCAAATTGATTGTAAATTCCCATAGTTTTATAGGAACAAATAGGGTCAGGCTTTTATAATTTTATTATTTTGATTAATTCTTTATTATTATCATTGGACAATATATTTGAAACTGTTGACTCAGCTAAGTTTAACTTTTCAGATAGCTCTTTGTTGCTTATATCACTAAACTCCTTTGAGATTAATATGAATGCTTTCCTTGCATCTACTATCTTTTGTTTTCTTGTTTTTTTATATAGTTCATAGGATTCAATTTCATAGTGCTGACAAATTTTATCTATTATATAATCATGTTCTAATTTCTTATTTTCTTCCTGTTTATGTTCTCTATTCACTTTCATTTCTTCGTTTATTTCTTTCTCTTTTATTTCCTCTATCCCTATTTCTTCTTCCATAAGCTCAGCGTACTTCTTTATCGCTCTATTTATATTTTCTGACAAAATACTTAGTACATGTTTAATGTCTATTAATTCATTTTCCTTCATTTCTATGTATATCTTATGACTGCTCCATTTATAGTCAAGTCTTTCTTTTTTTCCAGCCTTAATTGGATTTTGATGTATATACCTTATTAAGCTTAAGAGATATTCATCTTTATTACATAACATAGACTTATATCTTTGTTCAAAAGCATGTCCCGTTCTATTATTCTTTTTATTATATTTCATTGTAAATACTTGCTGTATTCCCTGCATTATCTTTGCTAGTGGTACTTTATCTACTTCAATCAATAGATGGACATGGTTATCCATTATGCAATATGCATATAGCTTGAAACTATACTTCTCCTTATATCTTATTATAGTTTCTAAGTATATCTTCTTATCCTCTTCCTTTTCAAATACATATTCTCTGTTATTCCCTCGACATATTACATGATATAGGGCTCCTTCATAATGTACTCTTTGTTTTCTTGCCATTTATCTCCATCCTTCGTTCATATTTCTCTATAATCTAATTATATTATACATTATAAAATTATAAAAGCCTGACCCTAAAATCTATTTAAGGATTTTACCTTACTATGTAAGGATCTAGAGTTATTTGGAAAAGAACTAATCGCAGTAGATGGTACCAAGCTAAGAGCAAGCAATTCAAAGCGCAATAACTATAATGAAAAAAAGATAAAAAGACATTTAAAATATATTGAAGAAAAATCTGTGAAGTACCTTAGCATGCTTGATAATAATGATAGAGAAGATGCTCCAGCCCATAAATATTCACCAGAAGATATACAAAAAAAGTTAAAGATACTAAAGGAACGTAAATAAAAATATGAAAAAATGGAAAAGATGCTATCAGAAAGCGAAGAAAATGAGATATCTACAGTGGATAAAGACTCAAGACTTATGGACAATAAAAATAATGGTGTGGAAGTCAGTTACAATGTTCAAATTGCAGTAGATGCGAAGCATAGTTTAATTGTAGCTTATAA
>JMSU01000087.1_pt1 | contig 53450 bp, 45 predicted proteins | sample 179011 | NCBI WGS metagenome assembly JMSU01 (sample SAMN02769580, study PRJNA246767) | bioreactor metagenome | isolation source: Culture-1 Bioreactor ArsB derived from microbial biomass from the upper 2 cm... | place: Germany: Bremen | collected day 87 after inoculation
ACATTGACCTTACGGTTCTTCTTTTTTATTATCTATTCTTCAAATAACACATCATCAATCATTGGTTCATCTTCTACATATTTTTCAATACCAACTTTACGGTATCGATGCATACCTGTTCCTGCTGGAATTAATTTACCAATGATAACATTTTCTTTTAATCCAATAAGTGGATCAGATTTTCCTTTGATTGCTGCTTCTGTTAGAACTTTTGTTGTTTCCTGGAACGATGCCGCTGATAAGAATGAATTAGTTGCAAGTGAGGCTTTGGTGATACCAAGCATTACTTGAATACCTTCTGCTAACTCTAAACCTTGGCTTGCCAAGCTCTCGTTCATCTTCTCAAACTCTAAACGGTCAACTAAGCTTCCTGGTAAGAACTCACTGTCACCACTGTCTTCAATTCTTATCTTCTTAAGCATCTGTCTAACAATAACTTCAATATGCTTATCGTTAATTTCCACACCTTGTAAACGGTATACACGTTGTACTTCTTGAAGCATGTAGTCCTGAACACTACGACTACCTTTAATTTTCAAGATATCATGTGGGTTAACGCTACCTTCTGTTAATTCATCACCGGCTCCAATTAAATCGCCATCTGCTACCTTAATTCTTGAACCATAAGGTATAAGATATGCTTTACTTTCACCAGTTTCATCACTTGTAATAACGACTTCACGTTTCTTACGTGTATCATTAATCTTAGCCACACCACTAAATTCAGCAATAATTGCTAAACCTTTTGGTTTACGTGCTTCAAATAATTCCTCAACACGAGGAAGACCTTGTGTAATATCATCACCAGCGATACCGCCTGTATGGAATGTACGCATGGTAAGCTGAGTTCCTGGTTCACCAATTGACTGTGCAGCAATAATACCAACAGACTCACCAACTTGAACAGATAAACCTGTTGCCATATTTGAACCATAACACTTAGCACAAACCCCTATATCAGAACGACATGTAAGCACTGTTCTAATATGAACGTTGTCAATACCTGCATCGATTACAGCTTTAGCTTTTAGTGGCGTAATAAGTGTATCTCCTTTTACAATGACTTCACCTGTTTCAGGATGTTTAATGGTTTCAACAGACCATCTACCCGTGATTCTTTCTTGTAAACTCTCAATAACTTCTTTGCCATCTGTGAAAGCTTTTATCCACATACCTGGTGTTTCACTGTGCTCACAACATTCATGTTCACGAATAATTAAGTCTTGAGATACGTCAACGAGTCTTCTTGTTAAGTATCCTGAATCGGCTGTACGTAACGCCGTATCGGCAAGACCTTTTCTCGCTCCATGGGCAGAACTAAAGTATTCAAGTACGTCAAGACCTTCACGGAAGTTTGATTTAATTGGCAACTCAATTGTTTTACCGGATGTATCGGCCATCAATCCACGCATACCAGCCAACTGCTTAATCTGCTTATCTGAACCACGGGCTCCAGAGTCCGCCATCATGAAGATATTATTATATTTACCCAGTCCACCAAGTAAGGCGTCTGTAATATCATCATCGGCTTTTTTCCATGTATTAATTACTTTTAAACGTCTTTCTTCATTTGTCATGAATCCACGTTTAAATTGTTTTGTAATTTTCTCTACAGTTTCTTCTGCTTTTGCAAGGATGTCTTTCTTCACTTCTGGCACTTCCATATCTGAAATAGATACTGTAAGAGCACCTCTCGTTGAGAATTTGAATCCTAGCTTCTTGATACCATCAAGTACCTCAGAAGTTCTTGTTGAACCATGAATATTAATACATCTATATAGAATATCTTTTAATTGCTTTTTACCAACTAAGAAGTCTATTTCATATTTGAAAATGTCTTCTGCTTTTCTACGCTGTACAAAACCTAAGTCTTGTGGAACTGCTTCGTTAAAGATAATACGACCAACTGATGATTCAACCAATTGTGTCTGTAATTCACCATCAATCATAAACGTTCTTCTTACTTTAATCTTAGCATGAAGCGTTATAGCACCATTTTCATAAGCAAGTATAGCTTCGTTTTCATCCTTAAAGAAGGATCCCTCACCTTTTTCATTATCTTTTTCAAGCGTTAAGTAATAAGTACCAAGGACCATATCCTGAGAAGGTACAGATACCGGAGCACCATCAGAAGGTTTTAAAAGGTTGTTAGGTGACAAGAGCAAGAAACGACACTCTGCTTGGGCTTCAACAGATAAAGGTACGTGAACCGCCATCTGGTCACCATCGAAGTCCGCATTATAAGCGGTACATACCAATGGGTGAAGCTTGATTGCCTTCCCTTCAACAAGTATAGGTTCAAATGCCTGAATACCAAGACGGTGAAGAGTAGGGGCACGGTTTAACATAACTGGATGCTCCTTAATTACTTCTTCTAGAACGTCCCAAACGTCTGATTCAAGTCTTTCTACCATTTTCTTAGCTGATTTTATATTGTGTGCTAAGCCATCACTAACTAATTTCTTCATAACGAATGGCTTGAATAACTCAATAGCCATCTCTTTTGGAAGACCACATTGGAAAATCTTAAGCTCAGGTCCTACCACGATAACTGAACGACCTGAATAGTCAACACGTTTTCCAAGTAAGTTCTGACGGAAACGTCCTTGCTTACCTTTTAACATATCTGATAAAGATTTTAATGGTCTATTACCAGGACCTGTAACGGGGCGTCCTCTTCTACCGTTATCAATAAGCGCATCAACTGCTTCTTGAAGCATTCTCTTCTCATTTCTTACGATAATGTCTGGAGCTCCTAGATCTAACAATCGCTTAAGTCGATTATTTCTGTTAATCACTCTTCGATATAAATCATTTAGATCAGATGTAGCAAAACGTCCACCATCTAATTGAACCATAGGTCGAAGATCAGGTGGAATAACAGGAACAACTTCCATAATCATCCACTCTGGTTTATTAACAGATTTATTGAAAGCATCAATGACTTCAAGACGCTTGATAATACGTGCTCTCTTTTGTCCTGAAGATTCCTTCAATGCTCTTTTTAACTCTACAGATTCTTTTTCAAGTTGGATGTTCGCAAGAATCTCTTTAACAGATTCTGCACCCATACCCGCTCTGAATTTATTACCATATTTCTCATAGGCATCGCGATATTCTTTTTCTGTTAATATCTGCTTGTATTGTAACCCTGTCTCACCTGGATCAATAACAATATAAGATGCAAAGTATAATACTTTTTCTAGTGTTCTAGGGGATAAATCTAAGATTAATCCCATACGACTTGGAATCCCTTTGAAGTACCAAATATGAGATACAGGGGCTGCAAGTTCAATATGGCCCATTCTCTCTCTACGAACTTTTGATTTTGTTACTTCAACACCACAGCGGTCACAAACAACGCCTTTATAACGTATCTTCTTGTATTTACCACAATGACATTCCCAGTCTTTGCTAGGTCCAAAGATTTTTTCACAGAACAATCCATCACGCTCTGGTTTGAGTGTACGGTAGTTAATCGTCTCTGGTTTTTTGACTTCTCCCTTTGACCACTCTCTAATTCTTTCAGGAGATGCTAAGCCAATTTTGATAGCATCAAAGTTTACTGATTGCTCTATAGTCTCGTTTGGCATTCGTCGACACTCCCTTCTTAATTCTCTTCTTTAAATAGTGTATCTTTATCTGCAATGATAAACTTGCTTTCATCTATTTCGTTGTATTTTTCATCTATTTCATCAAATAATTCATCTTGGTCTGAAGTCTCTTTCTTGCCTGTTCCACTATTTAAAACGTCCTCTGGTTTATATTCGCCTTCTCTACCTTCTAAGTTAATCGATAGATCGTCTACATCATCGATGCTTTCTCTGAGTTTTACTTCCGTTTCATCGCTTTTGAGAATTTTGACATCAAGAGCTAATGATTGAAGCTCTTTTAATAACACTTTAAAGGATTCTGGAATTCCTGGTTCAGGAATGTTCTCACCTTTAATAATCGCCTCATAAGTTTTCACACGTCCAACAACGTCATCAGACTTAACGGTTAAGATCTCTTGAAGTGTGTATGCTGCACCGTATGCCTCAAGTGCCCATACCTCCATCTCTCCAAATCGCTGTCCACCGAATTGCGCCTTACCACCTAATGGTTGTTGTGTTACCAGTGAATAAGGTCCAGTTGAACGAGCATGTATTTTATCATCAACCAAGTGGTGAAGTTTCAAGTAGTGCATGTATCCAACAGTAACAGGATTATCAAAATACTCTCCTGTACGACCATCCTTGAGATGAATCTTACCATCTCTAGATATTGGCACGCCTAACCACTCTTCACGATGAGCTTTATTTTCATTTAAATATTGTAATACGTTAGGCTCAAGGGAATCTGCCCATTTGTCACAGAAAGTCTCCCAATCGTTATTAACGTAATCATTAGCAAGTTCTAGTGTATCCATGATGTCATTCTCATGTGCACCATCGAATACAGGTGTTGCCACTTTAAAACCAAGTGCCTTAGCAGCTAATCCTAAATGGACTTCAAGTACCTGTCCGATGTTCATACGGGATGGCACCCCTAGCGGGTTAAGTACGATATCAAGAGGTCTTCCGTTTGGCATAAATGGCATATCTTCAACTGGCAGAATTCTAGAGATAACACCTTTGTTACCATGACGACCTGCCATCTTATCACCAACAGAGATTTTTCTCTTTTGGGCAATATATGCTCTAACCGATTGGTTAACTCCTGGTGGTAATTCATCTCCATTTTCTCTTGTGAAGACTTTTACATCAACGATAATACCTGATTCTCCGTGAGGTACTCTTAGAGATGTATCACGTACTTCTCTTGCTTTTTCACCAAATATGGCGCGAAGAAGTCTCTCTTCTGCTGTAAGTTCTGTTTCACCTTTTGGTGTTACTTTACCAACCAAAATATCATTTGCACGTACTTCAGCACCGATTCGAATGATACCACGCTCATCTAAATCTTTTAAAGCGTCCTCACCTACACCAGGTACATCACGGGTGATTTCTTCTGGTCCAAGCTTCGTATCTCTTGCTTCAGCTTCGTATTCTTCTATATGAACAGATGTATACACATCTTCTTTTACTAAGTTTTCACTAAGTAAGATAGCATCCTCGAAGTTATAACCTTCCCAAGTCATAAATCCGATTAGTGGGTTCTTACCGAGAGCAATTTCACCTTGATCTGTGGATGGTCCATCAGCAATAACTTCGCCGACTTCAACTTTTTGTCCTTTTGTAACTATAGGACGCTGATTGACACATGTACCTTGGTTACTCTTAGCAAATTTTAATAATTTATAGACGTCACGCCCGCCATCATCTGTTTTAATAACAATTGTTTTGGCTGCAACTCTTTCAACTACACCAGCGCGTTTAGCAATGATAACAACACCTGAGTCAACTGCTGCTTTATGCTCCATACCCGTACCTACAATAGATGAATCTGTCATAAGTAGTGGTACTGCCTGACGCTGCATATTCGATCCCATAAGCGCACGGTTCGCATCATCGTTCTCAAGGAACGGAATCATGGATGTGGCTACTGAGAATAGCTGTTTAGGCGATACATCCATTAAGTCAATGGTATTTCGTTCCATCTCAAGGATGTGCTCTTTGTATCGTCCTGTAACGTATGTGTGTACGAAGTGACCTTCTTCATCAAGAGGCTCATTCGCTTGACCCACGTGATAATTTTCTTCTTCGTCAGCAGTTACATAGATAACTTCATCTGTAACAACGGGTTCTCCAGAAGATTTATCAATGACACGATAGGGTGCTTCAATAAAACCATACTCATTGATTCTTGCATAACAAGCTAATGAGTTGATCAAACCGATGTTTGGTCCCTCAGGCGTCTCAATAGGACACATTCTACCATAGTGAGAGTGATGGACGTCACGAACTTCGAAACCAGCTCTCTCTCTCGACAAACCACCTGGTCCTAGAGCAGATAAACGTCTCTTGTTAGCAAGTTCAGCAAGCGGGTTGTTCTGATCCATAAACTGTGATAACTGTGAACTACCAAAGAACTCTTTGATAGCAGCCGTAACAGGGCGAATATTAATAAGCGTCTGTGGCGTTATGCCATCACTATCTTGAATAGTCATTCTTTCTCTAACCACACGCTCTAATCTTGATAAACCAATTCTAAATTGGTTCTGTAATAATTCACCAACAGCACGAATTCTTCTGTTACCTAAGTGATCAATATCGTCTTTGTTACCCACACCATATTCTAAAGCGATGTTATAGTTAATTGACGCAAGAATATCTTCTTTTGTAATATGCTTAGGAATTAATTTATGGGTATTTTTTTTGATTGCTTCTTTTATATCTTCAATATCATCATTTTCTTCTAATATCTCTTGTAATGCTTTATAATATACACGCTCATAGATGCCAAATTCTTTAGGATCAATATCCACGAATTTAGTGATGTCAACAGCTAAGTTGGATAATACCTTCACTCTTCTGTCCTCGACTTGTACCCATACGTAAGGTATAGCAGCATCTTGGATTTGGTTAGCTAATTCTTTGTTTACGACTGTACCTTCTTCAGCTAGTACTTCCCCTGTTGATCCATCAACTACAGTTTCTGCTAATGCAAATCCTATAATTCTATTTCTATAAGCTAACTTTTTATTAAACTTATATCGTCCTACTTTTGCCAAGTCATAACGTCTTGGATCAAAGAACATGGTGTTTATAAGTGATTCAGCACTTTCTACCGTTGGTGGTTCACCAGGTCTAATACGCTTATAGATCTCAATTAAACCTTCTTCATAAGATGTCGTACCATCTTTTTCGATACTGGCAAGAATCTTAGGTTCTTCACCAAAAAGATCAACAATGGCAGCATCTGTACCAATTCCAAGTGTACGTATTAGTACGGTGATAGGTACTTTTCTTGTTCGGTCAACACGCACGTAGAAAATGTCGTTAGAATCTGTTTCATACTCAAGCCATGCCCCTCTATTAGGAATGACTGTTGCAGAATATAGCTGCTTACCGATTTTATCATAGTTAATGTTATAATATATCCCAGGTGAACGAACTAACTGGCTGACAATAACCCTTTCAGCACCGTTAATAATGAATGTTCCTGTCTCTGTCATAACAGGTAAGTCACCCATGAAAATTTCATGCTCGTTAATTTCGTCTTTTTCTTTGTTGATTAATCTGACCTTGACCTTTAATGGAGCTGCATAAGTAGCATCTCGTTCCTTGCACTCTTCTATGGTGTACTTTAATTCTTTATTAAGCGAGAAGTCAATCAGTTCAAGTACTAAGTTCCCACTATAGTCTGTAATAGGAGATATATCACGAAATACTTCCCTAAGCCCTTCTTTCAGAAACCATTGATAGGAGTTTTTTTGAATTTCGATCAAGTTTGGCATATCTAAGACTTCTTTTTTTCGGGAGTAACTCATTCGAACGCCTCTCCCAATTTTCATAGGTCGAATTCTGTTTTTTTCCATGTACGTTTCACCCCTTGGCTAATTTTAAATTTATCTATGAAACAGCTTAAATATTCATTTATCTTCTATTCTTAAATATCTGGTTTCTATAGATTATTGCGAATAGATGAGATAAAGTTATCTTTAAACGTTTCCCTAAAGATACCGTGACTCTGGCTAAAAAGTTAATGATTGCCAGTATCAACATGTATCATTAATTATCTAATATCCTTGACATATATTTAATTATTATACAATAATTACCATATATTATAGGAATATTTTGCTAATTGCATTTATCTATTTTAAATTATCTTTGGTACCATTCAGCTGGGGTAAAAAAGCGATATGATTCATTATTTTCCCCACTTTCTGAAGGTAAGTTTATTGTATACACGAATAATGAGCATACAACTCCACAATAATGCATTATCAAATATTACCACACATCAATATGCCTGTCAACAACTTTTTTATTATTTTTTCATCTTTTATTCTAGTATTTTTTGCCACTGTTTATCAAAAGATTGTGAAGACGAATGTATGGACGTCTTTAGCTATTTAATGGATACATTTGCCTTTACAATCCTTAGATAGTTAATGGCATGACATGATCGCTTACGTCAACCTTAAGTATGTATGTCGTTGTTTGTCAAATCATTCATGTAATTATGGTAATCCTTCAAACACATAACGAAAGCCCCTAGCATTGCTAGGGGCCTAAAAACATTAAAAATTATTTTAATGTTACAGAAGCACCAACTTCTTCTAACTTAGTCTTCATTTCTTCAGCTGCATCTTTAGCTACGCCCTCTTTAACATTTGTTGGAGCACCTTCAACTAAAGCTTTTGCTTCTTTTAATCCTAAGCCAGTGATTTCTCTAACAGCTTTGATTACTTTGATTTTTTGAGATCCTGCTGATGTTAATTCTACATCAAAATCAGTTTTCTCTTCAGCTGCCTCGCCTGCTGCACCTGGAGCTGCCATAACTACACCTGCTGCTGCAGATACGCCAAACTCTTCTTCACATGCTGTTACTAACTCGTTTAATTCTAATACTGATAATTCTTTAATAGCTTCCATGATTTCTGCTGTTGTTAATTTTGCCATGATCGTACACCTCCGAAATTATTTTAATTTATTCTTCTGTTGCTTCTTCTGCAACTTCTTCTGCTTTTTCCACTATGATTCCTGCAACTGTCTCAACACCATTTTCTTCCACTTTGTCAGCAAGAGCCTTCATTGTACGAGCAAATGATGATATAGGAGACTTCAAGCTTCCAAGCATCTTAGCAAGTAATTCATCTCTTGATGGAATAGAAGCGATCTTCTTAATACCATCAACATCAAAATATGTGCCTTCCACTACACCAGCTTTGAATTCTAATTCCTTAAAATCTTTAGTAGCTTTCTTAAGTACGCGAGGTCCTGCAGTAGGATCTTGGTAACTGATTGCAATAGCACTAGGTCCAGCTAAGTGTTGTTTTAACTCTTCAAATTCAGTTCCTTCAAAAGCAAAGTTCATCATTGTATTTTTGAATACTTTGTATACAACTTCTGCTTCTCTAAGCTGTTTACGTAGCTTGGTATCTTCTTCAACTGTTAAACCACGGTAATCAACAAGAACAACTGAAGACGCACCTTCAAGATTCTCTTTGATTGTGTTAACAACTGTTTGTTTTAGTTCTACATTTGGCATCCTGTACACCTCCTTGAATTCACGACTCTTCGCAAACCATGTCCATGTTTTACTTATTAAGGGACTAAGCCACTTATACTTGAGGGAATAATAACTTAGCATCTTCACTACAACAAGTACGGTTAATACCGTTTGTTAGAACAAAGCTTCGAACGAGTTGGGCTGTTATCAGCCTTAGATAGGAATGATCTTGTGTCCTATCCCAATAAAAAACTCCCTGCCCATAGACAGAGAGTTTCACATTTATACAATATATACAATTACATCTAATTGTATGTGTTATTGATTTCATGTCATTCCTCGGTAGGTGGATTACCCTTTACACTAACGTACCTACTGTCTACGGTCATGATTCTTTTATTTATTTACCGAATGAATTATAACATTCGATGAATTATTTGTCAACTATTTTTTTTCTGCAATTTTATCAGGATTAATTTTAATTCCTGGTCCCATAGTTGAAGTAATGGCAACACTTCTTAAGTATTGACCTTTGGCAGCCGATGGCTTAGCCTTTATAATTGCGTTCATTAAAGTGTGGAAGTTGTCCATAATCTTTTCTTGTCCGAATGATACTTTACCAATCGGTACGTGAATAATGTTAGTTTTATCTAATCTATACTCAATCTTACCTGCTTTAATATCGTTAATCGCTTTTGCAACGTCCATTGTAACTGTTCCAGCTTTTGGGTTAGGCATTAAACCTTTTGGTCCAAGAACACGACCAAGTCTACCTACTACAGCCATCATATCAGGTGTTGCTACAACAACATCGAAGTCTAACCATCCGTCGTTCTGAATCTTAGGGATTAATTCGTCCCCACCTACGAAATCTGCTCCAGCTTCTTCTGCTTCTTTAACTTTATCGCCTTTAGCGAATACTAATACTCTAACCGTTTTACCTGTTCCATGAGGAAGCACTACTGCTCCACGAACTTGTTGGTCAGCATGACGACTGTCTACACCTAATTTGATATGACATTCTATAGTCTCATCGAATTTTGCACTAGCTGCTTTCACAACTACGTCAGCAGCTTCACTAGGATCGTAAAGTGATGTACGATCTACCAATTTCACAGCCTCTTTATATCTTTTTCCTCTTTTCATTTCATTAACCTCCTTGTGGTAATATCGGGAGCAACCCTCCCACAGTGCAAATACAAGCTTCTAAGCTTATTATTCTACAACGATTCCCATACTTCTTGCAGTTCCTGCAATCATGCGCATAGCAGATTCAATAGAACTTGCATTTAAGTCTGGCATTTTTAATTCTGCAATCTTTTTAAGCTCATCTTGGGAAATAGTTGCTACTTTTGTTTTGTTTGGTTCACCTGAACCAGAATCAATTTTACAAGCTTTTTTAAGTAAAACTGCTGCAGGTGGCGTCTTAGTGATGAAGCTAAAGCTTCTATCTTGATATACCGTAATTACTACTGGAATAATCATACCTGCTTGGTCAGCTGTCTTAGCATTAAATTCCTTCGTGAATTGCATAATGTTAACACCATGTTGTCCAAGTGCTGGACCTACTGGTGGTGCTGGTGTAGCCTTACCAGCTGGAATTTGTAATTTAATTAGACCTGTTACTTTCTTAGCCATTTTAAGGGCACCTCCTGAATTTTGTGGTATTTAACGGGATTTCCCTCCCACTCGCATGAATACCTGTTCATTCACACGTTAAACCTACATCTGTTAAATTCTTTCCATTTTTGAAAAGTCTAATTCTACAGGGGTTTCTCTGCCAAATATTGAAAGGTTTACGATGACTGTACGCTTGTGTTCGTGAATTTCCTTTACTTTACCTGAAGACCCTTCAAAAGGTCCATCAGTTACTGTAACAGAATCACCAACTTCAACCTGGATGTTCACAATCTCTAAATCAATACCCATATTCTTAATCTCTTCTTCAGATAAAGGTACAGGCTTTGATCCTGGTCCAACAAACCCAGTCACACCTCGTGTGTTTCTTACCACGTACCAAGTCTCATCATTCATGATCATTTTTATGATGACATATCCAGGAAAAGTCTTTTTCTCGACTTCTTTTCGTGTACCATTCTTCTCTTCAACAACTTTGTAGAGAGGTACAATGACTTCTAAAATCTGATCATGTAACTTTCTGTTATCAACTAGCTTTTCAATATTGGCTTTCACCTTGTTCTCATACCCTGAGTAAGTATGCACAACAAACCATTTAGCTTCTTCTGCCATAGAACCATCCTTTTTAACTTATTTCACTTAGACTATCTTGTACTAATAAATATACGTTACACCTACATTGAACAAGAAGTCTATTCCAGCAATAAAAGCTCCAATTACTAATGATAAAACGATCACAGTAACTGTTTGTCTTGTTAATGTTTTTCTGTCAGGCCAAATGATTTTCTTGAATTCACCTTTTACACCTTTAAAAAAACTTTTCTTCTTTGCTTCACCCATTGCTTTCACTTCCTTTGCACAAATTATAATAGAAAACTAAAACTATTTCGTTTCTTTATGATTAGTATGCTTTCTACAGAATTTGCAGTATTTGCTTGTTTCTTGCCTCTCTGGATGTAATCTTTTCTCTTTTGTTGTGTTGTAATTTCTTTGCTTGCATTCAGTACATTCTAAAGTTATTTTGACACGCACAACTTCCACCTCCACTTGTCTATAAGTTTAGAGAAAGCACATTTACGGCATAAAAAAAAGAGCCCTACAAATGTGCTTTTATAATATATCACATTGTAGGTTCTCATGTCAAGGTTTTTCATATAATTCCATAAAACATCTTATTCTATTTAACGAATCTACCAGAATTTCTTCTACTTCTTCTGATCTAAGAAGTAAGATTGTTCTTTGAAGGCGTTATTCATGTTCTTATAATAATTGGCAGCTGTTGATTTATTTTTCTTAAAAGATTTAATGTGTTTTTTCTTTCTAGAAAAATGTTCTTCTATTTTAGCCTTATTTTTTTCTTCCAAAACTTGTATGTTAATACCTATGTCAGATACGGTTGTGATTTTTTCCTTCAATGATAGTATTGTACCTTTATATGGTGAGGCATTATCTTCTAATGCAGTTGCAATACGGTCAAAGGTAGACTGAAATCCTGAATCAATCAGTTCTATAGCGTCAATATATTCTTGTTTCTCATCCATATAGCTACTAAATTTATCAAGTTCAATATTTTCTACATTCACATAGGCTTCTTGTTGCTTCGTTACTTCATATATTTTCTGAAGTAGCTCTTTCTTATTATCTAACGAATCCAGTAAGATATTAAGGTATGTATTGATATCTGACATGGCGATACCTCTTTTCTAATGTATGCTGTATGATATCTATAGTTTGATGTCGATGTTTCCTCCGATGTGAGGGGTAACGGATTGTTGCATGGAGGATGTTGCTACTAGTTGTTGGAGGGCTTGCCCTTGTTGTTTGGCTTGGTTCATACCCATCTTAGCTAGGGAAACACTGACTTGGGACATGGTTTTCCCTTGGGCTAGCACTGTGGATAATGCTGCTATGTCCATTGAATCACTCCTTCATCATCGTGTGTTTAATCTGTTAGCTGATATTTGTTTTTGGTGTTTTGGCTAGTTTCATAGCTTCTTTCCAAGTGTCTCTTAACTCTCTAAGATGTCCTAGAACCTCTTCTAAAATAGTTTTATCTTTGTTCATGTTGGCTTCAATAAGTCTTTGATTGATATAATCATACATTGTTTTAAAAGTATCTGCAATAGGATATTTATCATTTAATGTGATCATAAACTCTTGAATGATATCCTCTACTCTAATAATAAGCTCATGAGCACTTTCCATATTTTGATCATCAATGGCTTTTATTGCTTGGTTACAAAATTTTATTGCACCATTATATAGCATTAGTGTTAATTCTTGGGGGGACGCTGTAAGAATCGTGTTATTTTGGTATTGGCTATATGCATTTTTAGTTATCATTTAGCCCCTCCTCCCAACATGGAAGCTAATGAAGCACTTTGGCTATTCATCATCTGTATAGCTTTCTCCATAGCTGTGAACTGCTTGTAGTATCTCTGTTCTACTTGAATTAATCTTTCTTCTAAATCGCCAATTCTATCTTTATACTCATCAATATCACCACTTATTTGTTTATCATTAAAGAACGTAAGGGCACTACTTAATTTTGTTGACTTCATTTTATCTTGCATTGTAGAATATAGTTTTTCTCCAATTGCAGTTAATAATTCACTTACTTTTTCTGGATTATCTTCAACAGCCTCTTTTAAAGCATTTTCTTTTACAGCATATAATGGATCATCTTCATCTCCATTAATATGCAAAAGACCTTTTTCAGTATAATCCCCTGTCCCAATACCTAATTGAGATAAACTTTTATATTCAAAATCTGTTGTAGTCACACCGCTACTAATCGTAACAATATCTCTCATAGAATCTTTTAAAGTAGACAAAATTCCATCTCTTCTTAATAAGGATTCCTTGATCTTATTTTCCCAAAGCTTAATTTCATCTTCTGACATAGATTTTTTTCTTCTTCTGTCAAAGGTTCATACCCTTTTGCTTTATCCGCATAGATTTTTCCATTGATTTCTACAAGCAATTTATTATACTCTGTTACAAACTCTTTAACACTATCATAAATAGCATCAACATCTTGATTTACAGTTATATTTGCTGTCTGCCCCTCGCCTTTAAATGTCAATGTCATACCATTTATGTTAACCTCATTACTACTTGAAGTTAGCGTTGTAGAGTTATAAACAAATTCTGCATCTTGACCTACAGTTCCTGTACGATTAGCAGGTGATAAGCCTAACGATGTAAGAAGTGCATCATCTCCATCTATTACAATTTGCTTTCCTAATCCTTGTTCCTTTGTAGACAACATTAGTCGATTAAAATTACTATCAAAAGAAATATTAATATCCCCTGCTTTTTCCTTTATCTTATTTGTTATATCCGTAATCGTGTCCGTAGAAAGTATGGAAATGTCTTGAGAATAGTTTGTACCATTATCTACGCTCACTTTAATAATCTTTTCTGAAGCCCCTCCAAAATCAATTAAATCACCCGCTACTGTTGAGGATGTAATATCTGCACTGTTTCGATCTGTTGTTAACTCATTACCTGTAAGAAATGATCCTTTCGCAAGTTGGTTAATCGTAATTGTATGACTTCCTGTTACTGAAGTTGCGTTAGCCTTTGCAGATACTAAACTTTCGTTAGAAGATGTTGCATTTTTCTGCATAAAAGTCCCTTGCGATTTTAATTTAAATACATTCTTAGTATAGAACGAATACAGTTTTGCATTCATTTCATCCCAAATATCTTTCTTCCATTCCAATTTTGTTCGTTCTTTCTCAAGTTTTTCCACTTTCATTCGTTCAGCTTTCATTAACTCTTTGATTATATTATCTGTATCCAACCCAGATGCCATACCAGAAAACTTAATAGCCATGTAATCACTCCCTATCTTTTCTCATCTACAAATAATCCTGACATTTCCCATAATTTTGCAACCATATCTAATATCTTTTCGGATGGTATTTCTCGAATAACGCTATCATCTTCAGTATCAATAACCTTGACCATGATTTGCTTTGTCTTATCATGAATAGTGAATTTTAATCTTCTATCGTAAGATTTAAAATGTTTGTTAGCTTTTTCTATTGCTTCGATGACATCATGTTCTTGCACTTGTCTTTTTTCTCCGTCTATTGCTACATCAACAGGTATTGCACCTAATTGTGTTTGAATCATTGATGATTCTTTTAAAACTGTATCAACTTGAGAATTCATAGCATACTGACTATTATTACTTACATCAACTCTCATTACCAAAACCTCCTATATCCTTATCCTATTTACATATCTATTATATCGTAATAAATATACTATTCCTTAAGTAAAAATATAATTTTTTAATGACCCTATACCTCACAATTTGTTTGTTTTAATCTAGTTCACAGATTTTTCTCTAACGATAAACCATCTCTAATCTAGTTTCTTAGCGATTTATTACAAAAAAATATAAGTAAAAATAATATTGTATTAAGCTAGACTAAAATAATTAGCAGAAAATATATATCATCCTTATTTATACCTTTTTATCATTAATATATTAATCCTATAGATAAATTATAAATCTCTCTATAGTTATTTAATAAATTTAACAGAAAAGCTCCGGAATAATCCGAAGCTTTTACTTTAAATAAGCTATTATCTTAATAATTGAAGAACACCTTGAGGAGCTTGGTTAGCTTGAGCCAACATAGATTGAGCAGCTTGTTGAAGGATGTTATTCTTAGTAAATTCCATCATTTCTTTAGCCATATCTACGTCTCTAATTCTTGATTCAGATGCTTGTAAGTTCTCTGAAGATGTATTTAAGTTAGCAATTGTATGCTCAAGACGATTCTGAACAGCTCCAAGCTTAGCTCGTTCATTCGAAACAGTAGTAATTGCATTGGTAATAGTAGAAATAGCAGATTGCGCATTAGATGAAGAAGTAATATCCACTCCTTGAACTCCAAGAGCAGATGCTCGCATATCATTTAAGCCAATATTTAATGTCTGCCCTTCGTTAGCACCAATTTGCATATCTAAAGTTCCATTTGAATCAACAGTAACAGTAGAACCCGCTCCTGCCACACCTGATATCTCAAGTTGCAATCCTTTAGCACTACCATCTTGAATAGTAACGACATTACCTACTGATGAGTATTGTGTAAAACCAGCAGTTGCAACAATTGTAGCGTCAGTTCCATTTGCCGTTAAAGCTATAGTTCCTTCAGCTGCCATATCTGAATTAAAAGTCGAAGCAGAACCAGCCACATCAGAAGTTAATACTAAATCATCACCTGCGATTGAAGCAGTCATACCAAGACCAGCATTGTTAATTGCGTCCACAACGTCTGTATCTGTTGTACCTATTGCAAAATTAAACGCAACACCATTAATATTAAAAGTATCACCATCTGCATCAACAGCATTAGTTGTGAATGCACCTGTTCTAGTTGCAGTCGCCGCTACCGCCACAGCAGTTGCTCCATGAGTAATTGTTGAAAGAGCCTTTGTATCTCCAGTTCCACCAATAACTTTTACACTTGCATCACTGGCAGTACCAGAGACATTTGCGCCACCATTCAATAGGTTACGAGTGTTAAACTCTGTAGTATTACCAATCCTATCGATTTCAGTTACTAATTGATCAATCTCATTTTGAATAGCTGATCTATCTGCACCAACGTTTGTATCATTGGCCGATTGAACTGCTAACTCTCTCATTCTTTGAAGAATGTTTTGAGTTTCATTCAATGCACCTTCTGCAGTTTGTACCAATGAAATAGCATCTTGTGAGTTACGAGATGCTTGATTAAGACCTCTGATTTGGCCTCTCATTTTTTCAGAAATAGCTAAACCAGCTGCATCGTCACCAGCACGGTTGATTCTAAGTCCTGATGAAAGTTTTTCCATTGATTTGGATTGATTAACTCCAGTTGCACCCATTTGACGGTGTGTATTAATAGCTAACATATTGTGATTAATAATCATAGTATATTCCTCCTTGAATTTTAAGATGACCTTCCTTTGTCACCATTATTATAATTATATAAAGAACCAATGGGCCCAATCTGAATGGCTCTTTATATATCTCACTATATATATCGGAAAAAAAATTTATGACTTTATAGTTTTTATATAATTTATTAAAATTTATTTTTTCTTGTCAATTACTGTTATTTAAAGAGGTTTTTCAATATCTCCGTATTTTGGTTGGAGCTATTAAGTGCTGCTTCATTTTCTTCTCTAATTTGGATAAAAATTTCTTTTCGATGGATGGTTATGTTCCTTGGTGCGTTTATCCCAATCTTAACCCCTTCACCCATTATATCTAGGATAACTAGTTCAATGTCCTCACCAATCATAATACCTTCGCCTTTTTTTCTTGATAATGCAAGCATATTATTCACCCACCTTTTGGGTATATTGTTTCAAGTGTTGATAGAGATTGTGTTTTACTTGATACATATTCCCTTCGAGAATGACTTGCATACCTTTTTTTGTCTTATTGTTAATGATGATAGGTGCTTTTAGATTCGTTGTCATTTGCTCGATGTCAGAAGGTATAACAATGATTGTATGTACCATTAGATCTTCATCTGTTAATTCACCAATTCGTAGTATCAAATCATCTTTCACTTCTGGTTGGTAATCTGGAAATATAAGAGCTGTTGTTATCATGGGTAGAACAATGTCCACATTATCAACTGATTGTAACCAACAGAGTACATCATTTTCATATAGTACAGTAAACTTACGGTAATCATGGAAGCCTAGAATACCTTCTTCAAAAGTTATAATATGTTCATCATCAATGTCAATTGTTCCAAAGTGTTTTGTTTTGATTAACATGTAATCACTCCTTAATCATTTACCTCATCTATATTCAAATGAATGCTTTCCACGTATACCATAGACGAGCTATTATTTTAATCCAATAAGTTTATTTTTGAATAACTAGTTTTACTGGTAAACATTCTCTCAACTTATATCTTATAAGAAATAGGAATATAAATGAAACATATACAATATCTACCATAATGTTATTATATCATCTATTTTTCCACATAAAAAGCAATATTTTATTATTTTATTGGTACATAATACCATTAAATAAATATAGACGCATTTTAATATGCGCCTAACAGATAAATCAAAATTTATAATCTTTATATCTCAAAATATATTCATCAACGTAGTATTGTAATTTTATTACCTAATAAAATCAAGCAATGTCGTTTGCACCACTTTACTAGAAGCCATTAATGATGACTTGTAAATCATTTCTTGTGACTTCATTTTAATTGCTACTTCTGCAATATTTACATTTTCATTTTCTGACATTAAGCTTGTAAAATTAACCGTATCGTATTCCAATCGCGTTTCTGTTAATTCCAGACGATTCATTCTAGTACCTAGATTAGATTCTTCTTTTACAATACCATCTACATGTTTCTTCATCAGTCCATTAAGTTTATCAAACTTGTCCCCTAATACATCTTTTTTTAGATTATCTTCTGGCTTATCATCATCCTTGATAATACCCACAGCACTAATGATTTCTTCTAGATCTCTCATAAGATCTACGGTAATAAGCTCATTTCCTGAGGTATTTATTTGAACATTTTGGTTATAACTTACTTGATAATTGATTGAATCTGATGCCTTGGTGTAATTATCTGTACCATCAAAGCAAGTAAAATAATGGATAGGATTTAAATCGTTCTTTTTGAAATTCGTTTTATTGTATTGTATATTAAAACTATTATCAACGTGATCTTTATTGATTTCATTGAAAACCAATTCCCCAGTATCAGTTAAAAGATATGCCGTAGATGGAGGTCCACCACCAGGGGGATCATAGGCATTAGGATCAGTTGATAGCCTGTTTACAATATTTATTGCTGGCGTCCCTGTTAGAGTAGTACCAGCACCTACCAAAGCATCAATATTAGAATATCCCAACCTAATTCTATAAACCTTATCGATAGTTGGATGGTCTGTACCTGGGAATACCTTATCTAGTGTTTCAATATCATCCTTTGTAAATGATTCTGTAATCTCATAAGTCTTACTGCTATCATCTTCCCTAAAAGTCAACGGCACATCCGTCTTAAACCCACTAAACACATAGCGTCCCGCATAGTCCACATTACCTTCATTAGCCAATTGTTCTTTTAACTGCTCAATGGACTTAACAAATGTTTCCCTTTCCGCTTTTCCATAGGTATCATTGGTTGCCTGGTTGGTTAAGGTTCTGATCTTCTTAGCAATCTCAACCACATTGGCTATGGATTTCTCTGTTACTTGCATCCATGATAATCCATCTTTTATATTGGATTTGTATTGTTGTATTTCTTCTAATCTAGCACGAAATTTCAATGCCCTGACAGCAACAATAGGATCATCTGAAGGTTTTTGAATTTTCTTGCCAGATGCAAACTGCTCTTCGTATTTACTTAATGCTAATTTATTACGATTAAGACTAAGTAAAATATTATTTGTTATCATACTATTCGTTACACGCATTATCTTAGCCCCTCTACTATGCACCCATTCGGTTAATTGTCACATCGTATATTTCATCAAATACTCTGATGGCTTGTGCTGATATATTATAAGCTTGTTGGTATTTTATAAGGGACATTGTCTCTTCATTAATATTGACTCCTGAGAATGACAAGCGTTGATTTTGAATCATTTTACTCATATCAATCTGTCCATCCATAAAACTCTTTACTTGTTCTTTATCAATACCTAATTCACCAATCACAGATTGGATGAAGCTTTCTGGCTCGCCTTTGCTGAATACACTGTTATCATGTCTAAGCTTGAGCATGTCTTTTATGAGTTCAGCATTGCTCTCTCCATCAAGTGGGTTTACCTTCGTTAACAATTTACTTAAGTCATCTTTTATTTCTGAAGAAAACTTTACATTATCAATTGTTATCAGATTATAATCAATAACGGCAGGAGGTGCGTGAACATAACCATTATATTCAAAGAGAGGTACACCATGTTCTCCTCCAGCATCTCTTCCTCTATCATGAATATCATTAAATTGCTTAGCAATTGTACGAATAAAGTGATTCATTCGTTCTGTATAATAAGGTATCCCTTTATGCTTTACATTGTCGCCTATGGATGCTTGACCTGCTGTTACAGTAGTTGAAGCTGGTAGTGTAAACGTGATATCATTTCCAGCAACTGTGTAAGAATTATATTTTATTAACTGCGTACCAATCCTAAGTTCGCCTGGGAATGGTAAGTCCGTTCTATTCGCACCGTTAATTGTAATCGCAGTGCCCGTTACATCAGCAGCTAACACACCTTTAAAATTGTCCCCATTATTCCCATCTCGCATATCAATATAGCCCTTTAACTCACCTTCCAGAGTAGTGCTATAGAGGTTAAGACTTGGACCTGATTTCCAATTAATATCGTAGAGTCCAGGCTCATCTTCAGGATTCTTAAGATAATCTCTAGGTTTAGTTTCTAGTACGTTGGTATCAGAACCTTCTACAAGGGAATAATTGTTCAGTTTAACAGAATATGTTTTCTTACCATTGATATCCTCGTACTCTTCTACATCCACATTAACAACCTTGGATAATTCGTCTACAACATTTGCTCGTTTATCCCTAAGATCATTAGCCTGCATACCTGAGAACTCCATGGCTTCGATTTGAGTATTAAGGGTTGCAATACGTTCTGCACAATAATTGATTTGATCGACTTTCGTTTTAATGGCGAAATTGGCTTCTCGTTGTTGTTCTCTTAGCCGCTCTCCGACATCATTGAAGAGCATGGCAAAACTAGATGCCATATCGACAAAATTAGTACGATAGGATGGGTCACCAGGTGTAGTGGATAACTTACTAAGTGCATCAAACATATCGCTAAAATGTTTACTAATACCTGTTTCATTGAGCTCATTTAGAAGGGTTTCAACACCACCTGATTGTGTGTTTTTCACTTCGTATTCACCTAAGTGACTATTGCTATTCCAGAACTTAACGTCTAGATAGAAATTTCTATACTGATTAATCTTCAATACCTCAGAACCTGTCCCCACCATACCCATTCCACTATTAGGAAGAGGGCGTGTTGCAGATTGTATACCATACTGTCTGCTGTAGCCAGGCGTTTCCACATTTGATATATTATGATTGGTAATATCCAAATTTATTCTTGCTGTATATAACCCTTGGGTTGCAACATTAATACCAAAAAATGATGAATGCAATAAAATAACCTCCTTACTTTCCCCTATATATATGGAAATTAACTCAACTTATTCTTTCTTAATTAAATATTTATCGACCAACTAATCCCAACCTGGAAATAATGGTCTCTAACATTTCATCTACTGTGGTTACCACTCTTGCTGATGCATTATAGGCATGCTGATACTTCATCATATTACCTAGTTCTTCGTCGGATGACACACCCATAAGCGAACTTCTTTTGTTATCGATCTGTGTAACTAACATACGCTGATTCTCCATATGTTTGATAACAACTTGACCTCGATTACCTACATCACCTATGTAACTTTTATAGTATTCATCGATATTATGTTTGGTGGCACTACCTGGATCTTCTTCAATGGTCGTGTCTTTCCATTTTTCCATAATAGTTAGTACCGATTCATTATTTGCTGGACCATTCTTATCTTTTGCTAGACAGATTTTATTGTAATCATTCAATACTTCTTGATTAATCTCCAGATTTCCTGCGGTGTACAAGGTATTATAATCGCTTGCATTTTCAGCAATATGTACATCTGCAGCATTATATCTATCCATATTTTTACGCTTGAAAATTTCTATAAATTGACTTGTTTTATCTAACCCCCAAGGTGGTGCTTTAGGAGGAGTAGTATCATGATCCTTAGGTGCAATGACATCATTAACTGTCGTCACCACAGCATGCACCAACTTATCAAACTTAGCTTGAGCAGACATAATCAAAGAAGGCTTAACTTCCTTCTCATAGATAGTTGCGTCATTGGCATCAGCCCATGTAGCTGACCTTGACCCTCGGGCTAATAGCAATCCTTTTAACTCCCCACGATCATTTCCCTTAGCAGGTGATACTTTTTCATCAAGGTTATAAACATCAATACCTGACTCTTCCCACACAGGATTAACCATTGGACTCTTAGCTACAGCTTGTTTTACTCCCATTTTGGTGATACCACCTAGGGTAACAAACTCCATGCCTTCGGCTTTTACCAACACATTGCCAAGCTTGTCTTCCCTATAGGATATATTCATATGTGTTGATAATTTATCTAATGCATAATTCCTTGCATCACGATAATCATTTGCATTATCTCCATTGGATTCGTACTTAACAATTTGACCATTTAACCGATGTATTTCTTCGCCTAGTTGGTTGATTTCATTTACTTTATCCTTTACCTGTTGGTTTAGATTAAGTTGATATTCTTGAAGCTGCTCCATAATAAGATTAGCTTTATTAACGAATTGGACAGCCGTTTGAACAAAAACACCTCGATTTTCCAATGTGTCTAAACCTGTGGTGAGACCATTAAGAGATGCGTAAACCTTGGTTAATAGTTTACTCATACCCTGTCCTTCGGTCTCCCCTAATATGGTTTCAATCTCATTAATCGCATCGTACTCACCTGAATAAAAACCATACCGACTTGCCTCTTCCCGAAATGCTGCATCTAAAAACATATCTCTTACTTGGCGTATATCTTGTATATCCGTACCTAATCCCACCATAAGAGTATTGTTACCGCTATTACCTACCTTTAAGTATGTTGCATCTTTCATCAGCACTTGTTGTCTGACATAACCTGGAGTATTGACGTTACCTAGATTATGTGCTGTTGTATGTAACGCTTGTTGACTTGCTGATAATCCTGAAAAAGCCCTAGAAAGGCTACTTATGGACGACATAATATCCACCTCTTATCTGCTTGTATATTGTCCAGTTATTCTGATACCTCTATTGTTTTGCATCAAATAATCGTCTGCTATCTGCATGGTCATACACATTGCCTTCTGATTGGTAGTTGGCATTGGCAATAGCATTTACACTTTGTATAGCATTCATTGTAAAATCTATATAATCTAATGACTCTTGTAATAAAAGCTTATTCCTGTCATTAATCGTCTTGAATTCCTCTACCACTTCTTTAATAGCATCTTTTAGAGTCACTAACTGTTCATGCTCTTCTTTTTGATTAACCAGTAATTCAGCTAGATGACTTATACTCAACTCACTGGCTTCTTTATTGGTAACTAAGGCAATATCCTCAATAATTCCCATTCTCTTTTTATCAAGTCCTATAACTCGAGATACGAATTCTTGTTCTACTTTTGTCAATTCAACAAGTGTTGGTGCATTACCTTCAACAATAATTTTCGTCTTTTCCTGCCCTATGACTAACAGTTCTTCATAACATTCTTTTTCTTCGTGTAAGCTTTCAATAAGTTCTTCTATTAAGCTAGCCATATTAATCCCCCTTCAATACCAAGCTTAATTTTTATCCTCGATGATCAAAATAACGTTCCATCATTTTATCAGCTACTTCTTTTGCACTGACATTATAGGTTCCTGATTGTATACGTTTTTTTATATCATCTACCTTATCTTGTCGGATATCTGGGGCATTCTTTACTGCTTTTTTTGCAATTTGTAAATCTTTTGCTAGATCAGATATAGCTAAGGAATCTTTCTCTTTTTTTATCTTTGAGATTTGTGATGCCTTATTTGACCTATTTGCCTTATAAGCATTGTTAATATTCTTTATCCCATTAATTCTCATAATAGCACGCCGTCCTCTCTTAACTCTCTTTTAATTATACATAACAATTCTTCTTTTAGTTGTATGTAATTCTAATTATTTATATTAGTTTTTTTATGTCACTGTGACTGTTTTTTATCGTCCTTGTTTTGCTCAATAATACTATCGGCATTGTTAAGAATATTATTTAGTAAAAAACAATAAAAAGGTGACTTGGTCCCTTAAAAGGGGTTAAGAAAAATAAAAAGGGGTAACTTTTCATATTAAAAAAGCAGAGATATATTATCTCTGCTAACCTTAGTATGTACAACTAATACCGCTTGTCTCGATTCAAGAAACGCATCTCTTCTTTTTTCTTCGTTTTCTTAAGTTTGGCAATAGCTTCTGTATTATCATATGCACCACCAAGACTATGTTGAATCTCAGCTTTACAGTTATCACAGAAACGTCCTGTCCTAATACTCGCATCACATAGCTCACATGAAATACCGATTGGTGAATCTTCTGCAAAAATTAAGCGTTCTTCTCGAACCCATTGATGGATCATCTTCACGGACACATCACACATTTCTGATATTTCAGCAATGTTGGCATGTGGGTTATCACGAATATATCGTTTTGTTACTTGGAATTGTTCTTCTAATTCACTTTTACATACAGGGCACATGGGTATACCCGTTATATAGTTAAATATCTTCCCACATCTTACACAGTTTCTTACGTTCATTAAAACACCTCCATAGAATTATGTGCCATGAATCATGCTCATTATATTAAAACATGCGTCTGGCAATTTAATAAAATATGCTTCCAAGATTTCTCTCAAAAACCTTTCCCTATAGCAACAGTAATAAAATACACTTCTCTAGCACCCTGTCTCAGTAATGCTTTTGCACAGCCATTAATGGTACTGCCCGTTGTATAGATATCATCGCATAAAAGTATGCGCTTATTTTCAATACACTCTGGTCTAATTACCTGAAAAGCTTTTTGCATATTGTGAATACGCCCTACATCTGATAAATGCTTCTGGGGTTTGGTATTAATGGTTCTCATCAGATAATGTGATTCACATGGTATATCTACAGCTTTACTAATGGCATCTGCGATAATCTTGGCTTGATTATATCCTCTTTTCTTATGTTTTGTTCTATGTAATGGTACTGGTATAATCATGTCAATATTCGAGTGAATAATATCCCTATAATACAATGTTACTACTTCTTTCCCGAAAATTCTACCATAAATTTTATTATTATTTTTTTTAAAACGATAAAGAGCTTTTCTTACCTTACCCTCATAGAGCCATAATGCCCATCCTCTACTATAATAGTGCTCTGATTTAGAACAATCAAAACAAAGATCTACTTCCTCGTCAAAGACTGGTTTGCTACATTTTTTGCATCTCGGATCACTGATATAAGGCAAATCATCCTTACAATTAGGACAGATCCCTTCTTCTTCGTGAACAGGTATAACCTCCATGCACATAGGGCACCTCTTGGGATAAACAATATTTAGTAAACCTTCACCTAACTGTCGAAGTAACATGTATCACCCTTCCTTCGTTAAGAATCCCCATTATACCTTTAACCTTGTTCTATTACTTGATTAATCATTATTACTTAATCATTGCCGTTCTTCAACTTCTGCCATGGTATCAAATATCTCTTGGATACGTAATTTCAAAGTTGTGTAGCGCTCAATCTCTTTATCATTATCAATCATCTGATAGATGGTTGAATCCATGCCCACAATGACCACGTATTTTTTTGCCCTTGTAACAGCTGTGTATAAAAGATTTCGTATGAGTAACATGGACGGACCACTGAGTAAGGGAATAACCACCACAGGATACTCACTTCCCTGGGATTTATGAATGGTCACGGCATAGGCTAATTCTAATTCCTCTAGCCCTGCATACTCATATTCTACCACTTTATTGTCTTCAAATTGAACCTTCGTTTTGTTACTATAGGCATTGATTTCTATGATTTTACCAATATCTCCATTAAAAACACCTAAGCCTTCGTCTATGGTAAAATTATAGCTATTTTTAATCTGCCATGCGAGATTATAATTATTTTTAATCTGCATGACTTTGTCACCTACTCGAAAAATCATATTACGAAATTCTCGCTCATTCTTATCCTTGTGAGGAGGATTTAGCGTAGCTTGAAGTTCTTTATTTAGATTCTCTATTCCTAGAATACCTTTTCGCATGGGCGCAAGAATCTGTATGCCATCGTATGCTGAGCATTTCGCAAACTTGGGTAATCGTGTTTTCGTTAGTGTCTTAATCTCATCTAAAATACCGTTTGCTGTGGCACGTTTAATATAGAAAAAATCACTCTTTCGATTAGTCAGATCAATATGTTCTCCTTTATTAATCTGATGAGCGTTCATCACAATGGCACTCTCTCTTGCTTGACGAAAAACCTTCTCTAATTTGACAATTTTAATGCGTTCACTTTCGATAATGTCCTTTAATACATTACCTGGTCCAACAGATGGTAATTGATCCTTATCACCTACTAAAATTAACCGTGTACCTGGAATAATGGCTTTTAACAAACTGTTCATAAGTACCACATCCACCATGGAAACCTCGTCCACAATCAGTACATCACATTCTAACGGATTTTCTTCGTTTTTTTCAAAACGGTTGTTACGGTCATCTTCCTTCATAAAGGAGATCTCAAGTAATCGATGAATGGTCTGAGCTTGCCTACCTGTAGCTTCTGTCATCCTCTTAGCGGCTCTGCCTGTAGGCGCAGCTAATAATACATCAAGCCCTTGCTTTTCTAATAAATCAATCATGGTATTAATGGTGGTTGTTTTTCCTGTTCCAGGTCCACCTGTTACAACCAGTACCCCATTGGTTAATCCTTCTTTGATAGCTTGACGTTGATAATCATCAAAGCTAATATCAGAACTCTCTTCAACTGCCTCAATTTCTTTATCTGTATGGTCTGGAAGCTCATAGTCATAGCCTGATAAATCATAGAGTTTTCTAGCAACATTCAATTCCACATGATAATACGTCATGCTATAGGTAATGATTTGTTCCTCCACAATTTTACTTATAACGGATTTATCAATCTGCATTTCCAGTAATGCCCGATCTAAAAGTTCGTATTCAGCATCTAACAATGCCTCTGCCTTTTCAATAAGCTCATCTCTAGGTATATAAATATGCCCCTCTGTGGTTGCACGATTGAGAATAAACATAATACCCGCTTTGATACGATGGATAGAGAGCTTGTCCACTCCCATTTTCATAGCAATGTCATCTGCCATCTTAAACCCGATGCCAAAGATATCCTCTGCTAATTTATAGGGGTTATTACTTATGATATCCAGTGTTCTTTCTTTATAACGATTATGAATCTTAATGGCATAAGTTAGGGATATGCCATACTCTTGTAAAAAGATAATATTCTTACGCATCTCTCGTTGCTCGTAAAAAATCATGGCAACTTCTTGTGCTTTTTTCTCACTAATCCCTTTTACTGTAGCCAGCGTTTGTGGTTCTTCCTCAATAATACGAAAAGCATCATCTCCGAATTTCTTTACAATACGTTTCGCAAGACCAGGACCTATACCTTTTATAGCTCCTGAAGAAAGATAACGTAGAACAGCGTGACGATCTTTGGGAATAAAACTCTGATAACTCTCAATCTGAAATTGGTGTCCATAAGTATGATGCTTCACATAGGTCCCAACTGCACGGAGTTGCTCTCCCTCTGATACACCAACCATGGTACCTACACACGTTACATCATCATCTTCCAATGCTACAACGCACACACAGTAACCATTATTATCATTTTTATATATAATTTCCTCAATAATGCCTTCTATAACTTCTTGATTTTCCATCCACAATCACCTTTACAGAATATACGTTCCTTTATTTTAACATAGATTATATATGAATACAATTACTCTTACGCCCTCTGGTAACACCTCCATCATTACTAATGTATTATAGGTCATAAAACTGCTGAACTGGCCGTCCATGGCTTCCAGCTCCATATTCCTCTATACTATCTACACTCGGTATTTTCATCATACCTTGTATGCATTTCATGGGCGTTTCTTATAAGGATAATGGTGTCAAAAGTATTTAGTTGAACTTGGATATACAATATCATGTGTCCAAGCGCTTCATAGGACACATGATATTGTATATCCATTAGAGAAACTTTACGTTTGACACTTTTATCCTATAAGATAAAAAAAGGCATACAGAATTAAATTCCATATGCCTCATTCTTATATATTATTAATCAATCAATTGATAAAACCATACCTCATTCTATAAATGATACTTCTTATGCATTAACAGCTTTCTTCAAAGCTTCTGCCTTATCTGTTCTCTCCCAAGGAAGATCTACATCTGGTCTTCCAAAGTGACCATAGGCGGCTGTTTGTTTGTAAATTGGTTTTCTAAGATCTAGATTATGGATAATAGCACCTGGTCTTAAGTCAAAATGCTCATCCACTAAGTTCATCAACTCTTCGTCTGATAATTTTCCAGTACCATGCGTATTAACGAGTACAGAAACTGGTTTGGCAACACCGATAGCATAAGCTAACTCAATCTCACACTTTGATGCTAATCCTGCTGCTACAATATTTTTAGCCACATATCTAGCTGCATAAGCACCTGAACGGTCTACTTTTGTTGGGTCTTTACCAGAGAAAGCTCCTCCACCATGACTAGCGTAACCACCATAAGTATCCACAATAATCTTACGTCCTGTAAGACCAGCATCACCCTTTGGTCCACCAATAACAAAACGGCCTGTTGGGTTAATATAATATTTGGTATCATCATCTAGAAGATTCGCTGGAATCACTGGCTTAATAACATGCTCCATGATATCTTTCTTAATGGTATCAAGGTCCACGTCACTATCATGTTGGGTGGATATAACAACCGCATCAACACGAACGGGTTTGTCACCATCATACTCAACTGTTACCTGTGATTTACCATCAGGACGTAAATAGATTAATGTACCATTTTTTCTAACCTCTGATAAACGCTTCGTTAAGCGATGTGCAAGGGATATTGGCATGGGCATTAATTCTTCTGTTTCATCACAAGCAAAACCAAACATCATACCTTGGTCGCCAGCACCTGTTGCTTCTAACTCTTCTTCTGTCATTTTGCCTTCTTTTGATTCAAGTGCCTCGTCAACACCCATGGCTATATCTGGTGATTGCTCATCAAGTGACGTAAGCACTGAACACGTTTCACAATCAAAACCGTACTTTGCACGGTCGTAACCAATCTCTTTAATTGTCTTTCTAACTAACTTAGGAATATCAACGTAACAATTGGTTGTAATCTCTCCCATTACCAATACAAGTCCTGTAGTTACTGCTGTCTCACAAGCAACACGTGCCTGTGGATCATTTGCTAATATAGCGTCAAGAACCGTGTCTGAAATTTGATCACACATTTTATCTGGATGTCCCTCTGTTACAGATTCTGATGTAAATAATCTTTTAGCCATTACTTTTTTCTCCTTTCATACCTTCATTCTTGAACGAAAGCGTTTCACGTATCGTCCAATCATGCTTATCTTATCAAATATTAGTCATTCCTACTTGTTGTGGAATAACCAGTTATAGTATACTTCCTGCTATGTATACCTATATAAATAGAAATTTTACACCATATGATATCATGAGCATAAACACACCTGCTAAAGAAGCACCTAACACAACAGCTAACAATGACTTCTTAAAATCGAATCCAAGTAATGCTGCAATGGTTGAACCGGTCCATACCCCTGTGCCAGGTAATGGAATAGCTACAAATAAAAAGATGCTAAGGTACTTGTAATTTTCCTTTACTTTTTCTGCTTTTTTTAATGCTTTGTTTTCATACCAATTCGCCAACTTACCTAAAAACTTAATTTTCTTAAGGAGTTCTAACACCTTAGGCATAAGAAATAGTATAAAAGGCGCTGGTATAATAGCACCTAACAATGTCCAAAAGTAGGCCTCACCTATACCAAAATCACTTAAAGCCGCTAACGGCACTGCACCCCTTTGTTCTATAAGTGGTAGCGCCGATACAATCATTAATTCAATGATTGATAAAGGTAATGCAAAAATATTCTTCATTCATACCCTCCTAAATTCCTGCTAATTCTCGTCAACTTGCTTCTATGACCATCCAGTAATTGACTTATAATTATAGTATTGCCTATATCATGCATTCATACCTCATAGTAGGCACTAGAAAAAATAACTAGCCAATTTACTTCTAAACAATAAAATAAACCCTCTGAACATCAAGAAGGTTTCTATTATAAAGCCTTATCGACGTTAGCAGAACCACCTTACAATACATGCAGGCTGGCGTAGGGTCAACGAGCTAACTCTCTACCCTAACTCTTGATAAGCATTTCTATTTAATTGTCGTATAAAATTTCTAAACTTATCTTAGCATATAAAAATTCTAAATGCAACCTCTATTTTTTCTGTTTCTATGTCGTATTTTTTAACTGTTTCTTTATTCTTCTTTTTTCTATTTTAATCATCATTTTTCCTATTAAGATGACTTTGCATATCATCAAACACATGATCTAGTGTAAAATTCTCTATATGAAAGATGATACTATGAGCTACTTTGCGTTCTTCATTACTGGACGGCTGATTAACCACCTTTCCATCAATGACCATGGTACTTGACGCCCCACCATCTAGATACACAGCTTGGACACAGTTTGCCCTTAACATAAGTTCTGCTGCTTCTTTTCCTGACACACCATAGCTCTCTTCTTGCCTTCCGTCAATGACTTTAATAATCACCTGATTATCGGCTGTCACACCGATTAAGGTTCTAGGGTTAGGGATTAAGGTGTTACCCATATAAGGTTCATAATTCTTAGCAACATCTTCACCATCTTTCACTAACCAACCGCCGGATTGAAAAGCCTCTAGGATCTTCCCTGGTTTAGGATTGTATCGGGTTTGAATACTTATGTTCTCTCCTATCTTAAATACATCATTCGTATGAGGTTGACTGCTAACACGACACAATACATACCCATCCTCTGGAATCTCTACGGGTTCATCTGTGGTGAGCATTTCTGTAATTTTATTATTCTTGATTATATAATTGATACTCATTCGGCTAATACGCGTCGTTTTTCCATAAATACTTGAATACAACACCCATGTATTCTCATAAGCCGCATCATTCATTGTCTGTATCGGTAATGTGACATTTCCTCCTTGAATCGTTACAGCGGTAGATATGTCACCAATATAAACACGGTTATCCTCTAAAATAGCCACAGAAGGTGTTTCACTTCGAGCTAGGCTAATAAGCTCCTTATCTTTTATTAGCAATCCGATATGATGACCATAAATAGTATAGAACATACCATTAACACCTATCTTCGCACCTGCATTTTCTACCATGGCACTTGTTTCCTCAAAGCCATAAATAGAACCAAAAGAAAGCTCATTTTGAAGTAAAACGCGCTTATCATTCATGTTTACTTCTAATGTATAAATCTGTTGAGAATGCTGATTCAGCTCAATCTGCTCCATTTCATATTGAATAGGTTGCTTCATGGTTAGCAAGCTCATGATTATTTTTATGACTATATAGAAACCGTAGATAACCTTCACAATACACATCCTATCTCATATTTTGCGCCATGACTTTGCTTGCTTGCAAGGGCAAAGTCACAGCAAGGGTGGGAAAATTCATTTTCCCACTTATCTTATCTAGAGGTTAACAAAAGTAAAAAGAAAAGTCCTGATTCATCAGGACTTATTTTAACCCACTTTTAACTTGATTAACCGCACCCGTATTCGATAATTGTTTAAACATCATCTGGGCAATACCAATACCTTGCTCTTTTGCAATTTCTTTTGAATATTCCTCATATAACATGTCTTCAAAAATCTTTTCACCTTGAGACTTTGGTATAAGACCACTGTTATGTACAGTCTTTCGCATTTCCTGAAACATTTGATTAACAAAGTATTCTTCAAACTCACGACATGCTTCTCTTAAAGCTTTGTCATCTTGTTGCTCTTCGGCTTGTTTTAATGTATCTTCAAATGACGTACTGGTAACTTTATCTTGTTTTGATGTTGTTAAGCGATTATAGATATCATTGTTAACACCTGATATGTCCATACTAATCAACCCTTTCACCTATGTAGCATTGAATCAAAAATACTATGTATCTCATCTATTTATCTGAAGTTATTCAACCTCTATTTAACGCTTCAAATTATTAGCTTGCGAAAGCATTTCATCTGATGCCTGAATAGCCTTAGAACTGACTTCATATGCACGTTGAGCCACAATTAAACCAACCATTTCTTCAACGACTTGCACGTTAGAACCCTCTAGAGAACCTTGTACAAGATGACTCATGACTAATTCCTCATCTTCTGCTTCTACTACAGCAGGTCCTGATGCTGCTGTTGTTCGAAGTAAGTTACTACCAAGGGCTTCTAAACCATTAACATTTCTAAACTGTACAATCTTAATTCTTTTATCTAACTGAACAACCTGATCATCACTTCCAAGATAGCTTAGTGAACCATCTGCATTGATGCTTAACCTCTTCACGTCAATGTTAGCATCCAGCATAATCGGTTCATCATCTACATCCAGCACTTTATTCCCATCTGAAGTAATAAGCATCTGTTGCCCATCGACTAAAGCAATCTTAAAACTCCCATCTTTTGTATAGACCTGGCCTCCAGAAAGGTTATCTATTGCAAAAAACCCGTCTCCTGTTATAGCAATGTCAAGAGGGTTGTCTGTCTTCTGAATGGTACCAACAGAATAATTTCTAACTGTACCAACTGGTTTTACACCGTGACCGACTTGTAGATTCACTGGGCGACCGTTTCCATTTTGGTCTGTGCCTGCTCGCTCTAATGTCTCATATAATAAAGATTTGAATTCCAATCGTTCTTTTTTGAAACCTGTTGTATTCACATTTGCAAGGTTATTGGATATGGTGTCCACATTCATTTGTTGTGTCTTCATACCCGATGCCGCTGTATATAACGAACGTATCATTAGCTTTCATTCCTTTCACGATAAACTTATCTTTTGTAGGCTTTGCTTATATTCTTCCTACATCATTCACGGCTTTTTTTAAAGTTTCGTCTTGGGTCTGAACCACTTTCTGATTCGCTTCAAAAGCACGCATAACACTAATCATATCCACCATCTCTCTGACGGTATTCACATTAGAACTTTCTGTGTAGCCTTGTAAAATTGATCCACTAAAATCTTTCTCTACAGAATCGGTAGTCTTACGAAACAGGTTATCGCCTATTTTTCTTAAGGACTCTGGATTCTCAAAATCAACCAACACCATCTGGTCAATTATTTTATCATTTTCAAAGATTGTCCCATCTTTATCAATACGAATATTTTGGTGTGTGCCACTCTCTAAAACAATCTTACCATTCTTACCAAGTACATAGTTTCCTTCTCGCGTCATAAGCGTACCATTATTTGATACGATAAACGAGCCATCTCGTGTATATTTGGTATCTAACTCCCCTTGTTTATTCTCTGTACCTATAGCAAACATACCATCACCTGTTATAGCCACATTATAAGGGTTCCCTGTAGCCGTAGCTCCACCTTGAGAATAATCCGTATAGACATTACCTACTTTACAGCCTAATGTCATTTTCCCTATAACTTGGCCACCTGGCATACTGGGATCGTTTACTTTTTCAGTCAAAACGCTCTCAAAAGACTCTACAATAACACCATCACGTTTAAAACCCGCAGTGTTCACATTAGCAAGGTTATTGGACACGATATCCAATTTCTGCTGTCTTGCAATCATACCATTTGACGCTGTGTATAAACCTCTAACCATGCTTTCACCTAACCTTTATTTATTTCACTACTTTTTTTGATTGGCTTGATATTCTACGTACTTACCAGTTCCAATTGCTACACAAGTAAGTGCGTCATCTGCTGTAATCACATTGATACCTGTCTTATTTTCGATTAATTGGTCAAGACCCTGTAACAAACTTCCTCCGCCTGTTAACACAATACCTCTGTCAGAAATATCTGCTGATAATTCTGGTGGTGTTTTTTCAAGAACGCTATGAACCGCTTCGACAATATTAGATGTTGCTTCTCTAAGGGCCTCTTCTGTTTCTTCTGAAGATACTGTAATGGTCTTAGGCAAACCTGTAATGAGGTTTCTTCCACGTACATCCATGGTTAATACCTCTGGTCTTCTATAAGCTGTTCCAATCTTAATCTTAATCTCTTCAGCTGTTCTTTCACCAATTAAAAGATTATGCTTCTTACGCATATACCTAACGATAGCTTCATCAAAATTATCACCCGCAACTTTTATGGAGGTGCTAACAACAGTACCTCCAAGAGAAATAACGGCTATATCAGAAGTTCCTCCACCGATATCTACAACCATGCTACCACATGCTTTACTAATATCAATACCAGCTCCAATAGCAGCTGCAATAGGTTCTTCAATAATCTCAACTTTTCTTGCGCCTGCTTGATACGTAGCATCTTCAACTGCACGTTTCTCAACTTCTGTTACACCACTTGGTACACAAACTGTAATACGAGGTTTCCGAAGTCTCTTTCCTACTGCTTTGGATATAAAATATTTAATCATTTTTTCAGTTACTGTATAATCGGATATAACACCTTGTCTAAGTGGACGGATGGCAACAATATTACCAGGTGTTCTACCTAACATCCTTCTAGCTTCGCTACCTACTGCAAGAATTTTATTTGTATCACGATCTATAGCAACAACTGACGGCTCCCGTAACACGACACCTTTTCCTTTTGTATATACAAGTACGTTAGCCGTTCCTAAGTCAATTCCAATATCTGTTCCAAACATTATTTATCCCCTTCCGTAATCTTTTTTATTTTAGTATAAGAAAGTATATTGTCTTCTCATCTAAAGACTAGACCATACTTTTCTTGTTTTTTAGAAAATTAATGTATATTTGTATTATTACCATTCATCAATCGCTAGAATCAAGTATTGATTAACAATTAGCAACTCAATCAACTAGCCATAGGATTAAATTCTTTTTTATCAAATGGTTCTGTCTATTACCATGTAGATTTTATGCTATTATACGCTATTTCCATATACATATTATATACAAATACCTGCAATTTTCAAAGGGGAATTTGATAAATTTTAATATTTATCGGCATTTTTTTAACTTTCTATAATATATAAGCAAAAAAATGGTACTTAGTCCCTATCCAATCGCTCATTCCAGCCCTATTTTGACTAAGTACAGCAGTGATATAGCATCCTATCTATTACCTATTGATTGAAAAATCGATATTATTCCTTTTTTTTATACATTCTTTGAAAATATGAGTAGATCTTCCCTTAAACACCACCCCGTATTATTCCAAAATTCTTGTCCTAACTTATTCTTGTTATATTTTCTTTACTATCAGCTTCACTCAAACCAATACCCTCTGTTTTTTCCCATAAAGCTACTATATCCTCATAATCATCACTGGTCATAACTCTAATCATTTTAATCACTCCCATACAACATTTTAATTCCCGACAGTAACTACATTAATAGTATCAAACCTTTTGTCTTAATGCAATTCATATCTGTATCCTTTTAATATCTATTTTCTAAAGGTGTTAGACATAAGAAAAGAGGCATCTCACCTAGGATAGAATCCATCTGGTGAGATTACCTCTTTTAATAAAGCGTTGGTCGTGTATGGGACATACTGACATATTTAGCACGTGTGGCTAGACCACCTCTAATATGTCTTTCTGATTTATTAATGTCAAGGACCTTTCTAGCCTCTAAGGCTAACCCTGGATTAATCTTGCTTAGCCTTTCTGTGACGTCTTTGTGCACCGTTGATTTACTAATACCAAACTTTTTGGCAGTTTGTCTTACAGTAGCATTGGAAGAAATAATATAATTGGCAACCTCAATAGCCCTTTCCTCTATATATTGCTTCAAGATAAATCCCCCTCGAATCATTGCTTAGTTAAATATATGGGATAACTTCTTAAAATATACATCTTTTTTTAACTATATTTTAATGGATTATAAGCAACTTGTTGTATTTATGTTTACATCTTCCTAATGGGCTCATGATGGATTATAAGCTCATTCATATTTTGTTAAGTAATTAACGACCTTTTGTTCGCCTGGCTCACTCCATTTACAAAACTTACAAAAATTACTTTATTGAATCTTTGATTGATTTGTAGGACTATTTTAAATATAATAACTGTGTAACATAGGAATATTTCTTAACTATTCCTATCTATCAATAAAGCAAAAATTATAATCCCCAAAGGCAATGCCAAGGCGATTATAATGCTAAGGAGGCAAACATGAAAAAAATATTAACATCTTTATTAGTAGTTATTTTAACAATCGGCGTCGTGGCTGGGTGTGCAAAAAAAACAACACCATCTGAAGATACATACAAAGATACGGACTCAACAACAACATCAACAGATTCAAAAGACAAAGAAACTGAAAAATATGCTGACGGTATCTATTTTGCTGCTGGTGACAGCTTTGGTGACTCAGGATGGAAATCTGTAGTAACCCTTGAAGTAAAAGATGGCAAAATTGTATCAGCTGACTGGAATGGCGCTTCTATCAATGGTGGCGATGACAAAAAAACAACTTCAAAAAGTGGCGCATACGGACTTGTAGAAAAAGGTAATGGACAATCAGAATGGCATGAGCAAGCAGAAGCTGCTGAAAATTTCTTATTAGAAAAACAAGACCCAACTGCTATTACGTATAATGATGAAGGAAAAACAGATGATATCGCTGGCGTTTCTATTTATGTAACGGAACTCTTCACATTAGCTGAAAAAGCTCTTGCTAATGGTCCTACTGGTAGTGGAAATTGGAAAGACGGTGCTTATCATGGAGAAGATGAAGACTTCAATGACAAAACCGGATGGAAAGCTACTTTTGATGCAACAGTAATCAACGGTTTCATCGTTGCTGCTAACTGGAATGGTCTTCACAAAGACGGTGGCGACGACAAGAAGAAACAAGTAGCTGCTGGTAACTATACCTTAGCTAACGATGGTGGCAAAACTTGGACTGAGCAAGCTGCACTTGTTGAAGCTAAATTATTAGAAACACAAGATCCAACTGCTGTAACAGTTAAAGAAGACGGTAGCGTGGATGACATCGCTGGTGTTTCTGTGAAAGCAAAAGAATTCTTTACTTTAGCAGAGAAAGTATTAGAAGCTAGATAAATAACGAAAAATGCTAAAAAACACAGGAACTAATCCTGTGTTTTTTATATGCTATTTATTGACATGCATGCACTATTTTCACTTATATTTCTTCACCTTAAATTCATAATTTGTTAATGTAAATATTTTATTAGCACCCGACGTCATATAGACCTCTTTATCTTTTGTTACAAATATAGCATCAACCTTGTCAAGTCCTTCTACAAAATCAAATCCTTCTTCTAAGCCCATGGAGAAAACCACTGTGGACAATCCATCCCCATCAACTGAATGGTCTGACAGTATTGACACACTTGCCAGTTCATTCTCTACAGGATAACCTGTGAAAGGATTAAGAATGTGATGATATTGTTTGCCATCTTGTTCTAGGTAACGTTCGTAGATACCTGAGGTTACCACCGACTTTTGCCCAATGGTTACGATACCAAGCTTATTACCTCGTGCATCAAATGGATTCTGGATACCGATCTTCCACAAACTGCCGTCTGGTTTTGTGCCAACTGTTAAGATATTCCCCCCTAGATTTATAATGGCGTGCCCCATATCATGCTCTCTTAGATAACTAGATACTTGATCTGCCACATAACCTTTGGCAATAGCACCAAGGTCCAGTTCAATAGGTTCAAGCAGCTTAAGGGTACGCGTCTTCTCATCTAATGTTATCTGCTTATAGTCAATCTTACTAATAGCTTCCTGTATTTCTTCATCACTTGGTACTTTAGCATCTTCTGAACCTATTCCCCAAAGGTCAACTAAAGGCGCAATGGTAATATCAAATTTTCCATTGGATACCTCAGAGTAATATAAGCCTTTTTCAATAATACTATAGGTGGAGTCTGACAAAGTTATTTCTTTCCCCTGATTAATATGATTTACTTCACTGGTATCAATGTTCTTGCTTACTTTACTTTCGATATCTGTAATGATATCAAAGGACTTATTAAATGTCTCTTCAGATTCGTCTTTACTATAAGCCGTCACTTTCACGAGGGTTCCTAACATATATGTCTGATTTGATATCTTAGTCCATGTTTCAACACTATCTTTTTTATGACATCCACTTAATGCCATTGCTATGACCAAGATTCCTATGATTTTTTTCATAATGTCTTCCTTTCTATATTCCATACATCATAATATTATACCCACTCTAGACACCCTATGCAATATAATTTATGTACAAAAGTGAAGCCTCTCTTATGAGAGGCTTCAGCATGTCGATCATATCGACTAGATAAATACTATTCAATTACCGTTGAAGGATTAACTGATTCTCCATTATTGATTACTTTGAAATACACGTGTGAATCTAATAGAACGTGATATTTTGTAGGTTTTTCTACAACACCTAGAACTTGCCCCTTCTTCACTAAATCGCCTTGTTTAACAGCTAGCTCTTCACCTAATTGACCATAAACAGTTTTATAACCATTACCATGGTAGATAGTAACTGTTGTACCCGTTTCTGGCTCTTTCGTCACCGTCTCTACAATACCTTCAGCTGCTACCAAAACCTGTCCTCCAACTTCTGAAGCAATATATACTGCTGGATTAACCTTATATTGATCAAGGGTTTTAAAATGAACCGGCGTCATGCTATATGGCATTAACACACTACCGCTAACAGGCCAAATCATCTTTTCATCTGCAGTAAATGTAATGTTAGGTTTTACGACTGGTGCAATTTCAATGGTATAGTTTTCTTTAGTTGTATCACTATTCGCTACAAGGGCATCATCACCAGCATCCCCTTCTCCACTTACTTCACCATCTACTTCATCTTCACTAATTGTTATTGGTGTCGCACTGGTAGGCATGGTATCTGGCTCTACCTCATCTTCTGGCACATATTCTGTCTCATCATTATCTACTAACTGAGAAGGTAATTCTTCTGGATTATCCATATTTGTTAGTACATCGCTGTTAAGATTAGCAATCTCTGAATTGTCTTCTTTTGGTTGAACCCATACTAGAATTGCAATTAAAAAGAGTGTCACACAACATGCGAACAAAGCAAAATAGAATTGCTTCCTTTTTATGTATGCAATTAGATTTTTCATTTTCATACCAATCACCTCATTATTTTCATAAAAGTTTAGCCACATTTGGCACTATCTGTTGTTACGTTTATATTATTACCAGACTCTTCCTATTATATTCATTAATCTATATCCATTAAGTATTTTAAAGCATTATTTCATTCCATTTACGCAAAAAAATATATCCACATCCATGATTCTACCCCAAATCTTGTCTGGGTAGAATCATGTTCAATGAATATATCTATAACATTTCTATTTAATTAATGGTAAAAGCATCAAACGTAAAGTTTCTAATAGTCATGGGTTTTAGGGTAATTTTGATACCGCTGCACCTGTATAATAATACTCCAATATTTCTTTATATGAATGGCCTTTTCCAGCTAAATTATCGGCTCCATATTGACTCATACCAACCCCATGACCATACCCCTTACATAATACTTCAATCTGTTCACCATCTACATTAATGGTAAAATTACTGGATGCAAGATCGAGATACTTTCTCACGACTTCCCCATCTAATATCTTATTACCTATTTGAATCTTCGCTACATAGCCTTCAGGGGTTCGATTGATAATCTGAATCTCACTGGTAACGTCGGCTGAGTAGAACTCGAAATCAGATTCATACTCCTGAATTTTTTTTGTGAACTCTTGTAGCGAAAAGTTACTATTATGTAAGTATTTTGGTGAGTTTACATCCTCTGCACTGTCTACACTAACAAGATAAGGTATCTCTTCTCCCCATACCTCTTTGGCAGATTGGGTCTTGCCACTACTGGTAGAATGGAATACGGCTTCAATAAGGTCGCCTTGGTATACAACCACTTCATCCCTCGTATCTTCAACGGCTTTTTTAATCTTATTATAGTATTTGGCAAAACTTCCCGTTCCCCACCTATCTTCCATATCTTCTTTCGTTAAGTAGGCTTGAAGGTCATTGGAGAATATAATATTATCATGTTCCCCCAACTTCTTAAGGGTATATGTTCTTGCCGCCACAGCCTGAGCCTTCAGGGCTTCTTCGTAAAAATTGTATGGCATCTCTGCTGCTACCACACCAATAAGATAATCTTCTAATGCCACCACTTTTTCTTCATCATTAACCATAACTCTTACCGTATTATCCACTACCTCTATCTCTTGTTTCTCTTTGGGGATTCCTCGTAGCATGGTTGTTACAAATATAGGTATAAAACATATAATTAATATAATAAGTAATATCGTCATGACTTTTTCCCGCATACAATCATCCTCCCCAATATAAGGCACAAAAACACTTATTTCTGTACCTTATTCCCTTGTCCAACTTCTTATATCAAGTATATGCTAGGTGGAATCTCAATATGATTGTATTTCATTCACTATATTACCATTTAACACTCAATCCCTCAAAAAGGAAGGATTCGATAACACTATCTTTTTGATACTCTTTATAATCAAGAATCTCATAATCTTCGAACCGATAAACTTTCGCATTTTCATAAATAGGATCTATAATCCAATATTCTTTAATCCCTGATAGCATATAGGTATTAAGTTTCCTTACGCAATCTTTACTTCGGGATGATTTTGATATCACTTCAACAACCAACGCTGGCACACCCATGTATTGATCATTCTCATTATTGTATTCTTCCAAATCACATATTACCCCTAAGTCCGGTTGAAACACATTGGTTTCTCCATCAACTTTTAAGGTAATATCATAGGGTGATACAAAAGGGTCACAAGACTTCTCTTCAAAATGCTTATAAAACTCAGCATATAATTGCCCGACAACTTGTTGATGGGTTGTCTTTGGTGATGCTAACATATAAATATCGCCATTAATCAGCTCATACCTGTTTTCACTATTTGCTGTAAACTTTAAGAACTCCTCGTAGGTCACTTTTCTATCTTCTCCCGTATACTCGGCTGGGTATTCTTTAATATTTTTAATATAACCATGATCCGTTATACGCTCCGTAAACTTAACAATCTTAGCTACTGCTTTACCCTTCTTAGTCACTATGACATCTTCGTAATCTAACATCTTCAGTACTTTTCCAAAACTATTCTTTACATCCGTTGCATTAAGTAACATGGGTTTCACCTCTTTTTTTGTATTAGCTAAATTTCATTTTAGCTAATACAAACATATCCCATAATCTGTTAATTGTCAAGAGCCTATACTTAACTTCGCCTTTTTGTTGTTATCACAATACTTTTTTATATAATAAATAAAGCTGTCTTCCAAAGAATCCATTATATTTGGCTGAAATATACTTTCTTAAGCCAATGATCCAGATTCTTGTCAAGACAGCTCTTTCCTTCATTATTTTTTAATCATAACAGGCGTTTTGGGTAGTTTCCATATCTCCTTAGCATACTGCTCAATGGTCCTATCTGATGAAAACTTGCCACTATTAGCCGTATTAAGCATTGCCATCTTAGCCCATCTTTTCTTATCTCGATAAGCTTGATCTACCTTTTTCTGAGCCTCTTTGTAACTCTCAAAATCCTTCAAGATAAAATAGGGGTCAGGTGGCTGCCCATCACCATCCAAAAGGGCGTCATAGATTCCACGGAATAAATCAGGATCATCTGGCATATAAAATCCATTAATGAGCTGAACTAAAACTTTTCTTATTTCTTTATGTTTATTGTATATATCCCATGGGTTATAGGTATCTGTGTGTTGCAACCGAATAACCTCTTGTGAAGACATACCAAATATAAAACTATTTTCTTCGCCCACTTCTTCAACAATCTCTATATTAGCACCGTCCATGGTTCCTATGGTCACCGCTCCATTAAGCATAAATTTCATATTACCAGTCCCTGATGCCTCTTTGCTAGCTGTGGATATCTGTTCGCTCACATCAGCTGCTGAAAAAATAATCTCAGCATTGGATACACAATAATTTTCAATAAAAACTACTTTGATCTTATGGTTAATATTAGGGTCATTATTAATGACATCCGCTACACTGTTAATCAACTTAATAATCAATTTGGCTCGCCTATATCCTGGTGCTGCCTTAGCCCCGAATATGAACGTTCTAGGCACCATATCATAATCAAGATTCTCTCGTAATTGATTATAGAGATACATCACATGTAAGATATTCATTAACTGACGTTTATATTCGTGTAAGCGTTTTACTTGAATATCAAAGATAGAATGAGGATCTACCGAAACGCCTTCATGTTCTTTTATATAGTTAGCTAACCGTACTTTATTATCATATTTTATCCCCATGAATAGCTTCTGATCTTCTTCATTATCCACATATTTCTCCAAAGCTTTCAACTGGGTTAAGTCCGTAATCCATCCATTACCAATACGGTCCGTAATGTAGGTTGCGAGTTCAGGATTCCCATGAAGTAAGAATCGCCTTTGGGTAATGCCATTGGTTTTGCTATTGAATTTATTGGGAAAGATTTCATAGAAATCTTTTAATACTTCCTGTTTAATAATCTCTGTGTGCAAGCGAGCCACCCCGTTAACAGAGAAGCTACCTACAATGCACATATAAGCCATTCTTATTTCGCCATCTGTAATGATAGCCATTCGTCTTAAATGCTCTTTTTTAACCATAAACTCCTTGACTAAGACGTTACTAAATCGACGATTAATTTCTTCCACTATCATATAAATGCGTGGTAACAGGCGACTAAAAAGTTCCACAGGCCATTTTTCTAGAGCTTCACTCATAATAGTATGATTGGTATAAGCACACGTTTTTGTTGTAATATCCCATGCTTCATCCCATTCAAGACCTTCGTCATCGATTAATAACCGCATCAGTTCAGGTATAGCCAGTGAAGGATGGGTATCATTAATATGAAAGACCACTTTTTCTGGTAACAAAGCGATATTGGTATGCTTTTGCTTAAATTTACGTAACACTTGTTGTACCGTAGCTGATACAAAGAAATACTGTTGCTTTAACCTTAATTCCTTGCCTTGATAATGATTGTCATTAGGGTAAAGCACCTCGACTATGGTTTTTGCTAAGTTTTCTTGTTCAACGGCTTTGTGATATTCACCTCTATCAAAAGATTCTAGATCAAATTTTCTAATGGCTTCGGCATCCCATAACCTTAAGGTATTCACTGTGTAATTATCATAACCTACTATAGGGATATCATAGGGTACTGCTTTAACTGATTGATAATTTTCCTGAATGAATTTATCACGACCATTAGGTTCTTTGATGACGCGTACACTACCTAAGAATTTAATCTCAACCCCATATTCTTCACGCTTTATTTCAAAAGGATTGCCATTTTTCAACCATTCATCTGGACGTTCCACCTGATAACCATCTACAATCCGTTGTTCAAAAATACCATAGCGATAACGAATGCCACAGCCATAAGCAGGGTAATCAAGGGTTGCTAAGGAATCCAAAAAGCATGCCGCTAATCGTCCAAGCCCGCCATTGCCTAAGCCAGCATCTGGTTCTTGGTCTTCTACCATATTCAGATCAAGACCTAACTCATCCATGACTTCCTTAACCACATCATAGACTCTTAGATTTAATATATTATTGCCTAGTGCTCTTCCCATAAGAAATTCCATAGATAAATAGTAAACAGTCTTGGGGTCCTTAGTCTCATAAGTTTTATGAGTCTCTATCCATTCATCTACAATAATGTCTTTAACCGCAAGAGCCACAGCCTGAAATATCTGTTCCTTGGTTGCTTGGTCTATGGTTCTTCGAAATTGATTTTTAATATTTTCAAGTACAGCTTCTTTGAATTCTAATACCGTCAAATCCCATCTGGTCATTAGCACCATTCCTCTCTTTTTCAATCTATTCATGCCCATTATATCTATTAAACTTACTTTTTAACGATGATATCCTAAGTTTAATATATTTTTAACTCACTATTTCTCTTTACATATTATGCCTAACATATGGATTTTTTACTTATAATCTGCAAAAATTTCTAATTAGATATAAAAAACGCTTTAAGAGCATTAATAAAATATTTGACCACGCTAAGAAATAAACCATAAATAGGAAATTAATATAATCCCATACATTTGTAAATATTTGTAAATTTTCTATTTATTTAATGCTTTACCACATTATCTTAAATTATACAATTACATATACTCCTCAATGTATTTAATTTGTAATGCACATATAAGGCTTTATCTTTTGAAAATAAAGCGTATTCTAATTACTTGTTAACTTATCATAAAATTCATCTCAAAGTGTACTATTTTCGGCTTTTCTGTCATATATATTATATAGGGGCTTGTCCTGTGAAAAAATGCTTTCTGTCATACACATCTCATTAGGATAGCATCCTAAAAAATACTAAGGAGGATTTCGTTATGAAAAGAACAAAAATTTTATTAAGCTTGGTGCTCACATTAAGTATGTTGTTTGCTATTAATGTACCTTATGTAAGTGCGGATACGAACGATGATTGGGATACAGATCGTTATGGTGATATCATTGATATTGGTCCTAAACTTAGAGCACAAGAAAAAGATGATGAATTTATTGAAGGTTTGGATGAACAAATCAGGTCATTTAATCGAGCTTATGACTTAACAAGTATGCGTTCGATGGTTATGGAAAACGGCAATTTCACCTTTAATGGTGGAACAAAAATATTCCTAGGTCTTGATACCGTTAATAATTATTATCCAAAAACGTATACACTTCGTAGTGTAGGTCAAAATGTTGAAGTATGGGTAGCTGATGATCTTTCTTTCCCAGATGATCGCCCAACACCTGAAATTACACAAGAACAAGTTGATCATATGGTTGACGTTTTTGATACGACAATCTATCCAAAGGACACTGATTTTTTTGGTCAAACGGATTCCCATACTGGTGCTAACGCTGCAATCACAACTCCTTTAGGTTTAGATAAAGATTACTATGTTTCAGCTGATGGTACTGAACGTGTTATCCTTTTAGTCGATAACTTTAGAGATACATATTATCATAACCCAAGCTATCCACTTATTATTGCAGGTTTCTATTCACCAGCATACGAAAATTATTTTGATCGCAATATCATTAATATTACTGCTAGAAATTGGGCTGAAAGACTAGATAAAGATTGGCTTGGAACAACTGCACATGAATTCCAACACCTTATTCACGATGACAACGATTCTTCAGAAGAAACTTGGCTTAATGAAGGTATGTCTGATTTTGCTGAATACCTATGCTTCGGTACACATCCACAATCTCATGTAAATGCATTTATTGACAAACCAGAAAACTCATTAGTTACATGGGATGAGCATGCTGGTGCAACAACTGGTCCAGAGACATTATCTGACTATGGTCAAGCATATCTCTTACAACTGTACATCAAAGACGCCCTTGGCGAAGATTTTGTTAAAGCCTTAGCAAGAAATGAAAAACAAGGTATCGAAAGTGTTAATGAAGTACTTGCCCAAGAAGGGGAAGATTTTGATTTTGAAGAGTTGTTCAGACGTTTTAGTGTAGCTGTTGCTATTGATACATTCCTTCCAGGTTGGGGCGATTACTATTTTGATAGTATTGATGTAAACGTTAATTTTGAATCTGCACTCACATTTGATAAAGATGGCGTTCCTGCATGGGGAGCTGATTACAAAGTACTTCAAGCTGATGGTCCTATCCATAATGTAAAAATCAACGGTATTGAATTTATGCCTATTCCTTGGCAAGTGAAAGAAGATCCAGTAAAAGGTACTGTACTATGGGGTAACAATGGTAATATGCTTGATAACCAATTAATTTTTAACGCTGATTTAACAGGTGCAACTAGTCCTGTCCTTACTTTTGATACATTTGTTGATATCGAACCTAACTGGGATGCTGGTATGGTTCAAGTATCTACTGATAATGGTAATACATGGACAAGTCTTGCTAATGAACATACTGTTGGCCAAGATACGTTCCCTAATAATGACCAAGCACCTCAAATCTATAATAACCTACCTGGTTTATCAAGAAACGATACGGCTTGGGGTAGCGAGTCATTTGATTTATCAGCTTATGCTGGTCAAGAAGTATTAGTAGCCTTTAGATATATGACTGATGGCGGTTACAATGATACAGGTTGGTTTATTGACAATATTGAAATAGCTGAGATCGGCTATAGCAATAACTGTGATTCATTAGAAGGTTTCATAAGTATTGATGAGATTCAAGGAAATAAGGTAGAATACGCTGTTACATTCATTAATGAAAAGAAATTGGGTTCATTAAAATTCTACAAAGTTCATAGTGTAGATCCTTTCAATATTACAGAAAAAGATTCTATTAAATTAAAATCTTTCTTCCTTACTGGTACGAACTACATGATCGTTTGGTATCCAGCACCAATAGGTAAAACAGGTACTGTTGATTTCACATATGAAATCATCACTTGGGAAGATTACATTAACGACTTATTTACAAAATAAGTAATTTAAGTAAGCAAAAAGGGTTGTCATATGACAACCCTTTTTTATATACGTTCTATACCGAATTAAACTCTTTCCACTGCAAGCTTTAACTGCTCACCATTAATGCTCCACTCTTTTACATAAGCTTCCTTGGAAGCCTCTTCAACAAGAGCATCTGCTAATGTTTCGGATAAAATAACCTCTTTATTTGCTCCAACGATTTTCATAAGTTTATCGTTATCAGCAGCAAAAACTTTTATATGGTCTGTTACCTCAAAGCCAGCTTCTTTTCTCATGGTCTGAATCTTACTGATAATTTCTCTTACATAACCTTCTACAATTAGTTCTTCTGAAAGGTTTGTATCCAGTACAACTGTCACGTTTCTATCTGTTAAAGATTCATATCCTGGTTTCTTAGCCGATTCAATGAGCAAATCGTCTTCTGCCAATTCTACCACTGTATCATTGATTGTAAGTTTTACTAAGCCATTAGCTTTTAACTCGTCCATCAGTAGATTACCATCTCTTTCCATGAGACCATTTCTAATCTGCGGAATTAACTTACCATACTTAGGACCGACCGTCTTAAGTTGTGGCTTGAAAGAATAGGTTGTGAACTCTCTCACATCTTCTGTGAATAGAACTTCTTTTATATTAAGCTCTTCAGAAATAATGGCTTTGTACATCTCACTTAAGCTATCGGATGACTTCACATACATCTTACCAATAGGTTGTCTATTCTTGATGTTAGCACTGTTACGACAAGCACGTCCGTTAACAACAATCCCTAGTACAAGCTCCATATTTTTCTCAAGGTCTAAGTCAATAAGTTCTTCCTTAAACACTGGGAAGTCACATAAGTGAACACTCTCAGGTGCATCTCCAAAGAATTGGTGCTCAAGATTAAGATAGATTTCATCTGCCATAAAAGGTACAAAAGGTGCTGTTACCTTGGCTAATGTGGATAAAGCTGTATATAATGTCATATAAGCATTAACTTTATCTTGAGGCATATCTTTTTGCCAGAAACGCTCACGACTTCTTCTTACATACCAATTACTCAGATCATCCACGAATTCTTGGATGGCTCTTGAAGATTCTGTAATAAGATAGTTGCCAAGATGGGTATCCACTGTCTTAATCAATGTATTTAATTTGGATAATAACCACTTATCCATGAGTGGTAATTTATCATATTCCAGTGTATATTTTGAAGGATCAAATCCATCAATGTTAGCGTATAACACATAGAATGCATACGTATTCCAGAATGTACCCATAAACTTACGTTGTCCTTCAATAACAGCGTTATCATAGAATTTATTAGGTAACCATGGTGCACTATTATTATAGAAATACCATCTAACAGCATCTGCTCCATGTCGATTAAGAGCTTCAAATGGATCCACTGCATTCCCCTTAGACTTGGACATCTTCTGCCCATTCTCATCTTGAACAAGTCCTAGAACAATAACATTCTTAAAGGCAGGCTTATCAAATAATAATGTAGATATAGCCAGTAAGGAATAGAACCATCCTCTTGTTTGGTCAACCGCCTCACTAATAAAGTCCGCTGGGAAATTATCTTCAAATATTTCTTTATTCTCAAATGGATAGTGCCATTGAGCATAAGGCATAGCTCCTGAATCGAACCAACAGTCAATAACAGGTGATACACGCTTCATTTTTTCACTACATTCTGGACAATTAATAAGTACATCATCAATATAAGGGCGATGAAGTTCAATATCAGCGGGGCAATTATCGCTCATACGCTTTAGCTCTTCAATGCTGCCAATGGCATGACGATGACCACAACTACATTCCCAAATATTAAGAGGTGTACCCCAATATCTATCTCGGCTTAAGCCCCAGTCCATAACATTCTCTAACCAGTTACCAAAACGCTTAGTACCAATGGCTTCTGGTAACCAATTAATCTGATCATTGTTCTTAATTAATCGGTCACGAACCTCTGTCATTTTAATAAACCAGGTATCTCTTGCATAATAAAGAAGGGCTGTATCACATCTCCAACAATATGGATAAGAATGCTCGTAATCAAGAGCATGGAATAATAAGCCTTTTTCCTCAAGGTATTCAATAATCATTGGATCGGCTTTCTTCACAAAAATGCCTTTCCATGGTGTTACTGATTCAACAAATTCACCTTGTTCATTCACTAATTGAACGAAAGGTAATTCATATTTACGTCCAACCTGAGCATCATCTTCACCAAATGCAGGTGCCGTATGCACCACACCTGTACCATCAGATAGTGTAACGAAGTCAGCACAGGTTACATAATGAGCCTTTTTATCTGGTTTTGCAAAATCAAACAAGGGTACATATTCCGTATACTCAAGATCTTTACCTTTACAAGTTTCGACAACTTCGTATGCTTCACCTAGAACTTTTTCTGCCAAAGCTTCAGCAAGAATGAAATATTCATCATTCACTTTCGCTTTGATGTAAGTCTCCACAGGATTAACAGATAAAGCCACGTTAGAAGGCAAGGTCCAAGGTGTTGTTGTCCAAGCAAGAATGAATACATTCTCTTCACCTTTCACCTTAAACTTAGCTACAACAGACTTTTCCTTAACATCCTTATATCCTTGAGCTACTTCATGACTGGATAGTGGTGTGCCACAACGTGGGCAATAAGGTACAATTTTATGACCTTTGTAGAGCAAATCTTTTTCCCAAATCTGCTTAAGAATCCACCATATAGATTCTATATAATCATTATGGTAAGTCACATAAGGATCATCCATATCAGCCCAGAAACCAACTGTGCCACTGAAATCTTCCCACATGCCTTTGTATTTCCATACACTTTCTTTACATTTTTCAATAAATGGCTCAAGTCCATATTCTTCAATTTGGTCTTTCCCATCAAGTCCTAAAGCCTTTTCAACTTCTAGCTCAACTGGAAGGCCATGAGTATCCCATCCAGCCTTTCTAAGAACTTTATAGCCTTTCATGGTACGGTATCTTGGAATTAAATCCTTAATAACACGGGTAAGAACATGTCCAATATGAGGCTTACCATTAGCTGTTGGTGGTCCATCGTAGAATGTATACGTTGGTCCATCCTTTCTTAATTCTATACTTTTTTTAAAAATATCATTATCATTCCAAAATTTCAGAACTTCTTTTTCACGATCTTGGAAATTAAGATCAGTCGATACTTTCTTGTACACCGTGATACCTCCTAATTTTTATAAGATTCCTCTTTCTAACTATACATACGAACACCAATAGGATGTTAGCTATTCCTTGATCATCCTTGTCCATCTATATAGGTTGTCTTTATCTTATGTAGCTCATGACTTACAAGCTACCAATCTCTCATTATGATCGAGGGTATAAATGAGAATGACAGTCAAGCCCTTACATCTTGTTTCTTCAATTTATAATGTAGACTTCGTTTCTATTCTGAAAACGAATGGAGGTAGTCATAGACATATTCTCTCATTATTTTTCTCAGAAGACGACATTATAAATTGAAGAATTTCATGATGAAGGGCTTATTTACTACGCCTACGCATTTTATTATTATAACGCTTATCCACTACTTTGTAAAGCAGTAACCATCATTTGATCTTTTACAGCATTTTATGGATGATATGTCCTTCTCTGTATCTCCATTATAAACAAATAATATGTATAATATTCCAATTCTATCCTTCCACTATTCGGATTAAAATATCATAATACCACCTGAGCATATAGAAGAACTCTAACTTATGACTTTAAAAACAAGTGGTTATGATAGCCTTTACACTGGCAAACCATAACCACTTGTGCTTTATACCTATACACTTTCATAGTGATGTTTTTTATAGAAACTATCTTCAGGAAAATTTTACATAATTTCTAACTCTTTATTTTTAAACAAATCGATATAGGCATTATCCATCTTCACGATAGGTCTTGAAATATAGTTAGGATTAATAAAGATAATTTCCGCTTGTTTTCCCGTATTTAAAGTGACAATATCCCCTAAGTGATAATAAGAAATATTATTTAAAAACACATATAAATATTTAGGATGAAACAAGCCAAAGCTATTATTAAAAAATTTCTCCAAGACTTTAAATGCTGATTGCTCATTATGATAATGTGAAATCATCGTATCATAGGAATCAACAATTGCAATGATCTTAGCAAACTCATGAATTTGCTCTCCCTTCATGCCCATTGGATACCCTGATCCATTCTCTCTCTCATTATGCTGCAGAATGCCTAATGCAATATCTGTATTCATTTCAAAAATATTTTGCATGCTCTCATGTACAAATTTAGTATGTTCATCAGGATCTCTCAGTTTCTCAGAAATACTATAACCCTCTGCATCTGAATGTTTATGGGTCATCTTGATTTCCTTGATATGGTGTAATAATCCAGCACAAATTAAATACCTAATCTTTATTTTACTAAAATCCATCCATCTTCCCATCATAAGGCAAAGATATCCCACAAATATATAGTGACTATATATTGTTTTATCTATTTCCTTAAAATACTTCATCATGTGAAATATTTCTCGATTCTTCGTAAATTTATTGATGAACATATCTGACATGCTATACAATTTTTCAAAACTTATTGGCTTTTCATCTATAAACTCGTTAATAATACTCTCAATACCATCTCTAATTGGTCCATATATTTTATAAGATTCTTCGTATGTAATTTCTATATCATGAGGTAATTTGGTTTGCAATTGTGTGGATTTCTCAGCTAAAATTTCACCTTGTTTATCTTCAAAAACCCATATTTCACTATGTCCCATTTGTATAAGTTTTGTTACAACTCGTTTATCCAATGCACTTCCATATCCGATAACTAATGCTCCTAATTTGTTATAAATATTTTCTGCAACAATCTTTCCCAAGATGACATTATCTATAGACATTCTAATTTTTCCGGCAGTGTTATCCATCTTAACCTCCCAAACTATGTTTATCATATTTGCTTATCCAGTACTTTTACTTCTTTAAATGGTACTTAATTATATTCTTCAAATTATTTATTTCAAAAGGCTTGGCTATATAGCTTGCAATTCCTTTTTTCTTTGCTTTATTTATTGTATTTTCATCGTGTATAGCTGAGATCATGATTATTTTAGCTTTTGGGCTTATCTCTAACATTTTTTCAATCACATCTATTCCACTCATATTAGGCATTGTTATGTTTAAAGTTACCAAATGCGGACATAACTCCGTTGCAATATCCAAGGCTTCAACGCCGTCCCTTGCAAAGTATAATGAATCGGTACATCCTGTTTCTTTTATCACATCACCTATAAGTGTCCTCATAAATAATGAATCGTCAACAACGAGTGCTGTCACTAAATACACGCTCCTTTGTGTTATAAATATTAATTATTAGTGTAAATAATGTTTTAAATAAACTCAAAATAGTACAATATGATTTATGATCTATATTAATAGCCCTTTAAAGTGAAATAAAACATATAGGATAAATTAGTATCAAGACACCAATAATGGAAACTCCCAAGCTTTAGCATTTCAATTGCATATTTAATAAAAAGCAGCTTGGGAATTTCCTTAAATAGGTGTTAGTCGGTATAAGTGAATCCATCTGTCAGAGTTGCTGATTTGTCATCTTCATTTACAACTCTGATATCTACAGTTCCAGCTGCGTCTGCTGCTGGAGAAAGAACCCGAATCTTTCCATCATTGTAGCGGTAAAAACCCGTTGCTTCCTTTGAACCAAAATAAACCTTTGTATCTATTTCAAAGTTCTCTCCATAGATAAATACAATAGTGTTTCCCCTCTTTGACCCTTCTTGAGGCGTTACTGATGTAATGATTGGGGCTGGTGTCACAGGTGGTTCCTTATAAGTAAATGCATTATTCAACGTATTAGATGAACCATCGGGATTCTCTATGGTAATATCTACAGTTCCCGGGGTATCTACTTTAGGTGTAATGACACGAATTTTTTTATCATTATAGCGATATATACTTGTCGTTTCAGTTGCGCCAAAATACACCTTTGCATTAGCTTCAAAATTTTCCCCATATATAAACATGATTTCATTACCAGACATTTCGCCTTCACTAATAGAAACCGATGTTATAGTAGGTACTACTGGACTATATGTAAATCCATCTGTTAAGGTAATCGACTGTCCATCTTGATTTACGACCCTTATATCTACTGTTCCAATCTTGTCTGCTACTGGGCTAATAACACGTATTTTATTATCACTGTAACGATAATAGCCATTGGCTTTCACTTCGCCGAAATAAACTTCTCCGCCAATGCTAAAATTTGCTCCTTCTATGTATATAGGTTGCCCACCAGCTAATTTACCTTCAGCTGGGCTTACTGATGTAATCTCTGGAGCTGGTTGTGCTGGTGGTTCGTTATATGTAAATCCATTTGATAAGATAACAAATTGTCCATCAGAATTAACGACCTTTACATCTACAATTCCAGCTGTATCAACTGCCGGACTTATAGCACGTATTTTATTATCGCTGTAACGGTAATAACCTGCAGCCTTTTTCTCTCCAAAGTATACCTCTCCACGGGCTGTGAAATTCGCACCTTCTATATATACAATGTCATTACCTGTCATTTTGCCTTCATTTGGGCTTATGAGTGTAATCTCTGGTTCTGGAAGGGCAGGTGGTTCGGTATAGGTAAAGCCATTTTCTACGGTAACAGATTCACCACCTGGGTTTACTACTCTAACATTCACGGCACCAGCTGTGTCTGTTGCAGGACTTAAAACACGTATCTTTATATCGCTATAGCGGTAATATCCTGAAGCTTTCTTGTCACCAAAGTATACTTCTCCGCCAGGTTCAAAATTACTTCCTTCTATATAAATCGCATCATTTCCCTTTATTTCACCTTCATTTGGTGTTATTGAATTGATTACTGGCTCTACAGTGTTTGATGGTTGGGATTTTGCATAAGTAAATCCTCCAGATAGCGTTGCTTCTTTTTCCCCTGGATTAACTACTTTTACATCCACTGTGCAGGCTGCATCCACCGCTGGAGTCAATACACGTATTCTTTTATCACTGTAACGATAATAACCTCCAGCCTTCTTGTCACCAAAATATACTTCACTGCCAAGTTCAAAATTATTTCCTTCTACATATACGATCTCATTTCCACCCACTACACCTTCATTAGGGGTTACCGATATAATTTCCGGTTCAATTGTATTTGGTGGTTGGGACTCTGTATAAGTAAATCCT
>JMSU01000088.1_pt1 | contig 53260 bp, 37 predicted proteins | sample 179011 | NCBI WGS metagenome assembly JMSU01 (sample SAMN02769580, study PRJNA246767) | bioreactor metagenome | isolation source: Culture-1 Bioreactor ArsB derived from microbial biomass from the upper 2 cm... | place: Germany: Bremen | collected day 87 after inoculation
CCGCCTGCCGTCCCCTGCCACCTTCCTAGTACTTTATTCTTTCAATAAATCTTTCCCTATCTTCATCATCTTCAAATATGTTTTGCCTATTTATTCCCCTAAGCATTATATGATATATCCCATTTTTACTTTTTTTCCGAGCCACTCTTGCCACTGTACTCACCTCTATGCTCGGTTTATCATATTACTCATCCTCGGACAACCAACCTGTCCCCTTGTCCCTTTTGATAGGTGACATTAGAACCGTCCCCTGACACCTTTCAGGGTTAATTTTAAGCAAAAGAAAAGACCAACACAGTGTTTAGTTCCCTATGTTGGTCTAACTAGTTTGGTTGCATGATAATCAGTCAGTAATCAATGATCAGAACCAGATCAGCTTGTAAAAGCCAATTTGATATTCACTAATTACAGTGTTTCTATATTTTAAAACTCTAGTTCGTTCCAAATATATTGTAAATTTTTCGAATCAATTGTAGCATTTTCAAATAATTCTATACATGTGTTAAATGTTTGAGTATAACTATCACTTACTCTTGTTAAGTGATAGTTACTTTTACTATGGCTTATCCAATAACTTTCTTCTTTGTAATAAAATTGAAATTCCTCTCCCATTTGTACTCTTTCTTTAATTTCTTCAAATTCCATCATTTATCACTCCAAACTTAAAAATTTTATGGTACCCTTTTAAAATTTCCATCACTATTCCATTCAAAACTATGTTCGTGAGGCCATTCAGGATGTTCTTTTGCATTTCCATGATGTCCAAAATCAACATCCCTTGTAGCTCTTCCATCTTCTCCATAAAATCTTCTAGTTTTGATTTTTCCTGTTTTTTTATCTAAAATATCAACTGATGAATTTTGGGTCCCACTTTTTGGGTTAGGCACTGAAGTAGTTGAAGAATGTTCATCTTCTGATTCAATATCATAATCATTACCTTTATTAGATTTTACTGTTTTTCCATCTGGAGAAGCAACAACATCGTCGGGAAAATTATTCTCTTCTATTATCATAATCATCCCTTCTTCTCCTATTAATATCATGTCACCATTTTCACCATATAGTATTTCTCCTTCTGATTCTCCGCCTTTTACTTTCCTTCCATTCCATATTAATAAAAATATTTCTAATTCAAGCAAAAGTTTACTAGCTCCTGCTTTAAATGCTGAACTTATTCCAGTCCCTATTCCTTCTAAAGTTATCCAAGGCGATGGTCCTGCTAATGTATCTGCTCTATGCCCACTAGGATCAACATACTTAATCGGATTATTATAAGTATACGTATAAAGATTCAAACTAAGCGGATAATTCGCATCACCTTTATAACTATCCTCCGATATAAACCTAGCTATATTAGGATCATAGTATCTTGCTCTTAAATAATATAATTCACTTTCTTCGTCATAATATTCTCCTGCATATCTATAAGGGTTCTTTAGTGATCCTTCTGTTGCTACTTTTTCTTTACCGTATACATCATAGTCATAGGTATTTAGTATATCTCCTGTACTTGTTACAAGGTTTACTGTGTCACCATGGCCGTTATATAAATAATACGCCTTTGTGCCTGCATTATCCTCCCTTGCTATGATATTTATTCCCCTTATATTTCTTGTCTTGAATGCTCCGTTTTCTGTTTCATTGATTACGTTTCCTCCTGAGTAATAGAATCCAGTTGTATTACTTCCTGAGGTTTTTGTTTTTCTTAGTCCATTACCGTTGTAGCCATAGCTTGTTATAACTGAGCTTGGGCTTGTGTATTCTGTCATTTGATTTAGTTGGTTATATTTATAGCTTGATATTTCTGTGTCTGCGCTCCCACCCTTTGTTGTTGTGATCAGATTTCCATTGTCATCGTAGTCTAGGTCTACTGTTATTGTTGCTGTTCCTACATATGGTGATGATACGGCGCCGGTATTATCTAGTATTTCTGTTACTTTGTTGAGTTTATTGCTGGCATCATTGTTATAGCTAATTGTATGACTTGTGATCCCATTCATTTCCTTCACTGCTCCACCCTGTTTAAAGGTGTAGGTATAGTTTGATGGATGTACTAGGTCCTTTGTTTTGATATTTCCGTTGTCATCGAAGTTGTATGTGACTTGATTTCCATCGGGCTCCGCTACTGTTTTTAATCTATTTAGTTTGTCATAGGTGTAGCTTGTTGTTCCATTTTCATCAACTTTTGTTAGTTGGTTTCCTACTCCGTCATAGGTATAGCTAAATTCGTTTATAACACCGCTGAACTCTACATTCTTTAATGTTTTGAGATTGTTTAATCCATCATATATATATTCTGTTCCGATTCCTCCTGGATAAACTATATAGTTCCTAGCTCCATCTGGATGATAAAGATATGTTGTAGTTTCTCCGTCTACTGTTACGGTTTTCAATCTGTTTCTATTGTCGTATCCATAGGCAGTTACTTTTCCAAAGTAGTCAGTAGTTTGTGTCATATTTCCGTTTTTGTCATAATCATATTCTATATATTTTCCATCTGGCTCAGTCTGTCTTTTCAGTCTACCATTGTCATAGTAGGTATAGTTAGTTATACCTGTGGCATCATTCATGCTTTTAATTTTACCTGCTTTATCGTAGGTATATGAAGTGGTCACTGCTCCTGCATATTGATTTAATAGTCTGTTTCTATCATCGTAGTTAAAAGTTGTTATTTGTCCTTTTTTATCTCTTTTTCCAGTGATATTGCTTGCCTTATCATAGTCAATATATACATCTTTATTCAGTGGGTCTGTTTCCTTTATAAGTCTACCTAGCTCATCATATTCCCTTGTTACTATGCTGCCCTGTGGAGCTGTATTATCTTTTTGCTCATAGACAAATACAACTACTACCGTATCATGTTCTTCCGTAAGCCTTTGGGTATATGAAACTGTACCATTTGATTTTTCTTCGCTTGTATATATATAGTTTTCAAAGGGTGTTGGGTTCGTATTAAATAGCTCATCTAAATCATATACCCTTGCGGATACTATTTCAAATTCATTACCGTCGGTATCATTTTTTATTACATCTATTGTGTAAGATCTTTCTTCACCAAACGGTATGCCACTTTCATCATGTGACACCCCACTAAACTTAGCATTGTTATAATCCCTTATATCTGCATGGTTAAAGAATATATGTCCACTGCCTGTACTCTGTGTTACCATCATACTATTTAATAATTCTGACATGTTATTAGACCCAATGCCACTTAATTTATATCCTTCACCCGTAGCTGAAAGTCCAGTTGTAATTTTTTTAAGGTTTCCTAGATGAGTGTATTCATACCTATTCATTTTGTCATAGGGCTCAGTTACCGATACAAGCCTCGACATATTGTCATAGCTATATTTAGTCTGACTGCTATTGGCATCGGTTTTACTCGTCATGTTTCCAATAAAGTCGTAGCTATAGTTGGTTGTATATATTGTTGAACCGTTTTTGTCTGGTTTTACTTCTTCCTTTATTAGATCGCCAAGCTTATCATAATAGTACTTTTGAGGGTCTCCTTCTTCATTTTCTATTGTTTTACTGTTTTCTCCATCGTCATAGATAATTGTAATATCTGTAGAGTCTGGGTTTGTTGTTTTTGTTTGTCTACCTAGGGCGTCATACTCAAAGCTTGTTTTATTACCTGTTCCATCCTTTACCCAGTCTATTTGGCTAAGGCTGTTATAATGGTTTTCTTGCGGAGTAATCCAAACCCCATCCTTTACTTCTTGCTTCTTTAGAAGTCTACCGAGTTCATCATAAATCTGTTTTGCCTGATTTCCTTCTTCATCGGTTACAGTAATAATGTTCTGTTGATCATCGTAGTTTATTATTATGCTCTCATTAGTTTCTAAATTTTTGATTTCCTTTGTTCTTCCTAGCTTGTCATAATAATATAAAGTAGTTTTTCCGTTTTTATCCATATAGGCTAACTGATTTCCTGTTTCAAAGTCATAGCCATATGCCTCATCAACTGTTTCTGATGTTTTTGTAAGATTGCTTAAGTCGTAACCTTCTACATCGCTGTAGACCTTTGTTAGATATCCGTATTGATATTCAGCACCATATTCATAGTTCTTAGTTATATAGCTTCCATCTTCTATCTGGGTTTTTTCACTTATTATATTTCCATAGCTGTCATAGATGTAATCAGCCTCTAAAAATCTTAAGGCTCCATTATCTAGATAATGTTGTATGGCTTTATTTACATTACCAGTGATTGGATCTATTTGATACACCTTTTTTTGATAGTCGCTTGAGTTTATATTTCTTTCTTCACTTTCTAACCTATGAAAGTTTGAATCATAGGTGTATGTGGTCTTATGCCCTAATTCATCGGTATACTCTATCAAATCACCATATTTTCCACTGTCGTATGCCATTAGTGTTTCTTTGGTCATAGATGTTCCAGCGGTAGGGTTATATGATATTGTTTCTTTCTTTGTGGGCAAGTTATCACTATTGTAACCGTAATTTATCTCCTTTAAAAGAGTTGTCCCGTTTTCCTTTATTTCTTCTTTAATTTTACGGCCATCGGGATTATGTTTTTTAAAGGTTAATACTCTTTGAGTATTTGAATCATCGGTTATGATGGTACTATAGGTATAATTCTTAAGAATTTCCCAATCCTCAATTCCAGAGGCGGCATAATCTCCTATATAACTATATGTGTCTTCGTTATATCGAACTCCAGCAATATAGTCATATCTAGAAGTGATTCTGTAGTATTCAGTATAGCTACTCCCTTCACCTGTCACTGTTGCTTTTTCATAATTATAGTAGCTCGTTCCACTGGTTGGATATGTTATCCGATTAATTGTTACAATGTCACCTCTATGTCTAACATCTGTTTGATAGTATGTTTCACGTATGCTGCATGAAAAATCTGTTTCTCGTCCTTCTTGGTCTATCTTTTTAACAAGCTTGTATAGGTTTATGCTGGTTCCTGCTGTATGACTGTCAGGTATTTCTTCTAATAAGAACTCTATTGTTGATGCATCAGGCAGAGTTATAACGGTTTTTCTTGTACCCTGTGCAACATAATCTAAATAACTAATATCTATACTTCTTCCCAAAGTATCAATAATTTTTGTAATAAGAGGAAATCTTCCAGAGTATTTATGTTCAAATTTTATTGTATTCCCATTTCGATCTACAATTCCTAGTAAATTACCCTCATAGCCAAAATACTCTTTTTTTCCATTTTTATAGGTTAAAACATATCTAGAGTCTTCTTGCCCATTACTAAAGCTTTTATCATCCTTTGCCAGCTTAATATCGTTTAAATCATAATCTTCTATAGTATAGGTAGTAAGATCACCATTTAGTTTTATAGGATAAACTTCTCCAGTAGATAATCTTAAATAATCTCCTCCATTAAGGTCATAAATAGCAGAAAAACCTAATGTCCAACCTAATCCGAATGGATCATCTCCAGTATGCTTGTTAGTTGATTGATCGACATGCTTAAATGTTGTTGCATCCGACATCTGATATCTTGTTACAATATTCAAATCAAGTCCATTTCTCCCTGGTAAACTAAAGTCAACATCTTGGTAACTTAAACTTCCCTTTCCCGCTTGTATATACTCTTTTCCATTTCTTCTAAAGTCAAAGGGGGCATCATAAAACATAGGGTCTTTTTCTTCTTCAGGTATTGTAGTCAATGTCTCAAAGTTCCCACTTTTTTCTTTATCATCTATAATACTTTTTATATCATGTTCTGATGTTTTTGCTACTTTATATGCGGACTCTATTCTATTAAGTAGATAACCCTCTAATATAAGACCCTTAGCCTCTTTTGCTACTTCCACCGATAGCTGCTGATCATTTTTAAAGACCTCATATTTATCTATTTGCCTATATATTGTCTCTATATTTATATATATATCTAGTAGCTTTTCAATTTCATCTAGGGTGAAATCATAGTTCTTTACAATAATTCCTACAAGTATAGAATCTACTAGGGAATATCCTCTTTTTTCAGATTGTACTAGTATATCTTCTTCAATTTTAAAATGCTCAAGGATTGCACTCTTTTCTTTATCCTTGGCATCACTATACTCATTTCTTCTCTCTAAAATTTTCCCGATAGTTTTATCAGCCAATATTTCATCTAAGTCTAAAAACTTATCGCTTTGAGTAGGTTCTTCAGCCTCTACTGATTCCTCATTACCTGGATCAGTAGTTGAATTATCTTCTGGAGTTTGATTTGGGTCAGTTACTTCATCTGGTGTTGGGTTTTCGCTTGTAGAATTTTCGTTTTGACTGTTTTCTTCTGCTGTACCTTCCCCATTAGTTGTTTCCTGTGATGAGTTGCTCTCACCCATTAAACCTAGTACAGCGTTCTTGCCATTAATTCTATTTCCTTCGTATACCTTTCCTGCAAGGGCTGAGAGCTTATCGGAACTCTCTATGATTTTTCCCTTTATCTCATTTGATGTGATATTCTCATATGTGCTAATTATAAGGGCAGCTTCAGCGGATACAAAGGGCGCTGCCATGGATGTTCCACTTAGTTCACCGTAATTATTACCTGGCAGTGTACTTATTATTTCCTCTCCCGGTGCCCCTACGTGGACTAGATTTTCTCCATAGTTTGAGAAAGCCGATAGGTCACCATTTCTATTAGTTGATGCAACGCTTATGATATTTTCACTATTGTATGCCGCTGGATACATGGGGAATGCCTCTATATTTAATCCATTATTACCTGCTGCACATACAAATAGCATGTCATTTCCTTCTATGACTTCCCTTAGGGCTGGGTTTTCATCAAAGCCTCCCCAGCTACAGTTCACAACCTTAGCGCCCATGTCACTTGCATACTCTATGGCTTCCATTATGTCACTGGTATAGGCTACACCATTATTGAATACCTTAAGGGGCATTATCTTGGCCTCCGGTGCAGCGCCTACGATTCCTTTCCCATTATCCTTTACAGCTGCAATAATCCCTGCGATATGGGTTCCATGATTTGCATCTGCAGATCCTTCAGTATATAAAATATTAGTGGCATCATTGAAGTTCCAACCACTTACATCATCTATATATCCATTGCCGTCATCATCTATCCCATTACCTGGTATTTCATTTCTATTTATCCATATATTTTGTAATAAGTCCTCATGATTTGTATCAATTCCTGTATCGATTACTGCTACTAAAACATCTTTCCCCTTAGTATTTTCCCAAGCTGAAGCAATTCCTGCCTCTTCACCTAATGCCCATTGCTGAGGATAGTATGTATCATTAGCATCCAGGCTTATTTCATAGTCAGGTTGAATATATTCGATATCGGTATCGTTAGGATCTAGCTGAAGTTTTTGTAGAACCTCATCGTAATCCATCTTATTATTTGTTGTAATTAGATCAAATTTTTGTTTCTTATTTTGTTTCTCACTCTTCTTCAGTTTCTTAATGTTCTTTATGTCCTGCTTAATTGATTTTTCAATTTTTTCTTTCCCTTGCTTCTCTTTGTTTTCCTTATACTTTACGATAAACCTATTTGTAGATTTCTTCTTGCTCTTATTTGCTTTTGTACTATCCTTAGATTCACTTTGAAGAATCTTTTTATCCCTTTCATTATTTAGCTGACTTGCTTCAGCCATTACAGGTGTTACTGCATATAAAAAGAATGCACTTATTATTAGTAGTATTGAAATTACTCTTCTCGTCTGGTTTTTGATTTGCAAATAATTTCCCTCCTTAGTGTTTTTAAGATTATAATTTTAGGTCTTTATCACTTAACAATGAATCTGTATGAATGCTGTATTTTCTTCCTTTCCTTTGTATATTGTTAATTACTACATAATTCTCAATTATGAGTTTATGATATAATAACGTGAATTAAGATTCTAAGCACAATATATGGTATTTTTTTGCGTATCTGCCTCCACATACAGTGTATTGTGTTCTATCAGCTGAAATTACTACATATACGAAACCCCTACAAGATAGATTCTATGTATTGGTAATTATTTCATAGTTGTCATAAAAAAGAGACAAATTAGAATGTCATATCTAACTCGCCTCTTCCTGTATATAGCACTGTTTAAAACTTTAAATGTTATTGATAGTACCGATATTTTTAAATATGTTTTCAACATACAGCACAATGAAGTAATTTGTAGTTATCTGCTATTTTAAAGTATAGCACAGATATTTTTAAAAAAACGGCACACTTGCGGCAGTTTTGCGGCAAGTTTTTAGCAGCTCTTTAGCAAATACTAGCTTATTGAATTGTCGTTATTATACTCAAACCATTGAATCTGCCTAGGGTTGTTTAAAGAAGATGTCCCTAATTTTCATCTCTATCAATTCAATAATGGATACACCGCCTGTCTCTACATCCCAAGCGAAACAAGCATATCAGCCAAACCCACTATTTCTCTAAATGAATTCGGCCAATAAACTTGTATTATAGAGATTCTAGTAAAGACTTCAATTTGTACACATCCGAAACTCCCAGAACCCCTAAGTATTTGTATATGTACAAATTAAGTTTTGCTAGGAACTCTATTTATATGAGAAAGGAAAGAAAGATAGGCGAAAGGTTGGAACCATCCTGACCACCTTTCTCCACTATCCCTTTTCTTATATCTGTCCTTCAAGAACTAATCTACATCACTTCTATCCTTATAATGTGTATGAAGGAGTTCATGGGATTTATGCCCTAGAGGTTTAATTAGAAACTCCTCATACAAGGTACTAACAACAGGATTTTCATGGGACTTTCTAATTTGTGATTGTATGTCAACCTTATATATTGCTTCAATTCTCTTTTCCTTAGTTGCATTAGTTCCTCTAGGTTGACCACCGCCGCCTATACATCCGCCAGGACAACACATAACCTCTATGAAATGATAGTCTGCTTTGCCTGCCTTCATCATTTCTAAGATCATTCTAGCATTTTTAAGACCATTGACTACGGCTACTTTAACATCTATCTCTCCTACCTTAACAGTGCTTTCCTTAAATCCATCGATTCCCCTTAAACCTTTGAAATCGATATTTTCAAGTTCTTCACCAGTAACTACTTCATAGACTGTTCTAAGGGCTGCCTCCATAACACCGCCGGTTGCACCAAATATAGCTCCTGCTCCTGTAGTTATACCGAATGGAGCATCGAATTCGTCTTCTTCTATCTCTTCAATTTTAATTCTAGATTGCTTAATAAGCTTAGCCAATTCCCTAGTGGTTATGACAATATCAACATCTCTATATCCACTATCATCCATTTCATCTCTAACTGCCTCTGCCTTCTTTGCAGTACAAGGCATAATTGATACCACAATTACATCCTTTGAATCAATATTAAATTTATCTGCATAATATGTCTTAGCTAAGGCTCCAAACATCTGTTGAGGTGACTTACAGGTTGAAAGATGATCTAGAAGCTGTGGATAGAAATATTCTATAAACCTTATCCATCCAGGGCTACATGATGTAATCATAGGAAGCTTTCCACCGGTCTTTATCCTATGTAGAAGTTCATTACCTTCTTCTATAATAGTTAGGTCAGCGGTAAAATTAGTGTCAAATACCTTATCAAAACCAACCTTTCTCAAAAAGCTAACTATTTTTCCAGTTACTATACTTCCAGGCTCCATTCCAAATGCCTCTCCAAGTGCTACCCGAACAGCAGGAGCCATTTGAACAACTACATGCTTATTCTGATCCTCTAATGCTTCCCAAACCTCATCTATATTACTCTTTTCATATATAGCCCCTACGGGACAAACATTTATACATTGACCACAATAGGTACATTTAACATTTTTTAATTCCTTGTCATAAGCGGTTCCTATCTTTACATCACAGCTTCTGTTTATATTATAAATAGCACCAATTCCTTGGACTTCATTACAGGCTTCTACACATCTGCCACATTTTATACACTTGCTTTCATCCCTCACTATAGAAGGATTTGTATCCTTTATTGGTAAAAGCTCTACAACCTTGTCAAATGGAATGGTATCTATACTATGTTCTTCACATAAAGTCTGTAACTCACAATTTCCATTTCTTACACAGGTTAGGCAATCACAATTGTGGTCTGCAAGTATCAACTCAAGGATAGTTTTCCTTGCTTCTCTTACCTTCTTAGTATTAGTCTTTATCTTCATTCCTTCCCACACAGGAGTACAGCAAGCTGCCGAAAACGTTCTCTGCCCTTCAACCTCAACAATACATACTCTACAATTCCCCTTAATTCTTTGGTCTGGATGATAGCATAGGGTAGGAATATCAACGTGCACTTTCCTAGCCGCTTCAAGTATAGTAGTCCCATCTGGTACTTCCACTACGGTTCCATTAACATTTACGCTTATATATTTCATCTAGATTCCTCCCTCCCCTTTGGATTACATATTCCTGATCTACAGTAACCCTTTAGATGTTCCTCGTACTCCTCACCAAAATATTTTAGAGTAGTAAATATGGCTGTTGGAGCTGCCTGACCTAAACCACAAAGGGAAGCTTCCTTCATTATCTTAGATATATTTTCCAAAAGCTCTAAGTCGCTCTTGCTGCCTCCTCCATTTTGAATTCTCTCTATTATTTTAATTATGTGTCTGTTACCTTCCCTACAAGGAGTACATTTTCCACAGGACTCATGTTTAAAGAATTCCATGGTGGTTTTCATAAAGTCCAATATACATGTTGATTCATCCACCACGAGTATAGCCCCTGAACCTAATCCTATATCATAATTTTTAAGTTCTTCAAAATCTAATCTTATATCTAACAGTCCTTCTGGAATACAAGCCCCTGAAGAGCCTCCCAGTTGAACAAATTTTAATTTTTTATCCTTCTCAATACCGCCACAGATATCATATACAACTTCCCTTAGGGTAGTTCCAAATTCAATCTCAAATACACCCTTATTAACTACATTTCCAGATACAGATATTAACTTTGTTCCGCTGCTACTTTCGGTTCCATATTCCCTATATTTTTCTGATCCATATTTTAATATAAGTGGTATGTTTGCTAAAGTTTCTACATTATTTACAAGTGTAGGTTTTCCCCATAGCCCCTGACTTGGTGGATATGGTGGTTTAAATCTAGATCTTCCTGGATTTCCTTCGATAGATTCTATTAGAGCTGTTTCTTCTCCACATACATAGGCTCCTGCTCCAGACCTTATATCAATATCAAAACTAAAGTCCTGACCCAGTATATTATTACCTAGATATCCTTCATTCCTTAGGTTTTTAACAGCCTTTATTAGTATCTTTTTTGTTTTAGGGTACTCTCCTCTTATATAGATATATCCCTTAGAGGCCTCTGTTGCATATGCCGCAATAATCATACCTTCAATTATTTGAAGCGGACATCCATCTAATAGAATCTTATCCTTAAATGTTCCTGGCTCACCTTCATCGGCATTACAGATTACGTATTTCACGTCACTGTCTTCCCTAGCTACGAATTTCCATTTTAATGCTGTGGGAAAGGCTGCTCCACCTCGTCCTCGAAGCTTTGAATCCTCAACATTCTTTATAACCTCATCTGGCTTCATTTTCAAGATAGCATTTTCAAGTCCTATAAATCCTCCCTTATCTCTATACTCCTTTATAGAAAGGGGACTTATTTTTCCACATAATTTCGAAACGAAGTTTACCATCTATTTCTCCTCCTTTCTTAAGGAGTCTATAAGTTTATATATCTTTTCTTTGTCTAGATTCCCATAGATTTCCTCATTAATTTTTGCCGCCGGTGCTAAATCACAGGCTCCAATGCAGCTAGTATATTCTAGTGAGAACAATCCATCCTCAGTTATTTCACCCATTTTTATTCCAAGGGCAGATTCAAAGGCTTTAGCTACTCTCTTGGAATTCTTTACGTAGCATGGTCCACTATTACAGATTTGAATAACGTATTTCCCTCGCTTTTTAGTAGATAACATTGAATAGAATGACGCTACTCCAAAGGCCTTACTTATTGGTATATCAAGCTCCCTCGAAATAATCTTAAGCTCTTCTTCTGTTATATAGTTCTCATCTGACTGACTTTGCACTTCGAGAAGTACCTCTATAAGTTTATCTGCTGTATTTCCAATTCTTTTTATTATATTAATTGTTCTTTCACCTTTATTCATACCATCTTCCCCCCTTTACATTTCTAAAAGCCATTCATCTACGTGCTCATCATACATAGTATGGGAAACAATTATTGTTCTTGCCTTTTTTGCTGTAACAAATTCGTAGGTATATCTCTCTCCATCGGGCATATATATATCTAGTATTGGCTCCTTTGAGCAAAGTCCAGCACATCCAGTAGTCTCAATTATCACATTATCAAATTCTCCTTCAGCTACCACCTCCTGTAGTGACCTAAGCACTTCATTTGCCCCCACGCTAACACTACAAATAGAATAATTTAAAACTGCTCTTATGTTTCCTTTTCTTTTATTATCAATGGCTTCTTCAGCTTTTTCCCTTAAAGCATCATAAATATCCATATAACTCATAATCTAGTCCTCCCTTTTTATTTGTTACTTTCTTAATAACGCATATCCCATGCCAAGTTATGTAAACAGCTTGTCCCTTTTTAATTTTTCTTTGAAAGTTTAATTTTCTGCGACTTTTAGCCATTATCAAAGGATTTACTCAACAAAAAAAAGTGTGTCCACACACTTTTTTCATTGAACCTTTAAAAACTGACCCACTCCTTAGAACTTCTCACTCAGAATTTGTAACTAAAAAAGCGTCCCTAGGACGCTTTTAATGCACATCTGCATTTAATTATGCTTTAATGCATTACTTTTTAGATATTTTTGTATCTTTCTCACAATGGTAGATTGATTTACACCTAAGGCATTGGCCATTTCATAGGTCGTATTGTATCTTTTATATACCTTTTCAATCAATTTCTTCTCTAATACTTCCGTTGCTTCCTTTAACGGCATTATTCCTTCCAGCTTTATTTTGTCACTTGAATTGTCTTCTTCCAGTAAAAATATTGGTAGATCCTTTTCTTCTATTAAATTCTTATTAGTCGTTACTATAAGTCTTTCTATGATATTTTCTAATTCTCTTATATTCCCTGGCCAGCTATAGCTTAAAAATATCTTTTCTACCGACGATGTAATATCTTTATTACATAAATATTTTTTATTGAAAATATCAATAAAATGATGGCACAAAGGTAATATATCGGATTTTCTTTTTCTTAAAGGTGGTATTTCTAAGGGTACTACATTTAAACGATAATATAGGTCAGCTCTAAACTCTCCATCGGCAACCATTTTTTTCAAATCCCTGTTTGTGGCTGCAATAATTCTTACATCAACATCCCTTTCGATAACTCCACCAAGCCTAGTCAATCTTCGCTCTTGAATTACCCTTAATAATTTAACCTGCAAATTTAATGGTAAATCTCCGATTTCATCAAGAAATAAGGTCCCTTCATGGGCAAGTTCTATAAGTCCATATTTCCCCTTTCTATTAGCTCCGGTAAAGGCTCCTGTCTCATATCCAAAGAGTTCAGATTCTATAAGATTCTCAGGTATGGCACCACAATTTATTTTAATAAAGGATTTTTCCTTTCTTTTGCTGAGCTTGTGAATGAAGTTTGCCACCACCTCTTTTCCAACCCCCGACTCCCCTAAAATGAGAATAGTTGAATCTACACCCGCTACATTGCTTGCTGTTTGAAGAACATTTCCAAACTCAATGCTGTTAGCAACTATATTTTCGCTATGGAAGCTTATATGATCCAATTTTTTTTCCTTTGTATAATATTTTTCAAGCCTCATGGTTTCTTCAATTTGTTTTCTTAATTTATTTAACTCATCTATATCCCTTATATTTGTAACCACCCTATTTATGTTACCTTCTTCATCAAATATTGGTGTTCCCGTAGCTAAAAATCTTTTTCCAGTTGATGAATTTTGAATAAAGGATACTCTTCTTTTTTCTTGCAGCGCTAACAGGGTTGCGGAAGGAAATATAACCCCCTCCTCCTCCATACCCATTACTAATTCTTCATGTCCTTTTTTCTCATAGCCAACCATTTTAACCCATGCAGTATTGATCTTTAATACCTTTCCATCCCCATCGGTCACAACAATACCATCGTAGGAAGATTCAATTATTGTTTCAAGTTCATCCTTAAGTGTTTTTATTTCTGTGTACTTATCAGATATTTCATCTATAAGTCTGGTTTTTTTAGTTATTAAATAAGGAAGACACATATCCAGTTCCGCTATCCCCTGACCTACAGCTATAGCCTTATCTCTACAAGTAGTGTATCCACAGGCTCCACAGTTTAGTTCATCTTCTTTACAAAGTTTATTTGTCATTTCTAGAATTTTTCGTATTTCATCTTCAGATGGAAAGGGAAGTATGCTCCTTTTATTTCTAAACTGTCTTGATAAATCCACTTCATAATCAAGCTGTGTTTCTTCGTGGGTAGTAGAATCATAAAACTCATATATCTCGTTTATTTTTTCATAATGATTTGTATCATTGTTAATTTTGGGGCCATCTATACATCCATCACACATTAAACAATCTACAATTTTGGCCGATATGCTATCCTTTGAAATAAGATTTAGTAAATCTAGGCACTCTCTGTCATTTGCTACAGATGTATATTCATTTTCCTTTAATTCCTTTAACACATCAAGGTTGTACATCATCCCACCATCAATGGGGAATAATCTTCCCTTTGAACATTTAGGACTATCAAATTCTCCTTTATTAACTTTATTAATATCTATATCTTTTTCAATAAAAATCTCCTTTAATTCTTCAAAGGTCAATGCCGAATTGATTATTCCATTAAATTGAGGCTCCATTGCCTCAGCTTTTTTTGCTATACAGGGTCCTATGAAAATTATTTTTAATTCTTTATCCTTTTTTTCTTCCCTTATAATTTTTCCCGCAGAGATCATAGGGGATACAAAGGGTAATAAATTTTCTATGAGTTCAGGATAATGCTTTTCAATCATATTAACAAAGGCTGGGCAAGTCGTGCATAAATAGGTTTTGTCTAGACTCTTCCTTGCAAACCCATCTATTTGCTTTGACAGAACCTCAGCCCCTACGGCAACCTCCCAAACCTCTGTAAATCCAAGTTCCTTTAAGGCTCCTACTATTTTTTTATATGAATGAGGATAGAAGCTACTCACAAATGAAGGTGCTAAGCAAGCAATAACCCTTTCGTTTTCTTTTAAAATATTTAATGTCTTAGACTTGCTATCTATGACCACCTTGGCATTCTGTGGACAGCTTTTCACACATTTACCACAGTTTATACATCTAGAATGGAGAATCTTAGCTTGTCCGTTCCTTATTTGTACAGCATTTACAGGACAATTTCTTACGCATGAATAACACTGCTTACATTTCTTTTCCGTTACGCTAATAATGTCTTGAATGACCCTCACCCCTTTGCTTTATGAATTTGCAAGTTGCATATTCCAAATTCTGTAGCTATTTTTTCAACTCACTAGGAATACCTAAAACTTTAATCATAAAACTTGTAACTTGGAAATCGTCGTCAGACGCCTTTGTTCTATATAAAATAATATGCCATACCTATACATAAGTATGACATTTAATAAAAAAGTCTTTTATTAAGAGCTCTAGTCTCTGATTAACAATTTCGAGGAATTTTATGAGAGGTCATAGAAGAAAAGATAACAGACCCTTCCTCACTATACTATACATTGTGAGATAGGGGTCGAAGTCTCAGGATTGCATCCACTTAATCAGTTCATCATATTTATTCTCAGCATCCTTGTAGCCTAATTCATATAATGACTCTATTTTTTTTGTGTTTCTATCAAAGGTTTTTAGCTTAAAGTAAGTACTTGGTCTAATTATAAATACCTGTTCCTTATCCTCAAGTTCATTTATGTAGTCTATGGTTTTATCATATAATTTGTGAGAATCTAAAATCGCTTTAGTCAGCTCCATATAATCTGGATAAATTCTTTTTGCCATCCATTTCATTCTAAAGGGCCTTTGATTATATCCATCTTCATTGGTCAATACGATTACATTCTTCTGGTTTCCATCTTTTATGGCTTTTCTTATGGGTACAGGGTCCGCAATCCCTCCATCAAGTAAATTCATTTTTTGAAATTCAACAGCCTTTGTTAGAAATGGAACACTGCTTGAAGCTTTAACTGCAGTTATAATATCATCGCATTCGTCTTTATCTATATAAACAGGAGCCCCAGTACAGCAATTTGTTGCGGTTATGATAAGTTTGTCTACATTATTATTAATTTCATCAAAGTTAAAGGGCTCAAGTTCATTTGGTATTTTATCAAATATTAAATCCATCTCAAGAATACTACCCTTAGTTACTAAATTTTTATAACTTATACACTTGTTATCCGCGATATAACCTACACAAATTTTTTTACCAAGCCCTCTTTGTTTCCCCATATATGCTATTGCATTACATGCTCCAGCCGATACCGCTATAGTATAAGGGAAATATAGATTCTTATCCATAAAAAAATCTAAGACACCTGATGTATAAACGCCCCTCATCCCTCCACCTTGTAACACTAGACCTACATTTTCCATGACATCACCTTAATTTTGTTTTTATCTAAATTTTTGACACTATTGCTCTTGTATATTCATAATATAACAATGTTAAATTCTGGGGGTTGTTATAATTTAAAAATGGTATAATATAGAGAAACTTAAGTTATACATACACAAATACTCGGCGTTTCTGGGAGTTTTGAGGATATATAACTTAAAGTCTTCACTGGAATCTCTATATTTAGAAGTGAGAAAATATAATCCGGGTATAAGTCTGAATATCAATAAGGTGGGCAAAGGAAATGAATATCAAAAGGACATTTATTATGCTTGTAATCATAATTCTATTTCTAATTGTCGATATATACTTTGAAGTCAATTATGGAAAAATAGAAAGTGTAGTCTTAAAATCCAAAAAACTTCCCAAGGGCAAAACCCTGAAAATACTACATATTTCAGATATTCATAATAAGAAGCTTTCAGATAATACTAGAAACTTGCTAAAAGATATTAAAAAATTAGAGCCCGATATTATTGCTCTTACTGGAGATATCATTGATGGAAAAACTAAAGATTTTAAAAATATTTATCATATCATGGAGGAATTGGTTAAAATAAATGATGCTACTTATTTTGTATCTGGTAATCATGAATGGAGAAATCCTAAGACTAAGGACTTCCTTAAGGGGCTTAAGAAAAGAAATATAAAAATTATAAATAACTCAAATGAGATTATTACAAAAGATAGTTTTTCAATAAATGTTTGTGGTATCGATGATCCATATACAAACCATGATGATACCAATAAAGCTTTTAATAATATTAGCAGAAGTAATTTTACACTATTGCTTTCTCATTCACCTAACATTATATTTAAAGAAGATAGTTTACCCTGTGATTTAGTTCTATGTGGTCATACCCATGGAGGCCAAATCCGTCTTCCATTTATAGGTGGGCTTATTGCTCCAGGGCAAGGATATTTTCCCAAGTATGATAAAGGCATTTATAAGCTTGAAAATGATACAATATTATATATCAATAGTGGTTTAGGGACCAGTTCTCTCCCACTTAGGTTTTTAAACAGAAGTCAAGTTAGCTTTATCACATTGATAGGAGATTAATTATGTCAAAAACTAATAGAGTAGACTGTTTTAAATGTAAATATTTTTATGTGACATGGGATCAAAGTAATCCAAAAGGCTGTAAATATTTTGGCTTTAAAACTAAACTTATTCCTTCTATAGCTGTCCTCAGGAGTTCGGGGAAAGGATGTCAAGCTTTTGTGGATAAGAATAATAAAAATGTCTAGCTACACTTCAGGTTTTCAGATCATTCTTCGAAATATTGAAATCCTTAACTTTCAATGGTAAAATTTTACATGGTCATTTTTTGTATATATTTCTGAGTATTGTCCATAATATATAGTGTCGGGGACATGACGGTTGAGCCAAGATCTATATATGCTCCTTAACAAGGGGTGTTTATGGGTCGGCCGAAGATTGTATATTGGTCTTGTTTGGCGAGTATACAGTCGGAGGGAAGATTCTATATGGTTGGGAAAGGTTGTATTACGGTCGTACCTTAGTATTATCGTAATAGGATCCCAACCTATCATATAGGGTCGAGCTAAGATTCTCCATGGTGTCGATGTAGTATTCTAGTTATCTAGGATGCTGCCAATGATTCTATACAGTCGAAAGATTGTATAGGGTTGTTAAGATATCATGTAGGGTCGAACGAACCATCATTATGGGTGGTGACCTGCTTGGTTGCGGTCGAAAGATCGTAGTCAGGTACTAAGCTATCTATAATGGTGCAAGGTAGATCGTTATGTTCTCGATCTATTTTTTTGCCTATAATGCTGCGAATGCTGATATTATACTTGAAAACAATCCTAAAAGCATAAGTGCAGCTACAGTAATTGCAACGGTTTTCTTTGTTTTTGGATTCATAATTATTCCGCCTTTCTTTTATAAATACCTTTTAATATATTATCTTTACTTGTATAACTTCTAATATTAAAACTTTAGATCCATACATCTCCATTATACCAAATGCTTATATAGATATCTATACAAGTTACGAAAAATCTATTACATTCCAAAGATTTAGCATCCTCAGAAACGCTGGCTATCAAATCTCCAGAATGTGAGATATTTATCGTATTATATATATTAAATTTCTGCATTATCTCTAATTTCTATTTCAGTACCTTCCGGTGCTTTAACTTTAAAAAGATATCCATTTTCTACCTTATATAGCTCTTTTTCATTCTTAATCTTAAAATTGGTATATCCTCTTTCTTTAATCAGTTTATACTCATTTGAAACGTCTTCAACTAAAAAGCATAAATGCACTGGTCCCTCATTTAATGAAGTCCATTCTCTTAATTTATCATCTTTTTTTGGAGTTTGTAGCTCAATCATAAAATTTCCAAGCCCCAACCATGTATTAAATTCTCTATTATGAAAATCTTTGGTTTCTTTAATAATTTCGAATCCCAATATTTTTGTATAGAATTCAAGAGATTCACTGTATTTTTCAGTTTGAATGCAGATATGATGTAAGTTTTTTATATTCATTTTTTTCTCCATAATTATAGGAGCTGTCTCAGAATGGCGAATTTCTGCTTTATTTGAAATGTTCATCGGCTTGGCACGTACGTCAGTACTAGCCAAACCGCCTGAATTACAAAACCTTGAACTTCACTGATTCTGAGACAGCCCCATATAGTATTTTTTAATCCACGTAAGTCCAGCATAACCAATATAAGCACCTATTAAATTTAGAATTATATCATCTACATCAAATACCCCAACTTTAAGCACTAGCTGCATAGTTTCTGCACATAATATAAAGAATAAAGAAATAATCATAATTATTATAGCATTTTTCTTTATTCTTAATAGAGCAGAAATCAACAATCCCAATGGAATAAAAACTATAATATTCCCTAAAATATTATATAACAAAACGTCTAAGTTATAACTCTTAAAATACATAACAAAATTAATAATTGTTTTAAATGGAATTAAATTATACTCTGGAACACTACTCTTTACTCTATATACATTACTATATGCATAAAAAAACATTCGCCATATCAAAAAGGATAAGTACACTAATAAGCCTACTGAAGGTATTATACGACTTACTATCTCTTTTTTCCAAAGTTTCTTATCCATTATTACTCTCCATTATAAACCGTTCCCTAACACACTAATCCCATAATTACCCTCTATATATCTTATCCATTCATCTTGTATATCTGTAGTTGATTTATCGTATACCTTATCAAAGGCGTCATCAATTTCCTTGTCCGAGGGCTCATTTGGTAATATTTTAAATAACTCTCTAAATTGTTTTACAGAATATTTTTTTAATAAAAATCTTACAAATGAACTATTCTTTAGGTAATCATTTCCGCCCTTGAAGTCCTTAAGCAATGTCTTTAGATCCGGTGATTTCCCTTTCCCTTTAATCATAAGCTCAAGAATTAGATCATCAACAGGTCTGTTTAAAGCTTTTGATCCCTCGTTATTATTACTTTCAAAATAAACCGCTAGTCCTTCTCCAAGTGGAATGTTGAAGTTTGGATTAAATTTGAACTCTACAGCATGGCAGGTTTCATGGAAATCAAAGGCTCTACCTACTGAATAAATTGTATTTGTCTCAGACTTATAGGTTCCAATTGCATAGTGATCCTTAATATCATATGCTAACTCGTATATCTCTTCAGGATATGTACAAACATTGTAATTAATTTTCCCACTCAATTTTACACTAAAGAACTCTTCAATTTCACTTAATTTGTTTTCTTGAAGCTTGATTTCTGTACGTGATATTTCTATACCTTCCTTATGTTTATATATCATTCTATTGGTCTTATTAGTTATCCATTTTTCATCAGAAGCCTCTTCTAACTTTAAATCTATTTTTTTATTATTAGAATTAATATTTTTGTATATGGTTAATGGTTTATACCCCTTCTTTGTTAAGCTTAACTTATATTCCCCTGGAAATAATCCCTGAATCTTAAACTCTCCAAATTCATTTGTTACATCCATATACCTATTGTTTTTATTGCTAAGAGAAACCATATTTATATACGTTTTCTCTCCTTTAGTCTCATCATTGTACATGTCCGTAATTTTACCTTTTATTGTAATAGCATCTCTAGAGGATACATATCCTATTGTCCTAATTACTTCTAAGTTCTTAAGATTTAATAAAGCTGAAAGATCACGTATTCTGTTGTTATACAATTTTAAAATCCTTATATCAATGTTATTTTTCAATGGATTTATATCATATATTAAATTGTCGGATATATTCAGTTCGCTCAAATTAGCCAACGTAGAAATACTATCAATTTTCCTAATACGATTATTTTGTAAAAATAATTTTTCAAGCTTTGTATTTTCCTTTAAAGGATCAATATTTTGTATTGTATTTTTGCTTAAATCCAAGTATTTTAAGCCTTTTAACGAGGTTAGAGGGCTCAGATCATTTAAGTTGTTATGGGATAACGATAGCGTAGTAAGATTTTTCTTATCCCTTACTTCACTAAAGTTGTAGATATTGTTTTCGTCTGCAGATAATTTTACTAACCCATTAATGTTCATCAAAGCTTCTAAACTAATTATTTTATTAGAATTCAGATTCAAATATTCTAGTTTCCCCATTCCTTCTAATGACTTAATATCTGATATATTATTTTCAGATAATGTCAACAGCTTTAATTCTTTTAAATCTCTAAGGGGTTCAATATCACTTATATCGTTATAATCAAGTCTTAATTTTTCTAGATTTTTGAGATTGGTTAGTGGGCTTATATCCCTTATCTCATTTCTCATTAGATAGACACTCTTAAGATTTACCATATTGCTTAAAGCTTTTATATCACTTATTTTATTATTGAGTAAATTTATATTCTCTAGATAGTTCAAATTAGCTAGTGGGCTTATGTCTTCAATTTCATTATATGCTAATCTCAATCTATTAAGTTTTTTAAGCCCACCTATGTATGTTATGTCTTTTATCTTATTAGACCATAAACAAAGGTATTCCAATTTGCTTAAATCAGCTAAAGGGCTTATATCTGTTAATCTATTGCTTCCAAGTCTTAAGGCCTTTAGATTATAAAGCTCTTTTATTGGTTCAATATTTTCAATTTCATTGCTATCTAAATCCAGTAGTTTTAAATTGCTGAGACCTTTTAATGAAGTAATATCCCTTACACTATTTTTCCAAAGATTTAAGGCTTTAAGTTTTTCAAGTCCAGCAAGGGGAGCAATATCTATAATGCTATTTTCCTTTAAAAATAGCTCTTCTAAGTTAGTTAGATGTTCTATCCCTTCTAAATCTGATATATTTTTATTATCAGCATGCAGTTTCTTTATATTTTCGACATCCTTGGCTAAGATTTCGCCCTGTGGTTTATCTATTATTGCGCGAATAGCTAGTTCAAGGTTTTTATCGGGAAATTTAATACCTTCACTCACTGTTTGCAGGTTGGCCCCTACTTTCTCCTCTCCATATATTGGCGTAAGCGTTAGACAAATGATTATTGCAACCATAAAAATTGATAATATTCTTTTCACCTTTTTATCCTCCTCTTAATACTATGAAAATTTAATAATGCTAAATTACGTATATAGAGTTCATATAGTAAAACTTGGTTTACGCATGTACAAATACTGGATATTTCTTAAAATTCTGGATATATACAAATTGATAGTTTTACTTGAATTTCAATATAGAAACTATTTTATTAAAACACATATCTATATTATAATAACATTTTTCATATTTTACAATTATATCCACGAAACAAAAAAATATAAAGACCCTTTACAGGATCTTTCAAACGACATATTATGAACTAGTCCCTAGCCGTCCTACAAAGCTTCTTTATAAAACTTTTCTAACGTGGTGTAACATTTTTTAATTTCTGAAACAAGAAATTAGGTATTCCAATAAATTCCAAACACATCTTATACATTTCGCCAATTTTCTTTAACTTTATGACCTTGCTTAAAATTTTGTCAAAGGGTATACCGTCAAATACTATATTTATCAACAAAATATCTTCTTCATCAAATTTTTTTTCCGTTATTACACTTAACCCTTCTAAAGAAATATTCAGCATTATTAATTCACAGGAAGAGCTTAATTTTATTGGTTGTCCCTTGTGATAGTAATTATAAAGATATATTCTTTCATAGTATTCCATTTTCAGTTCTTCTCTTCCGCAATCATCTATCATTTATCTTATGCACCTCTAATTCTAATCTATTCTAGATAGATATCTTCCACATCTATCTCCCTTAATAACTCCATAACTTTCACTTTAAAAGTTTGGAGTTCTTCACTATCAAGAATGTATCTATCTTCTGTGTTCTTTTCATTACTTAAATCTTTAATGGTATCAATAAAAAATTTATCGTGGGCTAAATGTATTTTGTAAAGAATGTCTTGATTGTCCTTTTTTCCCTTTAAGACTACTCCAGGTCTGTTTTCCTTCATATTATCAACATAATCAAAAAAACTGTTGTATCGTTAAGCCCATCTTCATTCCCCCCATTAAAACTATCAGTCATAGATACGCAACATCAAAACCTCGAATAAACTCCCATGAAAATTTATCATACTTTAAGGCTGCTTATCTATATTGATATATTAAAACTTAAACCCATATTTTTAGTAATTTATTTATCTTTATGAAAGACAATATAACAATTATATACTAAATGTTCTACAATTAAAAATATATTTTTTTAATAGATACATAATATTATAATTGCTTATAATATGATCCTATATTCCTAATTATATGTCCAAGTTCCTATTTTAATTACTATTTATTATGATACCCATAAAATAGTTAGTTCTACCACTTATTTTGCTGAAATATAAATGGCCTTCCATATTATATAATAAAGCATATCTAATTTCCTTACCAAAACTCAACGTAGGTAGAGAGTCCTATATATTTATCGGTTATAGGTATCAAGTTTTATATAGTATTTTCAAAAAAAGGATAGGCCTTCACCTATCCTTTCCATACTCTATTTTATTACTTTATTTCATCTTGATTAAAAGCTGGCCTGATTTGACCTGTTGCCCTTCGGAAACTAATATATTGTCCACTTTACCCTCTACTGTAGATAGAATATTGGTTTCCATTTTCATAGCTTCTATTATAATAAGGCTTTGCTTTTCCTTTACCTTATCCCCTTCTTTAACAAGTACCTTAGTTATTGTTCCAGGTATAGAAGCCCCAACTTCCTTGCTATCATTAGGATCTGCCAAAACAGCTATGTCAATGTTCTGGGTTTCTCCATAGTTTTTATCTATTACTTTAATCTCTCTTCTATTTCCATTTACTTCAAAGGCTACATTTCTATATCCCTCTTCATCAATCTTACCAACCTCTAAAAGCTTAATAATTAATATTTTTCCTTCTTCAAGCTCAACTTCGCTAATTTCTCCTTCTTTTAACCCATAGAAGAACACATGACTCTCAAGATTACTTAGTTCACCATATTGCTGTAGAGACTTTAAATAATCAGTATATACCTTTGGATACAAAGCGTAGCTTAATATATTTCGAATATTAGCTTTCATATTAAATTCATCTTCTAGTTTCTTACCTACCTCGTCGAAATTTACGGGTTCTAATATCTCACCAGGTCTACATGTAATAGGTTCCTCTCCCTTTAAAACTATTTCTTGAAGATTCTTTGGGAAACCTCCAACGGGTTGGCCCATCATACCTTTAAAATAGGATACCGCTGAATCCGGGAAGGCTAGATTCTTTCCTTTTTCTAAAATATTGTCCTTAGTAAGATCATTTTTCACCATAAATATTGCTAAATCGCCTACAACCTTAGATGAAGGCGTAACCTTAACTATATCTCCTAAAAGCCCATTAACATCTCTATAGGTCTCTTTTACTTCATTAAATAAGTGACCCATACCAAAACTATCTACTTGAGGCCTTAGGTTTGAATATTGTCCTCCTGGTATCTCATATCTATAAATCTCAGCTGTCCCTGATTTAAGTCCTGATTCATAGGATTCATATACCTTTCTTACATCGGCCCAGTAATCTGATAACTGTTGAATATTCAATAAATCTATACCTGTATCATATTCAGTATTTTCTAATGCGGCAACAACAGAATTAAGGGCTGGTTGACTTGTAAGCCCTGCCATGGAATTAAAGGCAGTATCAACTATATCTACCCCAGCCTCAGCTGCCATTAAAAGTGTTGCTACTCCATTACCACTTGTATCATGGGTATGAAGATGAATTGGTATTGAAATCTCCTGCTTAAGAGCTTTAATTAACTTTGTTGCTGCATATGGTTTTAATAATCCTGACATATCCTTGATACCAAGTATATGGGCACCCATTTTCTCAATTTCCTTGGCTAAATCAACATAATACTTTAATGAATATTTGTCACGGTTAGTATCTAAAATATCTCCTGTATAGCATAGGCAGACCTCTGCTATTTTGTTGGTTTTTAAAACCTGATCCAGGGCAACTTCCATCCCCCTTAGCCAATTCAATGAGTCAAATATTCTAAAAATATCTATTCCCTTAGTAGAAGCTTCATCAATAAAGGTCCTAATCACATTATCTGGATAATTAGTATATCCTACTGCATTTGAACCTCTTATAAGCATTTGGAACAATACGTTTGGAACTCTTTTTCTAAGAGCTTCTAATCTTCTCCAAGGTGACTCCCTTAAAAATCTATAGGCAACATCAAAGGTTGCTCCACCCCACATTTCAAGGGAAAACAGATCCTTACCATAGGCTGCTGTTGCATCAGCAATCTTTACCATATCCTTAGTTCTAACTCTCGTAGCAATAAGGGACTGATGGGCATCTCTAAAGGTAGTATCAGTTAATAGAAGTTTCTTTTCACCCTTTATCCAGTCAATTACGCCATCTACGCCTTTTTCTTCAAGAATTTGCTTAGTTCCTTTAAGAGCATCAGCGCTAGGAGCTTTAGGTACTAACCCAATATCGTAATCTTTCTTAGTACCCCTAACTTCATTAACAACCTTCTCGCCAATATATTTTAATATCTTTGTTTCCTTGTCTCTCTTAGGTCTTATATCAAATAATTCCGGTGTTTGATCTATAAAATGTGTATCACACTCTCCACTTAAAAACTTATCGTGATTAAGAACATTTATAAGAAAAGCGTCGTTTGTTTTTACACCTTTAATCCTCGTTTCCCTTATAGATCTTGTTGCCTTTCTTGCAGCATCTTCAAAAGTTCTTGACCAAGATATTACCTTAACCAATAGACTATCATAGTAAGGTGATATCGTAGAACCAGTATATCCATTACCTCCATCAAGTCTTATACCAAAACCTGAGCTTGTTCTGTATACGTCTAACTTTCCAGTATCAGGTGCAAAATTATTTGAAGGGTCTTCAGTAGTTACACGACACTGAATAGAATATCCACGGGTCTTAATTGACTCTTGGGAAGGTATATTAATTTTTTCTGAATCTAGAGAATATCCCTGTGCAACTAGAAGTTGGCTCTGCACAATATCTATACCTGTAATCATTTCAGTAATTGTATGCTCAACCTGTATTCTTGGATTCATCTCTATGAAATAGTGATTTCCATGCTTATCAACTAAAAATTCAGCTGTTCCAGCACTTTCATAATTTACTTCACTTGCAATTTTTAGCGCATCATTACATATATTGTCTCTCAATTCTTTGCTAATAGCAATGGCTGGTGCAAACTCAACAATTTTTTGATGTCTCCTTTGAATAGAGCAATCTCTTTCAAACAAGTGTACAATATTACCTTTTTTATCCCCAAGAATTTGAACTTCAATATGCTTAGGCTCTTCTAGGTATTTTTCTATAAAGATATCATCTATTCCAAAAGCTTTTTTAGCTTCATTTTTGGCGCTTTTAAATTCTCTAACTATATCTTCTTCTGAATGAACTATTCTCATACCTCTACCGCCACCACCTGCAGCAGCCTTTAATATAATAGGGTATCCGTGCTCTTTAGCAAATACTGCTACTTCGTCTTTAGAAATAATAGCTTTATCTACACCAGGTATTGTAGGAACACCTACCTTTTTTGCTAAAATTTTTGATTTTATTTTATCTCCTAAATTGTCTATTGTTTCACTGGTAGGTCCTATGAATTCAATTCCTGCCTCCTTACATTTTCTAGCAAAAACAGGATTTTCAGATAGAAAACCATATCCTGGATGTATCGCGTCTACACCCTTTTTAAGGGCAAGCTTTATGATCTCATCCATGCTCAGATAGGCCTCTATAGGCTTCTTTTTTTCACCTATTAAATATGACTCATCTGCCTTAGTTCTAAAAAGTGAGTACTTATCTTCTTTTGAATAAATAGCAACTGTTCTTAGTCCCAATTCCTTACAGGCTCTGAAAACCCTGATTGCTATTTCTCCTCTGTTAGCTACTAATACTTTATTTATTTTCCCTGCCATTTTCTCCCTCCTCGTATATTCCACAATAATTACAACTAAATAAATGCTTTTTTATTATTTGATTTAGGTTTGGTTGTTTCTGTTGAAATTTATAACTCAAATTATATATATATATACATTTTTTCATGCAAATATAATTTCCTAAATACTCAGAAAATCACGAATGTTTTTAGAGTCTATTATATATATTGTTTGGCTATATGTCAAGAACTTTAAAGCATCAAAGTGGGCCAATACTTAGAAAATTGATATCAAAATATCTTCTTGTTATTTTAATATCAAATCAAGAAACTGTATAAAAATCACTTTTTTATTGCATATTTATTAATGTAATAACTTTCTTTATTATAATGTGCTTTTTAAGTTATTTTTATATATTGCAGTAATGTATTTTATTGTTTTCCATCTACAGACAACTCTACCTTTAAAGGTATCAAAAATCCAACATCATAAATAAATCTGTTTTTCAATCGAATACTGTGATTCCACAAAAATATTTTAACTATTAAAATATTTTTGTAAATTATTTTTTATTACCATTATTTATAGTATAATTATTTTATAAATGAATATTTCCTAATTGTAACATAATCAAATACGTATACCAATATTATGTTCGATTAAATTATTTTGACTATTTTTTAGACTAGGAGAAACACAATGACAAAATTGAAAAAAATCCTTATCGGATCATTAATTGTCACTTTATCTTCCCAATTTTATATTGACATTTTACTTTCAGATTTCCGTGTTTCATGCGCAATTATAGCCCTAGGTCTATTTTTGTTTTTAAATAGGGATATTTCTCCTATTATAATGGGTCTAGCTGTAGCGTTCTCAACATACCTTTGGCGAATCGTAATCTACTTTCTAAGATATGGTAATAATTATGAAGTCATGGGTGCTTATATTCCAGAGATCTTTTTCTTCATTGTTTATGGTATATTATTTTCAATATTGATCAAAAAAGCCGATTCAGTAGGTCAACATATTTTCTTCATTATGCTTGCTCTATGCGACTTCATTTCAAATATTATTGAAATCTTAATCAGAATTATTTACTTCAATCATACATTTTACTTTAGTATCATTACCTCCCTATTTGTAGTTGCTTTAATTCGAGCAGGAGCAATATGGATCGCTGCTACTGTTACTAAATACTACAAAATGCTTTTACTCAAGTCTGAACATGAGAAGAGATATAGAAAACTCCTATGGTTAACAATGATTTTAAAATCAGAAATGTACTGGATGGATAAAAATATGGACAAGATCGAGGAAGTCATGTCCGATGCTTATAAACTTTTTGAGGAGGTAAGAGATGGAAAAAATCCTGATAAATGGGCTAATCGCTCAGTAAAAATTGCTAGCGATGTTCACGAAGTAAAAAAAGAATATGAGTTGGTTATTCGTGGAGTACGGGGGATCACCGAAACTCGTTATAAAGATAATGGGATGTATTTTAGAGATATAATGAGCATATTGGAGGAAAAAATGCAAAATGAGATAAGATTCAAAAACCTTGATATTGAGCTTTCAATTGAAAGAGGCTATGATTTTTACACAGACAAGCATTATCAGCTTATGTCAATATCTCGTAATCTAATTATGAATGCCTTTGATGCCCTTGACGGTGATAAAAAGCATTCAAAAATCTCACTTGTTCATAAAGATCTCGACAAAGAGCATCTTTTCAAAGTCATTGATAATGGAAATGGTATAGAGAAAAAGGATATGGAATTTATCTTTTCACCGGGTTTTTCCACTAAGATTGATTATGAAACAGGACAGATAAATCGAGGGCTAGGTCTTAGCCTTGTCAAGGATATCGTTGAAAATCACTTAAAGGGACATATAGAAATAGAATCTGTTTTAGGATCTGGAACTTGCTTCAGTATTTATATTCCTAAGGAAGAAATCGAGGTGAATATATGAAGTATTATATAGTTGAAGATGATTCAAATATTGTGAAGATTCTAAGTAAAATTATTTATGATCGAAAGCTGGGAGATGTTATAGGTTATTCTTTAGATGGTATTTCTGCTTTAGATGAAATTGTCGATTTAAAACCTGATATCGTTCTTGTAGATCTATTTATTCCCGAAATGGATGGTATTTCTCTAGTAAAGGAAATCAAGAAAAATCACCTAAGTATATCCTTTATTATGATTTCTCAAGTTTCTTCAAAGGATATGATAGGAAGGGCCTATGAGAGCGGTATTGAATTCTATATACAAAAACCTGTAAATGCCATTGAAATTCAAAATGTACTTCGCAGTGTAAAGGAAAAGATTGATAGTAAACGTAAACTAAACCAAATTAAGAACCTTTTTGACATCCAGCACGCTTCCGCAAAACAGCTACAAAAACCCGATTATGAAAAAAATCTGAAATACGTTCTTCAAAAAATCGGCGTTATGGGAGAAGCAGGTACACAAGATATTATTGCAATTATAAATTTTTTAACTAAATCAAATGTCAACTTATCTAATTTTACAATTAAGTCCATATGTAAAAAATTCAGTTATAACCCAAAAACTATTGAGCAAAGAATTCGTCGTACAGCAGTCAAAGGAATGGTTAATCTGGCTCATCTTGGTATTGAGGACAATATGAATGATACCTTTTTAGAATATTCAAGCGGATTATATAATTTTAAAGAAGTTAAAATCGAAATGGATTATATTCGTGGTAAAACTAAAGTTCGAGGAAAAGTAAGCATAAGAAAATTTATTGATGGATTATTCCATTATAGTAATAGTTTATAGGGGTGGTCTCAGAATGACGAATTTCAAAACATTTAACTCTATTCATTCTGAAACACCCTAGGGTCTGAACTCATAAGATGCCTTTATGAGATAGTCTTTCATTAGTCTGATTTTTCAAAATTTTAGATTTAATTTTGTAATCTTTTGAAACCTTCTGAAACCTCTCGAAACTCACCTGTTACAATAATATCAATGGTGAGTGAAAGGAGGAACAAGAAGGTTTTTTATAATGTTTTTTTATTTTTTATACTTATTATAAAGGAGGAGAATTACTAATGGAAGCTTTAAACGCACTTATTGGTAATATTAATAGTTTTGCATGGGGAGGATTAATGATATTCTTCCTTGTTGGTACAGGCTTTTTCCTTACTATGGGAACTAGAGTTGTTCAGTTCAGAAAGCTTGGATACGCTTTTAAGTTGCTATTCTCCAAAGATCATAAGGGAGAGGGAGATATTACACCTTTCCAGGCATTAATGACTTCTCTTGCAGCAACAATCGGTACAGGTAACATAGCTGGAGTTGCTGGTGCAATTGCAGCCGGTGGTCCCGGTGCTGTATTCTGGATGTGGGTTACTGCTGCTTTTGGTGGTGCAACTAAATATGCAGAAGCACTTCTTGCTATAAAATATAGAATTACCAATGAAAAAGGTGAAAAATCAGGTGGACCTATGTACTATATCAAACTAGGTATGAATGAAAAATATGGTGGAAATTGGTCTTGGCTAGGTTGGTTGTTCGCATTCTTTGGAACATTTGCTGCCTTTGGTATTGGTAACATGGTACAAGCAAACTCAGTTGCTCAATCAATGAAAATTTCTCTTGGTGTTTCACCTGTAATATCAGGTGCTATAATTGCGGTAGCTACTGCCCTAGTTATTTTAGGGGGAATTAAGAGTATAGGTAGTGTAACAGAGAAAATCGTTCCTCTGATGGCTGTTATATATATCGTTGGTTCATTAATCGTTCTATTTAAAAATGCATCTGCAGTTCCAGCAGCATTCGGTATGATCTTCTCAAATGCATTTTCAGCAAAGGCCGTTGGTGGAGGTCTACTTGGTACAGTTATTAGATACGGTGTTGCTAGAGGTGTATTCTCTAATGAAGCAGGTTTAGGTAGTGCTCCAATTGCCCATGCAGCTTCTACGAACGATGATCCTGTAAGACAGGGAATCATAGGCTCATTAGGTTCTTTCATTGATACTCTTGTTGTTTGCTCTATGACAGCAGTTGTTATCCTAGTATCTGGTCTTGTAACTCTTGATCCTTCTACTGGTGCAATGTCTATTGAAGGCGGATTAAGTGGAGCAGCCCTGACTACAACAGCTTTCGATATAGCCTTTCCAGGAGTTGGTGGCTTAGTTGTATCCTTCGGATTGATTTTCTTTGCTTTTTCAACAATTCTTGGCTGGTACTACTATGGATCTAAGTGTCTTGAGTATATTGCTGGTGTAAAAGCTGTTTCAATCTACAAATACATCTTTATAGCACTTGTATGGTTTGGTGCAATATTTAAAGTTGGTTTAGTTTGGAACCTTTCAGATACATTTAATGGTTTAATGGCTATTCCAAACCTTATTGGTTTACTTGCACTTAGTCCACTTGTCTTTTCAATGACACGTGAGAGCGAAAATAAGAGTAAAAGTAAAGCTAGCTAGTAAATAGTATACAGCTTACTGTAATATATTATAATTTAACTTTGCCAATCCTATCTTTTAGCATTAATATAGACATAGAGAAAGAAGCGCCTTAGTTTAGCGCTTCTTTCTCTATGTCTATACATTTAGTTCTACAAGATATTGTAGACTACTTCGAAGTAATACTGTTAACAGATACACAATTTCTAGATTCCTGCAAAATCTTCGTTAATCACTCCCTTTCATTTCCTAAATTATTTCAAAGTTTCCCAGTGGATGCACAAATTTTTAATGGAATTTCCTTGTACACAAAATAATTTATATTCTCCAATACTTAGAAATCTTTTTTTAAAGTGTACTTTTTCATTGGTCTCGAACAGGAATCTTGCTCCTCTTTCTAATACTTAAACTAAACTAATTCAGAAAATAATTCTTCCCTAAAACAACTTCAACTGTTATTCCTCAAATAGCCTCATTTAGCTCTAAGTGGAGCTTCTATTTAATGACTATATTTCATGTCTTTGATGTATACGATTCCTTTTGAAGTGAGCTTACATCCACCTCTTCCTCGATTGATGACTATCATTCCACTATCATTGAGGTTTTTAAGTAACTTTCTCAACTCCCCTTCTGATATATATATATTGTTTTGCTTCAGCTTTTTTAAAATACTCCGTCTTCCCGTGGATTGATTTTTGCTTTCTAGTGATACGATCGTATTAAGAATTAGTATTTCTTTATCCTCAAATAACCATGTTTCATTTATGGTCATTTCATTATTAACGAATTTCTCTTTTAGTGGCTTTAGATATGGTGGAAGAAATTGCATTTCAAGTAAATCTTCACAGAATGTATGCATATACTCAAGCACATTGAATAACTCTCTTACGTTTCCTGGCCAATCATAATCCATAAAGAATTTTCTTAAATCTTCTGTGATCATTATTTCTCGTCCAGATCTTTGGATATAAAAATCAACCAGCGATGGAATATCAGATAAACGCTCTTTAAGTGATGGAAGTGGCACTTGAAAAATATTTAAGCGATAATACAAATCCTTTCTGAAAACGCCTTCATCTGCCATTTTTTTTAAATTCCTATTAGTCGCAGCAATGACACGTGTGTTAATTCTTATTATCGAATCTCCTCCAACTCTAATGATTTCTTTTTCTTGTAAAACTCTCAACAATCTAGCTTGAATTGACAAGGGTAATTCACCAATTTCGTCCATAAATAAAGTACCGTTATTAGCTTGTTCAAACAATCCCATTTTTCCACCCTTTTTCGCTCCAGTAAATGCTCCTTCTTCATATCCAAAAAGTTCAGATTCCAGAATTGATTCTGGCAAAGTAGCACAGTTAATCGCTACATACGGTTCTTTACTACGATAAGAGTGATTGTGTACTGCACTAGCAAACAGTTCTTTTCCCGTTCCGCTTTCGCCAGTCAACAAGACAGTTGCTTCAGAGTCAGAAATCCTTTTACATATCTCAACAACTTCTTTAACACTCGGATCATTGCCAACGATATCATCAAATGAATACTTAGCTAAATGTCCTCGTTCAATAACTTGTCGTCTGATCGAACTATGTGTATCCATGAGTCGATTGAATTCTTCAAATAAAATAATCTTACCATGAGGGCTACTCCCAAAGTGTACACAGTGAATATTTACTACATACTTATTTTTATTAAAATTAATCACTTTGTTCATAACCGTCTTATCCGACTTAAATATATCTAAATCAGGTATTTCTTTTACAAGTTCCTCAAGATGTTTTCCTATTAACAAACTCCTATTAGTATGCAGATATTTCGCTGTTTTGCTGTTAATTGTAGTAATATAGTTCGATTCATCACAAATTAATACAGCTTCAGGGAATTCATCAATTAAAATATTCCAATATTCAAACAAAATACGTTTATCAGTAAGTGTGTTTAAAGCTCCTTTCCAAAAGGTAGGAATTCTTTCAAGTTGACGACGGATAATGTCTTCTGAAAACTTATTGTCAATGTTTGTAATAGCTATGATATCTAATAATGTTGAGACTTCAAGAGGCCTATGCCCAATATGTACTTTTTTAGCATTAATATCTTTTACTTCTTCGTAGTATACAGGTGAAATAACATAGTCTACATCGTATTCTTTATGGTAGTTTTGATCATATGGTATGATTTGGATATGTTTTATTCCCAGCTGATAGATCGCTGTGATCGTTTCGAGTGTTGAATATTCTGTCATGTTAATAGCTAAACATCGCTTCCCAACTGGTATATTTTTTAATTTTCCAATCCTTCTCTGGTTATTGTACGTTTAGTCATTAAGAAAGTATGATCTTTACTTATATAAGGTAGCGAATACAATAACACCTTGGGATCGTGGCACAATATGAGACTTTCATCAGATATGCTATATTCAGGAAGTTCATTGATAGTCAGAGATTCAATTGTTAATAGGTTCCCAAAAACATCTATAAGTTCATTTTTAATATCATTAGCAATACTATCATTTAATGCTATAATTGTTATATTAGATGCAACCAGCTTTTTAGACATAGCAAATCTCCTTTCTACTCCATTTTTATTAAGCATACCACAAACGGGACTAATTGGGAATTTTACTATCTCCTATCCCATTATCCCCCACCCCATTACCCATATTATATTTTTGATTGATAAACTTGAATACTTTAAACCCTGATTAAAACTGAATTACAATGTTTTATAAAATTTTGGCATAATATTTGCTCATTACAAAAGTGTGCGCACAAATAATAATTATTCAAAATATTATAAAGGAGGATTACTATGCAAAACATTTCTAATCCTAAACTAAAGGGAATACTCAATGATATCTTTAAACTTAAAGAAAATAATACTAACGTAAAAACTGAGATTCTTGCTGGCTTTACAATTTTCACCACAATGGGATACATCCTATTTCTAATTCCTAAGATTCTTTCAGGAGCAGGAATGCCCGTTGAACAAACGCTAACAGCGCTTATTATCATGGTTGCTATTACAACAATAGCTATGGGGGTTTATACCAATAGACCTTTTGTACTTGCTCCCGGTTTAGGCAGTTGTGGAGTATTTGCCGTGACCTTAGTACAGGGAGAAGGGATTTCTTGGGAAGTAGCTGCCGGTATTGTTCTAATTAGCGGTATCTGTTTTTTATTAGTAACCGTTTTAGGTCTACGAGATTTAGTTGTGAAGGTTGTTCCCAAGAGCATTAAGATTTCTATAAGTGCTGCAATTGGTATTAAAATAGCTTTGCTTGGATTGAGGAATTCTAAAATAATCGTAGCAAATGCTAGTAGAAATATTTTAGAATTTGGTGATTTAGCACAGCCTAAGATAGCCTTATCTGTAATCTGTTTAATTTTACTTTTCATCTTTGCTGCTAAAAAGTACAAAGGTGGCGTTCTACTTGCTGTTATTATAGCAACAATTATTGGAATACCAATGGGCATCACAAGACTTCCGAGCTCAATATTTGCATTACCATCCGGTGTGGGCGAAATCGCATTCAAGCTTAATCCAATTGCAGCCCTAAACATTAAGTATTTACCATTTTTCTTTGCATTCTTTATTTCAGATTTTTTCTCCACTTTCGGTACATTATTAGGTGTTGGGGCTAGAGCAGGATTTCTTGATGAAGAAGGAAATTTACCCGGTATCCAAAAATGTTTTATGGTGGATTCAATTGCAACAATAGGTGGTGCAATGTTTGGGTTACCTGTTATGACAACTTACCTTGAATCGGCAGCAGGTGTGGAAAGTGGTGGTCGAACTGGTCTAACATCAACTACAACGGCTATTTTATTCCTTTCTACATTACTTATAACACCACTTGCCATCAGTATTCCTTCAGCAGCAACTGCACCAGTAATGATATTCTTAGGACTAACGATGATGGTAGGTATTCGAGGTATGCAATTTGAAGATAATACAGAGTTCCTTCCAGCACTATTATGTATTATAGTAACAATCTTTACTTACAACATCGGTAATGGTATTGCTGCTTCAATTATTTCATACGTAATTATGAAAGTAGCTAGTAACAGACATAAAGAATTGCATCCAGTTATATACTTTCTTGCACTTCTTTTAGCTTACTATTTCTATGTTGTAGTTGTAAAATAATCAAAGGCTATTTTAATGAAGCAATATATTGAGATTAACAAGGAGAGATTTTATGCGAGTAGATACATTAATTACAAACGGTAGGGTATTCAATGCATACTTTAAAAAATTCATAGAGGCAGATGTCGCTATTCTCGATGGTAAAATCTTGTATGTTGGAAAACAAGATACAAATCTATTGCAGCCACAAAAAATTGTAGATGCGACTGACAAATATATTATGCCTGGACTTATTGACATTCACATGCATATCGAAAGTTCTATGGCAACACCATATACTTTCTCAAATGAAATTATTAAACGTGGTATAACCACTATTGTTTCAGAGCCCCATGAAATTGCAAATGTGATGGGTGTTGAAGGAGTAGAAGAAATGCTTAAAGCGTCTGAAAACTGTGAAGTAGACGTTTTTATAGGAATTCCCTGCTGTGTACCATCTACTTCAGAAAAATTAGAAACAACAGGGGGAGTTCTTGGATTAGAGGAAATCGATTATTTGATGAGACATAAAAACGTTGCATGTTTAGGCGAGTTTATGAATTTCAAAGAGCTTATCAGCAAAGAAGATTCTAAATCACATCGTATTTTGAAATTAGTTCGAGAACAATTTCCACAGTATCCAATCGAAGGTCATTGTCCTAAATTGAGTGGATTAGATCTTGCTAAATTTGTCTATCATGGAATAGACTCTGATCATACGCAACAGACGATTGATGGTATGCTTGAGAGGATTCAAAACGGAATGTTCATTCAAATTCAAGATAAATCACTTAACCCGGAACTCATTGATGTTCTGAATTCTATGGATTTATTCGAACATGTTGCATTAACAACGGATGATGTAATCGCTTCTAAACTTATGGGATCAGGGCACTTAGATTATCTTTTCAAGAAGGCAGTATCCCTGGGGATTACCCCCGAAAATGCAGCATATATAACAACATATACTCCTGCAAGAAGAATGCGATTTTACGATCGAGGAGTAGTTGCTCCTGGAAAATTAGCTGATCTTATCATTATTGATGACCTCACTGAATTTACAGTAGAACGCACTTTTAAAAATGGAAAACTAGTCTTTAGCAGAAGCGAAGCATGTGACCAAGTTTATGAAATCCCAAAATTTCCAGAGCACTTTTACACCAGTGTACATCTTACATCTATTTCAGAAGATCAATTGCTTCTTAAAACACCTCATGTAAAAGATGGTCATGTTGCGTGCCGTGTTATGGAAATAAACGATGGTACAACCTATACCACTCCTTTGGAAAAAAAGGTTCGAGTTCAAAACCATCGTATTTTATGGGAAGAAACAGATAATCTTTTGGTAGCCGTATTCGAACGCCACGGTAAAAGCAAAAATATTACTTTGGGGCTTGCAACAGGAAACACAATTAAAAGAGGGGCAGTTGCATCAACCTATGTGCATGATCACCACAATTTACTTGTAATAGGTAAGAATCTTAAAGATATGGTCATAGCTGCAAACAAGGTAATTGAGAGTCAAGGAGGGATATGTACAGTTGAAAATGGTCAAATTCTGGCCAAGCTAAACTTGACAATAGCGGGTATTTTATCTGATAAACCTATGGACATGATTGGAAAGGAACTTCAAAAAGTAGTTGAATCATTGAATTGTCTTGGATATGATCACTATTGTCCAGTTATGTCATTAGCAACTAATGGACTCGCGGTTAGCCCAGCTTTGAAAATAACGGACAAAGGCTTAGTAGATGTTCTTCAGAGTACTATTGTATCGTTAATCATTTAAATGGTTCTTTTTTAAACTAATAGCTAAGTCGAAGGGAAAAAATACATCTTACAATTAGAAAGAGTGTAAGAAATTCGATAAAATTACGAATATCTCACACTCTTTTTAAGTTCAATCAAGTATTAGCAAAAAAGCAAATCTTTTTTAGTGACCTCGCATCTAGCCCTTTCGTTTTGGTCGGATTTCTCTCCGCGAAATGACCTCAAAAAAACAGAAGACTTTCACATCTCCTGCCTCAAACTAAGAATTTAGTTTAATTAGCTCCAATAGATTTCTCTTTATACATGTATCAACCGCCAGCTGCTTCTCTCCCTTTTCATCAAAATCTATAGTAATTAATTTATCTTTAATAGCCTTTACTATCCCCAATCCAAATTTCTTATGTCTTACCATTGATGTTGGTTTTAGAGCTATATTCGTCCCTTTTGTATTTGTGTTGTTAGATATAAATGCTTCTATTTCCTTAATAAATCTTGAGGGCTGTACATCCTCTTTACTCTTGCATTCCACAGTTAAAAGTTCCAGATTTTCCTTTGCTCTAGTCATACCAACGTACCATAGCCTTCTTTCCTCCTCTAAGGCCGTGGAGTCTCCCGTAGAGTCTAGCTTGATACTGTCCTTAGTTGGAATTTGACCTTCTATTAGATCAATCATAAATACCCTTTTAAACTCTAAGCCCTTTGAAGAATGAAGAGTAGATAGAGTTATGGCATTTCCAGATCTATTTTCCCTTGACTCATGCATAGCTCTTTTTAAATCATTGAGTTTATCTACAAACTCCTGCATTTTATTTGTTCCTCTAGATATTTCTTCTAGAGTATTTAATATATATTTCAGATTATCTATGGAGTATCCAGCAAGTTCAGCATAGTTCCCTAATCTCTCTTCGTATTTAAAATCGTATCTAATAGCTCTAATAGAATCCAATGGCCTTTTTATTCTCAGACTACTAAAATCCCTCTTAAATGTCGCCATGTTTCTTTTCTTGAACTCTTTCATACCAGGAAAGGTTACTATATTATCAAAAACTGATCTAGTCTGATCTTTATCACTCAGATATTCAAGTTCCTTCTTAGAAATATATGAAAAAAACTTTGTATAAATTGCTTCTAATAAAGGAAGGCTTGTATCATCGTAGGAGAACCTAACAAAATTCAGAATATCATTTAAAACCCAATGGCTAAAGAAATTTCTATGATAATCCTTCATATAAAACTCAATATTTTCTTCATGTAATCTTTGGGCTAATCCTATGCCAGATAGATTGTTTCTATATAATATAGCTGTATCTCCTAAAATATTATTCAATTTGATTAAACCTACAATATAATCTATCTGCTCTCTTTCTGTCGACAGCTTTACTATTTTAACAGGCTCTTTATGGTAGTTTTCTGTAAACATGCTTTTAGGATATCTCATAGAGTTATTATTTATCAATTTATTGCTAATATCTACAATGTTTTTACCCGAACGATAATTTCGTTCCATAAATATTACATTTGCATCATGATATCTCTTTTGAAAGTCAAGTAGATATCCTGGTTCAGCCCCTCTAAATCGGTAGATTGATTGGTCATCATCACATACAATAAATAGGTTATTGGCTGGAAAAGCAATTTTCTCTGCTATTCTATTTTGAATCAGTGAAGTATCCTGTCCTTCATCTATCATTATATATTTATACTGTTTTTGATATTTTTTTAATATATTAGGATTTCTATCTAAAATATTATTTGCTTCAATAAGCATATCGTCAAAATCCAATAAAATCATATTATGTTCATTACTTTTTTTGTATTCCTCATAGGCCATAAAGATTTTGTCAAAGTTTTTAGTTTGAAACTTATAGTCTTTAAAATCACTTATATCAATCATAAGGTTCTTAACAAAGCTTATCGAATTAGAGAGCTCGTCCAATTTATCATCATTAATACGGCTTTTATTTACGCTTCTATAAATTCTTTGTAAAATATATCTTTTATTATTGTGTGTTTTAGTCCCTTCAATAAGTTCATATTTAATATTATTTATATAGTAGTAATGTCTAATTATCTTATATGAAAAACTGTGTATAGTAGAAAACTTAATACCATCTGGTATTAATCTTCCATAGGTATTATAGAACCTATCATTCATATCCCTCGCCGCAGATTTACTAAAGGTAAGGGCAAGGATATTTGCAGGGTTAATCTTATGTTTAAATATCAAATAAGCAATATGGGCATTTAAAACCGTGGTTTTTCCCGACCCCGGACTAGCTAAAACCAGAACTGGGCCATTCTTATGAAGAATAGCCTCCCTCTGCTTTTCATTAAAATCTATATTACATTCTCTATTAAGAAAGTCAAAAAAATCTAAACTCATTTTTTTAAAGCACCTCCTATGCTACGCTTTTTATTATATCACATAGGAGTTTTTTATCACTGTAAATTATAGGTTCATAAGTTTGTCTTCAATATAAATAAAAGCCTCATTGTATAACGAGGCTTTTTTAATTAAAATTTAAACTTAGATACAGTATTTTCTAGGTTTCCTGCTAATCCCTTTAATTCTTCAATTTTGCTGGCAATCTGATTAATAGAAGCTGTTTGTTCTTCAGTTGCAGCCGAGGCTTCTTCAGTACCTGCTGCATTTTCTTCTGCAATAGCAGCTAGATTTTGAATGTTGCTTATAATCTCTTCCTTATTAGTCTCCATTTCTTTCCCTGAAATATTTAACCTATCAATAGCTTTTTGTGACTTTTCAATTGCTTCAATTATTTCCTTATAATTTTCATTTGTAAGCTCTACGCTCTTCTCTTGTTCATTAATCATAGTAGATATACTTCCCATAGTAGAAACTGCATTATTGGAATTAAACTGAAGTTCCTTTACCTTTTCGTTTATTTTTTCAGTAGACATTGTGGATTGGAGTGCTAAATTCTTGATTTCTTCAGCAACAACAGCAAATCCCCTTCCATATTCTCCTGCTCTTGCGGCCTCAATAGCAGCGTTAAGGGCAAGAAGGTTTGTCTTATTAGCAATAGAAGCAATTATGTTACTTGCTTCACCAATGCTTTCAGAGCTTTCGTTGGTCTTTAGAATTATTTCATTGATTTTACTAGATGCTTCATTAGTTTGTTTGGTTGTTTCACCAAGCATATTCATGATATTTAATCCATCATCACTTGATACCTTCATCTTTTCTGATAAAATGTTTAATTCCTTCATATAACTTTGATCTTTTTCAATAGTTTTTCCTAATTCAAAGGCCTTTAACGAACCAATCTCTGTATTTTCTGCCTGTTCATTTGCCCCCGTAGCTATTTCTTCTATAGTTCTAGCAATTTCTATGGATGATGTATTAATCTGCTCTGAAGAATTGGCTAGGTTGTTACAATAATCTAAAATTATATTTGTCGCATCCGAAACTTTTTCCATTAGGTCACTAAGAAATTCTTGCATTATCTTCATTGAGTCAGCTATATGCCCAATTTCATCTTTTCTATCTACTAATTTTTGAGGAATCGCCACTGTGAAATCTGCGTTTCCAAATGTTTTTAAATAGTCAACAATTGAACTTAATGGTTTAGTAATAATATTCGAAACAATAATTACTAATATTAATAAAATCAATAAAATAGCTAATATCAAAATTACGCTTGTATTTATCAATCCAGATGCTTTGCTCATCAGATCCGATTCAGGAACTGTTACCCCTAGGGCCCATCCCGAGGTATTTTCTATAGGTTGATATATTATACTTGCCTTTGTACCATCAGGATTAGTAATCTTTCCAATACCACTTTCTCCTACAATAATCTTATTTCCCGCTTCTACAAGACCTTGATAACCTTCTTCTTCGCTTTCTAATATGTTTAGCTTCATAATTATGTCTTTATCTGGATGGGCAACTATAAGTCCATCACTGCCTATTATCCAGCCATATCCGCTTTCTCCAATTTTAATATTTCTACTGATCCCTGATAACGTATCTAACATTATGGTTGCAGCGAAAACACCAATTTTTTCACCACTATCATTTCTTACTTCATGGGCAATAACAAAAATATTCTTTCCAGTTGATTTTGAGACAATAGGGTCACTTATAACGAACTTCTTATTCTTTTCCATAATTTCTTTAAAGTAGCCTCTGCTTCCAATATTACCCTGGGCCTTTAATGTTGTATAAAATTCCCCATTTTTATCCGCGAAAAATAAAATTTCGAAATCTTTATTAAGTACCTTAGCTCGCCTGTCTATTTCCTTCTTTATAAGTTTCTCATCGCCGCTTTTAATATTTTCATTCTGTGTCATTGACGCAATTTCATTAAGATATCCATTTATTAAAACAGTTATCTCCGATGAACTAGTTCTTACAATTTCTTGGCTCATTTCTTCTGTCAATTCAACTACAGTGTCTCGTGCTTTTAAGAAAAGAGAGCCTCCCAAAACTAGAGAGAAAATTAGTATTGGCAGTCCAAAATAAATTAACATTTGCATTTTGATTGACTTCATAAGAACACCTCTTATCGAAAGTTTTATCGGTAGTAAAACTCTACAAGTATCTATTTAGATTAACTCAACTGAAACTTCAAATTTTTTAGTATTATTGATCTTAAATTTTTTTCTTCCAAATAGATGTTTACTCCATTAGGATTTTTTTAAATTCTTTAGTTAACAAAGGTACTATTTTAAATACATCACCAACTATGCCGTAATCGCTTGTTTTAAAAATTGTAGCATTGGGATCTTTATTAATTGAAATGACAGTTTTGGCGTTTGCTATACCAGCAACAAATTGGATCTGTCCTGATATTCCACAAACAACAATGAGTCTAGGAGAAACTGATTTCCCACTTTGACCAATTTGAAGGGAACGTCTTTTAATTCCTAAATCTACTACAGGTCTTGATGCCCCAACTGTAGCCCCCAAAACCTCAGCTAATTCTTCAAGTATTTCAAAATCTTCAATTTTTTTAAAAGCCCTTCCCCCTGCTACTATAATTTCCGCTTCATTTATAGGCACCTCAATTTGTGTTTTTTTCAAGACATCTTTAACTATATATGCTCTTTTGGTTACCTTTTCTAGTTTAACATTCACAATATTTGGTTCTCGGTATACACTTTCATGGACACCTATCACATTTGGTCTTACTGTTATAAATGCCATTTCATTATTTAATATTTCAATATTCTCTAATACCTTCCCACCATAAATCGGACGAGTGACTCCTAGGTTTTTAAGTCCAAAATTTATATTTATTACATCACTTATCATAACTGATGAGAAATATTGCGATAACCATGGAGCTAAGTCCTTACCAATAGCAGTATTACCAAAAACAATAAGCCTCGTTTCTATGTTATTAATAACTTTAATAATAGTATCACGAATTAATTCTGGGTTATGGTCTACTAGATTTTCAGCTTCAATACTTAATATATCTGCTACACCACAGTTAGCTATTTCATTATATACATCCTTATCAATTTCCTTTCCATATGTTAGAGCTTTTATATTGTATCCTGCTTTCCTACCTACTGTACTACAATAACTCAATATTTCCCTAGAAACATTTTTAATCTGTCCATCTTTATGTTCAACAATTATCAATATCTTTCCGCCCATTAAAATACACCTCTTCGGTTTTAAGACTTATAAAACCTTGTCTTCCAATAGCTTTTTTATTAATAATTCTATAGCCTTACTTGGTTCGAGTTCATCAACCTTATATCCTACCTTCTTAGCCTTTGGATATTCATAGGTCACCTTCAAATTATCCTTTCTTGTCTTTATACCTGAATCAATAATTCTTATTTTTTCTTCTTTAGATTCCATTATATTCTGAGCAGTAGGTTGTCTTGGTACATTAATTCCTCTTTGAACCGTCACAAGGGCTGGAAGTTCTGTTTCTATAATCTCTTGGGCAACTTCCCCCTCTCGTTCACAGACTATCTTTTTTCCATCTATATCTAGCTTGGTCACAATATTTACAAGTGGAATCCCCAATATTTGACTTAAGCGTCCAGGCACTTGACCATTATTTTGGTCAATACCTATCCAACCAGCTAAAATTAGATCAAAATCATTATTTTCTTCCCTAATAGCATTAGCTAAAAGTTCGCAAACCGTTATACTATCTCGGATTCCCGACCTGATCAATGTAGCTCTATCGGCTCCCATAGCCATTATGTATCTGAAGGTGTCTAAAGCCCCATCCCTACAAACAGAATATATTATTACTTCTCCCCCGAATCTCTCTTTAATTCTAATAGCTTCTTCCAAAGCATATTCATCATATATATTTACAGTATAGCTAACTTCACTTTCATCTATATGACTTGAAGAATCTAAGACTATTTTACTTTCTGTATCAATTATTTCTTTTACTAAAACTAATATCTTCAAATTAGTTCCCCCCTTTAATTAGACGTTGCTGGTTCAAAAGCAAATATAGTCAAAAATTATATTCATATAATACAAATGCAGTCTATATCACCTATTCCCAATACCCCTTAATAAACCTTTGTTTTGTTGCAATTATTACAAAGGCCCTCGCTTATGAAAATACAAGGGCCTTTTCTTTATATTTTATTTCCCAATAAATGCAGCTTTACGTTTTTCAACGAATGCTGTCATACCTTCCTTTTTATCATCTGTTGAACAAGTAATTCCGAATAATGATGCTTCGAATTCTTGGCCACTATCTAAATCCACTTCCATACCAGTGTTTACTGCCTGCTTACATAATTGAACAGCATATGGGCCTTGCTTCATGATCTTTTTAGCCATGGCTTTAGCAGAATCTATTAGTTCTTCTACTGGATAAAGCTTATTTACTAATCCTATTCTATAGGCTTCCTGAGCGTCTATAATCTCTCCAGTAAATAAAAGTTCTTTAGCTCTACCCTTTCCAACCAATCTAGGTAATCTTTGAGAACCTGCAAACCCAGGAATGATTCCTAATCCAACCTCAGGCTGACCAAATTTTGCTTTTTCAGAAGCAATTCTGATATCACAGGCCATTGCCATCTCACATCCACCACCAAGGGCAAATCCATTGATAGCTGCTATAACTGGCTGAGGTAATCTTTCGATCTTGTTAAATACGCTTTGCCCAACTTTACCCCAGGCATATCCCTCTTTACTCGTCATATGAAGCATTTCTTTAATATCTGCTCCCGCAATAAAGGATTTTCCTGAACCTGTTATTATTAGAACTTTAACAGACTCATCCTTAGCAATCTCATCAAGAAAAGGATCTAGTTCTTTCATGGTCTCCATATTGAGAGCATTAAGGGCCTTAGGTCGGTTCATAGTTAATATTCCAATCCCATCCTGGTTTTCAAAGGTTATATTTTTATATTCAACCATATAATCCATTCCTTTCATTATTTTTTCTTATAATCGTTGTAGAATCCTCTACCTGACTTTTTACCAAGCCATCCAGCTTCAACCATCTTTCTTAGTAATGGGCATGGACGATACTTAGGATCTCCAAATCCTTCATAAAGAACTTCCATAACTGCAAGTATAGTATCATTACCGATTGCATCACATAATCTCAATGGACCAATTGGATGATTAAATCCAAGCTTAGCAACGGCATCTATTGTCTCTGCATCTGCAACACCTTCATATAATGTGTAGATTGCTTCATTCATCATAGGAACCATTATCCTGTTTCCAACGAATCCTGGATAGTCACTTACTTCAACTGGATCTTTACCGATGAACCTACCAAGTTCCATAATAGTTTTAACAGTCTCCTCGTTAGTTGCTAAACTTTTTACAACCTCTACCAATCTCATAATGAACACTGGGCTAAAGAAATGCATTCCAACAATTTTTTCCGGACGCTTGGTTATAGCTCCAAGTGCTGTAACTGGTAATGATGATGTGTTAGTTGCAAGTATAGCGTCTGCCGGACACCACTCATCTAACTTCTTAAATATTTTAACCTTTAGTTCCATGTTTTCTGTTACTGCTTCAATGGCTAAATCAACATCACAATCTTCTTTAGCGAATTCGCCTCCAATATTGATATTGCTTAATGTTTGCTCTTTAAGTTCTTCTGTTATTCTCCCTTTGGATAATTGTCTATTAAGATTTTTCTCAATTGAAGCCAGCCCTTTTTCAGCAATCTCCATGGAAGCATCACGCATAGAAATTTTTATACCTTTTTCTGCCATAACATGGGCGATCCCGCTACCCATTTGACCTGAACCAACTATCAATACTTTTTTAATTTCCATAAGTTACACACTCCTTTATTATTTGTTTTATTTAAAATGTCACCTTTGACCCTTAATATGGGTCTTAACATTTTATAACTATAAAATATTATAGAGATTCAAGGAAAACTATTAATTTATACATATCTAAAACTCCCAAAAGCATCGAGTATTTGTATATGCATAAATTAAGTTTTGCTATGTAAACTCTATACCTTTGCCTATATTTTCTTATCAAAAACTCTAAGAAGGTTCTCAAGTGATGCAACATCTTCAACATTGTAACAACATACTTCCTTATTGAATTTTTGAGCTGTTCTTATATTGAAAGGTGTTAGCACACTATTTGGTCCAATTTCTATAAAGGTATCAATGCCTTCATTTAGCATCGAAATAACCGAGTCTTCCCACATAACTGGCTTATATACATGTTGCTTTAATAATTCTTTTAAATCATCTTCATCTGTAAAGAACTTTCCTGTAACGTTATCGACATATCTTTTTTGTGGAGTTTTCACTTCGATTTTATCTAATTCTGCCCTTAGATTAATTCCTGCACCTTCAAGAAGCATAGTGTGGAATGGTCCACTTACCTTCAAAAACCCTGTACTTTTTGCTCCCCTTTCTCTAGCCAATTTTTCAGCATGATCTACGGCTGCATTATAACCGGCTACGATTATTTGACCAGGGCAATTAAAGTTTGAAGGCTCAATATGACCTAGATGCTTACAATCATCAACAATTTTGTATACTTCCTCTCTGCTAAGTCCGACTACGGCACACATCTTTCCTTTATTATCTGGAACAGCACTCTCCATATATAGACCTCTTTTTCTAACCAGCTTTACGGTCTCTTCAAAGTTTAATGCTCCGGCGTAAACTAAAGAAGAATATTCACCTAGACTAAAACCAGCGGTAACATCTCCACTCAATCCATACGTTTCCAGTACCTTTAAAATTGCAATACTTGTTGCATGAATAGTTGGTTGAGAATTCTCAGTTTTAACCAATTCCTCTTCTGGCCCTTCAAAACACAATTTGCGTATATCCATACCCATGATCTCATTTGCTATTTCGTAAACATCATTGGCTTCTTTGTATCTCTTGGCAATTTGTAGACCCATTCCAGCGTAATGAGTTCCTTGACCGGGGAAAACAAAAGCGACATTCTTCATTGTTTCACTCCTTTGTGTTATACTACTAAATTTGTCTATACCTTGATCTCCTTAACATCTTTATCAACAATGAAATCAGCGTCAGTGATTTCTCTTATCTCTTCTATAGTGACACCTGGAGCGGTTTCTTTTAAAACAAGCCCTTTATCTGTCACTCCAAAAACAGCTTTCTCAGTTATAATCAGATCAACTTCCTTAGCTCCCGTTAAAGGTATCGTACATTTTTTTAATATTTTCTTTTGTCCCCTCGAAGTATGTCCCATAGCAACAATAACCTTTTTTGCACCTACTACTAAATCCATTGCCCCGCCTATACCGGGTACTTTTTTCCCTGGTATCTTCCAGTTGGCTATATTACCTTCTTGATCAACTTGTAGAGCGCCTAATACCGTAGCATCTAAGTGGCCTCCACGAATAATTCCAAAGGATACTGCACTATCAAAGAACACTCCGCCAGGCTTCATCGTGCAATATTGCCCACTTGCGTTGATTAATTCATAATCTATTTCATCTTCAACAGGTGAAGATCCAAAACCATAATGTCCATTCTCAGAGTGTAGAATTACATTTACTCCTTCTGGAAGGTAAGCTGTTGAAAGAGTTGGAATACCTATACCAAGATTAACAAAATCTCCATCCTTAAATTCCTGGGCAACTCGCCTAGCAATTAATTCCTTTGCATCCATTACCATTGCTTTCATCAATCTTTCCTCCTTAACCTTGTACTATATAGTCTACAAATAAACCCGGTGTCATTACTTCATCAGGGTCAATCATCCCAACTTCAACTATCTCATCTGCCATTACAAGTGTTATATCCGCCGCTGCCGCCATATGAACATTAGAGTTTCTAGTTGCTTTACGATAAACCAAATTCCCTGCTTTATCGGCCTTAGTGGCTTTAATTATAGCTACATCCGCTCTTAATGGGGCTTCTAATAAATACTCTTTACCATCAACTATTATCTTTTGTTTCCCTTCCTCTACCTCTGTTCCTACTCCAGTCGGTGTTAAAACGCCACCCAATCCGAAGCCACCACAACGTATTCTCTCAAGCAGGGTACCCTGAGGAACAAACTCTATATCTATCTCCCCTGCTTGTAACTGTCTCTGTGTTTCAGCATTAGTCCCAATATGGGAAACTATAGCTTTTTTAACTTGACGACTAACTACCAACTTTCCACTGCCTTTATCTGGATATGCCGTTGAAATGGCTATCAATGTGATATCCTTCGTCTTTTTCTCTACTATTGCATCTACTAGTTTTTCAGGTGTTCCTACAGCTAAGAATCCCGGAATCATAAGTCTCATTCCATCTTGAATAAAATCCATTGCTTCTTCAATGGATATAAATTTTGGCATAATCAAACCTCCCTCAGGATTATAAAATGTTCTTTTGTAATTAAACCTAGATTATTCATAGAAAATTTAAAGCTCCTATACACAAAAACTCTCTTGATGATTTTCAAACATGCTATGAATAATCTGGGTTAAGTTATATCTACTAACCTATGGATTAAGCTAAGGATAAAATGTAATATTAGGCATTTAAATATTAAGGTTATATAATACGGTAGAACCACCATGCAAGTTCTGATTTGCAGTAGTTCTACCGTTGAAATTTATATTGATATGGTTCTTCACTACTTATCTTAGGATTGAACCAGATATAACAAGCTTTTGAATTTCATTTGTTCCTTCATAAATTTGAGTAATCTTAGCATCACGCATCATACGCTCTACTGGATGATCACGAAGGAATCCATGTCCGCCAAGTAGTTGTACAGCGTCTACTGCATTTTCCATAGCATTATCCGTTGCAGTCATCTTTGCCATAGCAGCTGACACAGCATAACGTTTACCATTATCTTTATCATCGGCAGCCTTTAGAGTAAGAAGCTTAGCTGTTTCTACCTTAGTAGCCATTTCCGCTAACTTAAATGCAATATATTGTTGTTTTGCAATAGGTTTACCAAATTGTACACGTTCCTTAGCATATTGAAGAGCATATTCATAAGCACCCTGTGCAATACCAGCGCCTTGTGCAGCTATACCAATTCTACCGCCATCTAAAGTAGTCATAGCTATCTTAAAGCCCATACCTTCTTTACCTAAAAGGTTTTCCTTAGGAACTTTAACATTTTCCATAACGATTTCTCTTTGTACAGTTGATCTAATACCACATTTTCTTTCTGTCTTAACAAAGTTGAATCCATGATAGTCTTTCTCAACTATAAATGCGCTAAGTCCTTTAACACCTTGAGTTTTATCCGTCATAGCAAATACTACATATGTATCAGCATAACCTCCATTTGTACAGAAAATCTTTGTTCCGTTTAAAACATAATCATCTCCGTCTAAAACAGCAGTACACTCACTAGCCCCACTATCACTACCAGCATTTGGTTCTGTTAATGCAAATGCACCTAATTTTTCTCCTTTAAACATTGGAACAGAGTACTTTTTTCTTTGTTCTTCATTACCATAATGGAAAATTGGCCATGCTGATAATGAAATATGTACTGAATATGAACATCCTAATGACGCATCAACTTTATTAATTTCAAATCCTGCTAAGCAATAAGCGATTTGATCCGCTCCAGCTCCACCATACTCCTTAGGGTATGGAAGCCCTAAAAGTCCTAATTTACCCATTTTCTTAATTAATTCATAGGTAGGAGCATAATCTTCACCTTCGTCACGAGCCGCAGCACCAGGAGCTACTTCCTTCTCAACAAATTTCTGAACAAGTTTCCTTATGTCTTCCTGCTCTTTAGTAAATGCAAATTTCATATAATTTAACCCCCTTTAAATTTTGGAATACACTTTCTATTAATCGCAATTGTCGTGCCAAGTTTATAGGCTAATAGAATTCGGCTATTTCCTTGTTTTCAAGGGGATTATGGTATTTTAAGGTAATATGACGATGCGTCATCGCATCTATATTTTAGATTTCAAAGTGTTTTATTATAAAATCTTACACTAATCCATCTATTTACCACATATCACTTGTGATGCATAATTACTTTGTGTAGATGCGTCATCGCATCTGTCGAACTTCAAATTTTCCTTTGACTCCCTTTCAAATCATATTCAGACTTACTTTTTTCAAAAAATTCATAATTTTTTATTAAATCAACAAAATTTATTCAATAATTTAATAAATTCCTTTAAAATAGAGTTTTCAATTTTCTATAGAGATTTAAGTTATAGTTCTAAATCTTTCAATTTTTCATTGCCTGGAATACCACTTTCTTTGTCCCATCCTCTGTAATCATAATATTCCTCTAGGACTTTTATTACCTTTTCCCTGTTAAGCTTTTTTCCTATGCTAGGTCCTTCTGGAAGTTCTTCATCGTAAAATCTTTTCGGATATACGCTATCCTCCTTGAGTTCACCTTCTCGAAGGTTAAATAGCTTTTGTAAATTCCAAATTCTTTCTCCAGCTTTCATAACCTCGTCAGGGGCCATCTCTATACCGGTCAAAGACGTATATAGGTGGGCTATTAGGCTTGGTCCAATGGTATTTAAAATTGGCGGCCTGATGCATATACCAACGGCATTATAGACTGAAATCAGATCCTCTGACCATTTTGACATTTTAGGTATATTGACATCCTTGTCTTTATCATCGAATATTTGTTTTTTTACTTCTTCTGGCATATCCAATTCATCGTATACCCTATCTGGAAAACCAAACTTTTCAGTTATATACTCAACTGGATTTAAGTTATATCTTAAGTTTTCAACTGGATTACGATTCCTCAGGTGATCTCCTCCACGGATATTCGTCAAATTACCAAAGGTCCATGTAGAAAACCGACCCCTTGCATCGGCCATGGGTATTTCCATTCCCTTGATATGCATAGCATAATATTCGGCCCCTGGGATTTTCTCACCGGCCCTTTTTGTCCCTTCTGCCAATATATCCCCTATTCCCTCTCGCTTCATTATTAGCTCCAATAGTTTAAATGAAGCTTCTTCATCGCCCCACTGGAGACTAAATCCAATCTGCTTTTCTGTTAATATTCCCCGCTGGTATAGTTCCATGGCAAAGGCTATCGTTGATGAAGCCGAAACCATATCTACTCCATAACGCTGACATACCTCACAAAGCTTGGCAGCCGCTGGAATATTATTAATATCACAACCTGCACCAAAACCAATAATGGGAGTAACCTCCATATCCTTAACCTTTAAACCGCTGTATGGTCCCTCCTTAACTTCAACCCAATGGGCGCAGGAGATTGGACATGAAATACAGGCAATACCTCTGTTACTATATTTATCTACCAATTTATAGCTGCGGGTTTCCATCCAATCCGGTAATACTCCCGTCTGGAAATTTCGTCCTGGTAGGGCTCCAAATTTGAAATAGGGCGCTGTAGCTAACATAGTTCCATATTTACTGAAAGGTCCATAAAAAGGTGATTCATATATTACTCTGTAACATTCCTTAACGGTCTCAAGGAATTCTTTTTTGTCAAAGACTTTAATTCCCTTGGTACCACTAACTGCAATAGCCTTTAGGTTTTTTGATCCCATTACTGCACCAAGCCCCGTTCTGCCCCAGGCATCATTTGGACCATTTTGAATACTTGCAAATCTGCATAGATTTTCTCCAGCCTGCCCAATTGTAGCAATTTGAGTTTCATCATCCTGCAGTTTTGCCCTTATGCAATCTATGGTATCCCATGAATCCTTACCCCAGAGATTACCGGCTGGGAGAATCTTAACCTCTTCATTGTTTATGGAAATATAGACCGATGTTTCAGATCGCCCTCTTAAGATCATTCCATCGTAGCCAGCGTATTTCAATTCACTTCCCCAGAAGTTGCCTGAATTCGAGGTTCCTATCAGCCCCGTAAGAGGTGATTTTGCCGAGACCTCTGTACGACAGGCAGTGGGAATATTGGTTCCTACAAAAACTCCTACTGCAAAGCACAGGACATTTTGTGGCCCTAAAGGATCGATACCAGGCTCAATGCTGTCATAGATAAGCTTGCTAGAAATACCTACGCCACTAACATATTTTTTTAAAAGTTCATCATCAAATCTAATCTCTTTAACTTCTAAACTAGTTAGGTCAATGTCTAAAAACTTTCCTGCATATCCGTACATTAACTTCCCTCCTTTACATTTGAATCTGCCACATTTACTCTTTCAAGACATCCTGCAGGACAGGCTTCAGCACATTTACAACAGCTCAAACATGTTGTTTTCAAGGTTATTTCAAAGGTTCCATTAAAGTCACTTTTCGTAATTCTAATATGGGAATTAGATAGATCAAATGTATCACTATATAGGATAGAACATGTTAAGGCACATGTGGTACAGCCTGTGCACTTCTTTGGTGTAATTACCATCTTTCTTTTCACTGTTTCACCACCTTTTAAAAATATTTTAAGCAAGTGGCTTAGAAAGACTTGTTTAGTTACAAGTTTTTAAGTCATTCTTTCTAGCTTATTTTTATTAGATAAACTAAAAAGGGGCTATCTCATAAGGCATCTTATGAGTAAAGCCCCGGGGTTTTTCAGAATGAATGAAGTTCAAGGTTTTGAGATTTCAGCGGTTTGGCTAGTACTAATGTACGTGCCAAGTCGATGAAATTTCAAATAACGCAGAAATTCGTCATTCTGAGACACCCCTCTTTTTTAGCCAAATAGTGATAATAGTACCCCAGCTGCAACGGCAGAACCGATAACCCCTGCAACGTTTGGACCCATTGCATGCATTAGTAGGAAGTTTGAAGGGTTTTCCTTTTGTCCAACTACCTGTGATACCCTTGCTGCCATAGGTACAGCCGATACCCCTGCCGAACCTATAAGTGGATTTATCTTACCACCGGATACCTTGTACATGATCTTTCCAAGAAGTACTCCTGCTGCTGTACCTACTCCAAATGCAAGTACTCCTAGTACGATTATCTTTATTGTTTGAAGCTGTAGGAATTTTTCTGCTGTTGCCGATGCACCAACTGATATTCCTAGAAATATTGTTACTATGTTAATTAGTGCATTTGTTGCTGTCTCAGTAAGTCTTGCAACAACCATTGATTCTCTAAATAGGTTTCCAAGCATTAGCATACCAACTAGTGCCGTTGCCGGTGGCAACATTAAGGATACTAATAACGTAACCATAATTGGGAATAATATTTTTTCCTTTTGTGATACAGGTCTTAATTGATCCATCTTTACCATACGTTCTTTTTTCGTTGTCAGCGCCATCATTATAGGCGGCTGAATTACGGGCACCAGTGCCATGTATGAATATGCTGCAACGGCTATTGGTCCTAGTATATCCGGAGCCAGTCTTGATGCTAGATATATTGCTGTCGGTCCATCGGCTCCACCGATTATACCTATAGCTCCCGCCTGCTGTGCATTAAATCCAAGTAGTATAGCTCCAAGGAATGTTGTAAATATCCCGAACTGTGCTGCCGCACCAAGAAGCAATGCCTTTGGGTTTGCTATAAGTGGACCAAAGTCTGTCATAGCCCCTACACCCATGAAGATTATAGGTGGAAA
>JMSU01000089.1_pt1 | contig 52923 bp, 55 predicted proteins | sample 179011 | NCBI WGS metagenome assembly JMSU01 (sample SAMN02769580, study PRJNA246767) | bioreactor metagenome | isolation source: Culture-1 Bioreactor ArsB derived from microbial biomass from the upper 2 cm... | place: Germany: Bremen | collected day 87 after inoculation
GCCTGAATAACCTAAGGTTTTATCAGAGATTTTAAATTGAACTGTTTCAGTTTTAACCGTTTTATATGTTTCTTCGTTTCCATTTTCATCAGCCTCTGATTGAAAACATCCTGTCATTGCAACACTCATAATGATGGTAATACTAAACAATAATATTTTTTTCATTCTTGTTTCCTCCTTAAATCTTTTTCGAATTTTATTGAGCTTGTTCAGAGCTACTTTACAGATCGGATCCAACAGATTTAGTGGATCATTTAAATAAACAGAGAGTTATCTCTTCAAAATTATACATTCAGCATATTAGCATATGCTTATATTTTACCGATTAAATTTAATCGGATTGCATTCCTTGATTGAACCTTACATCCTTTTTTGAAACAATACCCATAAAGTATACTAGCACTAACTCCTAACCTGATTGTTAAAGTAAATACTAAAGCTGTAATCCATTAACATACATACCGTTCGGTATTTTTTGTCCAAATGAAAAACTGCTTAGTGATTAGTATTAAGTAATCTACTTAACAGCCTCAACCTTTTTATCGTATTTATAAATCTCTCTTAATTCTTTTCTGATAAATCAATAGCAATAAAATTCCAAATACATTCAAAATGTGTCTCAATGATTTTTGTTGTATCCATTTCTGGATTAATGGACCATGAAAGGATTAATCCCTTTCCCCAAATTACATTGTTCTCTGCAATCATCCTTGAATCAATTTCGGGTCGTATAATCCCTTCAGACTTCCCTTGTTCTAAAAGGCCTTCTAATGTATTAACAACATCTGAAGTAAAATTATTATATTGTTTACGAATTTTTTCATACTTTTTTGCACCTTGATTAACTAAAAAACTAAAGTCGATAAGACTAATATCACTATGATCAGATTTTTCAATCTTTTCATTCATAGCATTATTTATTGCAGCATGAAAGGACATTTCTATTTTCTCTTTTGTTGTTCCTGAAAAGCTTTTTAAATCAATCAGTGATTGATTTAAGTACGAATATAGATACTCTTCAATAACACAATCAAACAAATCTTCTTTATTTTCAAAAAAATAGTAAAGAGCGCCTTTTGTTATCTCTGCCTTTTTAGTAATTTGACTAATTGATACCCCGTCGAAACCTTTTTCCAATAACAGTTCAAATGTAACTTTAAGTATTCTTGTTTTAGTTTCCATGCTTTACCTCTCAATCCAACATATAGAACGTTCGGTATTTTAATTCTACTACGTCTATAACTCTATGTCAACATTTTCAGTTGCAGAAATGGAATTAGATAGTAACATATCCTTCTATATTGTCTGATATGAACCGCCGTTACTTATGGTACTGCTCAACGTACTATGTATAACGGCGGTTTTTTATTATTGTTTAGATTTTACTATTGTTCATTATATAAATAATCTTTTTGGCCGGAACGTCATAAACTTCCATTATTTCCTTCTGCTTTAACCCATTCTTTTCAACAAACTTATTAACTTCTGGATAAACCTTCATAATCCCAATAAAAACTGAAAGTGTATTTTTTAATGGGAATTCTACAACTATAGATCTTTGTTTTGGTGTTTCTATAACTTTAAAATTATTCTCTTTCAGTTTTTCAATGCTATTATAATCTGATTCCTCCAAAATGCAACCAGCTATACTTCTTAATTCTTGTTTAGAAACCTTTTTAGGGTCATCATAATACACTCCAAATCCCTTAAAAGTTTCAATGCCATATTTATTTAAAAGTGAATCATAAATATTGTCCTGTATCTTTCGTGTCCCCTTATAGTCTCCTTTATGGTCTTCGTATACTAAAACATAAGGTCCCATTTCTTTTTCCTCAATAACAATTTTAGAAAAGAAACCAACATAATTTAAAAATAACACTATTGCTACTATAATAAGTACAAGTACTACTAAAGTAATTTTTATTGCGGTCATTTATATCTCCCCCTCAAAATATTCTCTAATAAAATTATAAACTCTACAGTTACTGTAGAGTCAAGAAATTAATTTATCTTTTTTACTGGTAATATTATTTCTGTTATGTAATCGTCCTCACAACTAGTAGTTATAGCATCTATTATATAATTCTCAACAGCTCCTCCTATAAAAACTAAGTTGTTCTTACCTAGCCAATCTAGCATTTTTCTATACGTTTGATTCATTGTATTATAACTTCCATAATGATAAGCCACTGCTCCAAGAAAGCCTCCAAACTTCCTCACAGCATTATCATATTCTCTATTCTCACCAACTTTAACAGACACTTCTATATCTGCTTGTGAATAATCAAAATTTCTATAATCATCATAATAAATAGCCATCATTGTACCGGTCATTTGAAGACCATTCTTTTCTACTATATTAGTTAACTTGGTAAATCTTAAATAAAATTCATCCTGGTTGCAGAGTCCAGTATATCTTGAATATGCAACATATGAAATAGGAATGTCTTTTACATAAATATCAATAGCGTTAGTCAAGTTTTGATCATTACTAGTCATCTTTTGAAGATATAGGTTTAGCTTATTCTTTAATGATGTGAGTTTCAATATATTTGTTTCAATTTCTTCACTTTTACATTTAATCATCTGTTGGCTATATTCCAAATCATTTCTTTCTATAAGCTTTTTAATTTGATTAAGTGAGAACCCAGCCATCTTAAAATATTTAATGGTATTTATCTCAAGTAATTGATCATGTGAGTAGTAACGATAGTTATTTATCGAATCAACCTTGGATGGTTTTAATAAATCAATATCATCATAGTGATGTAACGTTCTGACAGGTATATTGCAGATCTTAGATATCTTTCCAATTTTATAATATTTAACTTCTGCTTCTTTCTTCAAAGCTCAATCCCCCAATTCCTGTATTCTCTCTCTCATACTTTAGTACATTTTATAACACTTCCTAAAAGTTTGGTTATTATATTTCATAAACTAAAAACAGTTATACTACTCTTTAACTAGAAAAACCGCCATTACTTATGGTACGGCTCACCGTAATAGAGTTATCGGCGGTTTCATTCATAATTATTCGCGTGATTAGAATTGTCACAAAACATATCAACAGAACCCTCACCACGATATACACGTGTGTTCTGAACTGTTTATTTAATAAACTTATACTCTCTACTTTCAACTAATTTAACAATTTCCTCTATAAATTCGATAGGCATTAATTCCTTAACATCTTGTCCCTTTGTTTTCAGGTTTATTTCTATAATTTTATTGATATTGTTATTGTCCATCTCTCTTTCAACTTCTTCTTCCTCTATAGGTATATGAAATGAATAATTCGTAGTCTCATAAAACAAATAATGCTGCTTAATTTTCTCTACAATTACAACATCTATAAACTCAACATATTCCCCTAGTTTTTTATCAAAATAGTCACTACAATATATAGCTCTATCCTGAAAATCAATAAATTCTTGATCATAATTAAAATATCGTACTCGTTTTTCTATCTCATTCATAGATTCATGAATACAATTAGGTTTAAGTAATTCCTTTAACAAAAAAACTTTTTGTTGATAATATTCTTTTTCCTGTTCTTTATATTTATCTGAAGTATTAAAATCTGCTTCATAGCCAGTTTTTTTACCCTTTAGATAATATTCTTTTTTCTTATCTCTACAATTTTTTGCCCGTTTGTTAATAGAGTGTAGTGCAAGTTCTAGCATTTCTTCAATTATAACTCTGCTTTCAATGTTTGATAAGAATTTCTTCGATATTTCCATCTTCGTCTCCTTTATTATAATATCTATAACTTCTTGGGAATTAAATATCTAATAAATATTATTATAGTATCTTTATTTTAATCTTTACAATTATTAATGTATTCATCATCAATTTTGATAATATCATACCTTTAAATACATGGCAAACAACATGATTTTCCATATCAATTACAATAAATTGTGAGTCAACGGAAATGGTTCATTTCAACTCATAGCAATACTCACAATACCAGTATCTATCATTATGTCTTGGAAAAAACACAGTTACTCATGGTACTGTTCACCTCTATTTATCCTAAATTCAAAAATATACTTAAATAAGATATACTAACTTTTTGCAAACCACTAACTGCTTAATGGTTCATATTATTTCTATATTCTACATTCTTTTGCAAAATTCCTTTGTCTCATTTTCCTATTTAGTCAAATTAAAAAACTCTCATAAAAACCGCCTCTAACAGCTGTCATGAACTGTCATAGGCGGTTTATTTATAATCTTCTATTTATCTCTTGTGATTGTTTCATTTGCTATACCTTTATAGTTTTTCAATAGTCTCACGTCCCACTCCCAATCCACTACTTAATCCTGACGTTGTTCCTAGGAAAAGGACAAATGACAGGTTTTATGTCCTGAAATTTCATCTCAACTAATAATAAAAAGACGCGTAACCTGTCATATTGTCCTTTACACTTAATTAAGCAGTAATTCAATACTCTTCTTTTACTTAAATAGAAATAATAAATTTATAAAATCCAGACCCCTAATCATTCTTGATGTTCTTAGATTATATTTCATTGTAGAAGTATTTTTCAAAACACTATATCCAAGGTCAAGTTTATGTGTAGTCTCATGAATATATCGAAAGAACCGTTCCTCTGGTATATAACTAGTCTATACGTCTACTAGATGGGGTGTCAGACCACTCCGTGCCCTGACACCATTAAGTATTCTTTGATATAGACTTCTACTTTACTTCATAAGCCTTAACATGACTATAATCCACATCCCATCCTAAATCTTCTAAACCCGATGCTGTGATCATGGTAATGGTATGTCCATTTGCCATGAGGTCATATGGTACCCCTTTAACATTTTTCCAAATACCTTCCGTCCGCTTTTTATCATCGGCTTTTTCGTAGTCATAATAATGACCACCATCATCTGATATAGGTACAAAATCCAGCTGTGTTCCAAAGATCTTATTATAAGCAGCTACGGTCTTTGGCATATAATATGATACGTTTCCTTTGCCTGTTGTTTTTTCTTTTTCAACAATTGAACTTGTCTCTTTACCTGCATCATCAAATACTTGCCATAGAGAACCAATGCCAAAAACATGGCCCATTTCATGATAGATGTTAGCGTTAAATTCACTCATGACATCTGTTTTTTCTGATGGTGATTCAAAGGCTTCTGGCGTATCATAGAGTCGGTTATTAATCACGATATAGCCTTGGGTTGGCAATGTTTTATCCCCCGCTTTGACTAGACTTGAGTAGTCTGGTGTAGCAGCACCATTGCCACCATTAAAATCATTAACATGGACATCGATAGTTAATGTATGGTATTCCTTCCCTTTTACACCTTTGATGACTTTGCTCCACCCTTCTAAACTATCTATGAATGGTTTCATATTCTCTTGATTCCATGATTTTTTAGACCCGTCTGCTCTTAGTATCTCTCCTTTAAAATTCAGTTTTAAGGTAAGATGATCTGTTTTGATCTCCGCCGTTTGAGTTGTTGGTAGATCAGGAAACTCTGAGTCTTCAGTTGATGCGAGTAAGCTACACCCGCTGATCATCATAACTAAAACTACTATACAGCAAATGAGCATTAAATTCTTCTTAATAACCATTTTTTCCCCTTCTTTCATATTATTAATATATTGAAAATGATATCACTTGAATGTATCCATTCTATATCCATATCTATAAGATTCCTTAAGAAATTTTAATTTTATACTTGCGTTTAGCTCACGCTAGGAGTAAATTGCCAAGAGTGTTTCATATATGTGCTTTTCTTCGAATCACCATTTTTTGGTATTGTTTTACTATTTTTTATATTATTTACAAATATTTACTTTTAGGTTATAATGATGTAGGTAAGATTTTAAAAAACAATAGGAAGGATGAGCTTTTATGAAAACTTGCAAAATCGTATTATCAACCGTGTTATTAATCATATTGTCAATGATTATTTCACAAACCGCATTTGCAGCTGGTACAGGAGAAGCAACAGTATACACAAAAGCATATTATGGGCCTAGTTCAACAAAATATAGTGAACTTGGTAGTGTTGGACCAAACGAATATGTAAATGTTCTTTGGAAAGAAGGAGAATGGTATTTCATTGAATACTCTGTAGGAACTACAGGGAAGAAGAAACGAGGATATGTTTCACATCTAAATAACATAAGTGGAGGTGTAGCGAATAAGGACCTTTCAGGCACAGAAAAAACTGCAAAATATAGCAAGACTACATATACAGGACCTAGTTCATCTAGTTATGTAAAAGCTGGTTCTGTGAGTGCGGAGGAACCGTTAACGGTATTCAATGTAGTAGATGGTAGCTACACACTTATTGAGTATAATGTTAGTGGTGGTAAAAAGAAACGCGCTTATATCTTAACAAGTAATATTAAAGAAAAGAGTACATCGAAATCAATAAAAGATCCTATTACTCCTACAATAAAGTATAGTTATGGTAAACATAAGGATTATTCAAAACCTGTAGGAACTAAGGTTTACGCATCAGGCTCTGGAACAGCGTATTATTATTACTATTGGGGGAAAATCACTAAAGATGATCCAGATTCCTATGTAAGTTTAGGAGTATATTGCAAACTAGAATTTGATGATGGTTATGAAAATGAATATATGGTATATGGCCATTTAAGTGATATAAGCATATCGGCAAGTTTCCCAAAGTGGACTGAGAATAAAAGTGATTCTAATATAGGGCATCCAGAACTACTATATGAAGGTGATCGTAATACATCAGGAGTGTATCATAAAAAAAACAAAATATTCTTAGGACAAAAGAAAGTTAAAGAAGGCGATTTAATCGGAAAAAGTGGGGATTTAGGGAATTCAACAGGGCCTCATCTTCATGTTACGGTAGATACTTGGAAGTAGTGATAATAGGATTGAAATATCAATGCGACGGTTCGAAACTGCTGAAAAGTCCTGTTTTTTCAATAGCATCGGCACTAGAAATGTAAATTTCTTCTCATTTTTATAAGATGAGTTAAAATGTATAAAAAATAATGTACTTTCTATGAGAATAGCTTTGCTATTCTCTTTAAATTTGCAGCTAAAGCCATTAGTTTAACTTGTGTTTCTGTGCTTCTTAGATCAATGCCCCTGGCTTTGGCCATCCCATGTAATACTTTAAGTTCAACATTTTTGCTCTCTATTGAAAGACGGTTTTTGAAGGTGTCGATAGAACCCGTCCCCCTGACATTTCCCTTGTCCTACTCGATAGAAAAAAAGCGTAATAAATAGAAGGACAGTTTGATGCATGACACATCAGAACCACCCCATTGGTATATTTTAATGTCTATTTTAAATTGAATGTTCTAGCATGGCCCTTTTATCTCTTACCCCGCTCTAGATCCATTGGGTACTGGTTTTTCAGGTTGTGCCAGAACTGGTGTAATACCATCAGCATAGCCAATATCAAATAGCATCCCTTCAGACACTTCTCCAAACATCTTTCTAGGTGCCAAGTTTACAACAAATAATGCTTGGTAACCAACTATTTCCGCTGGATTCTCTCTTTCTTTCTTCATGCCCACTAATATGGTCCGTTTAAACTCTCCAAAGTCTACAACTAATTTAACCATTTTATCCGACTTCTCAAGATCTTCAACTGAGAGAATCGTCCCAACTCTAATATCAATCTTATCCAAATCCTCCATACCGATGTTTTGTTTTACATTGCTACTCATACTCATCTCTCCTTATCCATGTATTTCACTAGATTTTACTCATCATGCTTTAATCGATTGCCAAAATAATTGCCAAATGGATTCCGTCCTCTGATTAAAATCTTCTTCAGAATAATAGCATGATTCCACAAATAATCCATCCACAAGACAGTAGAAAAATGATAGTATATCTGTCATTGAACCGGATTTTATTTCCTTACTTTCAAATCCTTCTAGTATTAACTTTTCAATCAATGGGGTGAAATTGATCTCTTTTTCTTTAAATATGTTTTTCTGCTTTTCTGTTAATATATTTGGAGGGAACATCATTGATCTATTTAAGAACATCACCTTAGTTCGAGAAGATTCTTCTGTATAAATTTTACAATATTCTTTGATCAACAATTCAAATTTACTCTTTACATCCAGTTGATCATTTCTCTTCAGTAATTCTGTAAAATAGTTTCTATCCCATTCCAGCACATCTTCCAGTATTGATAAAAATAGAGCTTCCTTGCTACTGATATGAGAATATATAGATGCTTTTTTTATTCCTACTTCTGATGCGATATTCCCTATTGATGTACCATAATACCCTACATTGGCGAATGATTTCAGCGCAATTTCCTTTATTAAATCTGCCGTTGACAATTTTTTCACCTCTCAAACTCAAGTCCTACTTACGACCGTTAGGTAGTTTTATGATATCACTGTTATTTTAACTTGTCAACAGGCATACATTAAATAAAAAACTTTTGCAATAAACAGCTATTATAACTGGTTATTGCAAAGGGAGCATATCATTCGTGAGATTCTATTCTACCTTGTCTGGATATAAATTAGTACTCAGAGTTAGATAAGTGCTTTTCTAACGTTTTCCCATCAATCATATTGCCTGTTTCAAGATAAAAGTTTAGTATGACTTCAAGACTCTTGATCATGGTACTAAAATCTTCTTGCTTTTGAGATACGACGAAGCTATTACCGGCTTCGTTAGTAGCTACTTGACTTTGTGCCCAAGTTGATTTTGTTTTACCTTCTTCTTCTGTAATATCAATCTCTAAACGCGTAACAACGTTTGGGTTGTATCGCACGAAATAGACTTTCTTCATTGGTTCATATTCAGTAATTATCCAAGTTTCGTTTCCAGTCTTAAAAACTGCGCCTTCTTCAGCAAGACCTGACTCACTCCATACCATATCGGCTTTCCAAGTCGGAATCCAGTCGTGCTCGCGAACAGGACAAAATAACGGAAAAACCTCTTTGACTGATGCATTGGCCACCATATCTACTGAAAATTCATTTTTACTTGCTACAAAGTCCGATTCAGTCATGTGAGATCAAGTGTCAGGCTAGAACACATAAAATTCTAAATTATAAATAATTTTTAAGATTACATGCTTTAACCTAACGCTATATTCTTTTCTAATGCCCTCTTCTTTTAGCTACTTCTTAATTTGATTATATATCAAAATAACCGTCCCATAGGTATAAACCTATTAGTCCTACTGTTGATAGTGATAGGTCTTTTGTTTGGATCGGTTGGAGTGCCTCAGTTATCCAGTGTCGATACGCTCTCAGCTTATTTAATCATGATAACCCTAATGGGAATCGTTATTGCAAATGCTTCTTCATTCTGGCAGCTAATCCTTCAGCTTAATACACCACCGGAAATACAAGGTAAAATATTCGGAATTGCAGCAATGATGGCAAATATATCAATGCCAATCGCTTACGCAAGCATTGGGCTACTACTAGAACGCATTGATTTCTCGATCTACCTCATCGGACTCGGTGGTATCTTATCACTGTTATCTCTAATATGGTCCAACTCATTTAATGAACATTGTGAACCTATTAATGAATTAGAATAAGTTATTTTTAGATATAAGCAAAATAGAATTTAAGGGAAGATTTTGTGGTGCGTCTGTCTAGCTGGAAAAAATAAAAGATTCATTTATACCGTCAACCATTCTAGTGGCTGACGGCATTTTTATAGGCTCCTCCTATCATACATAGTTCTATCATTTAATCTATGCACGATTAAGGGTAGTATCTCTAATAGTATTATTAATAGTAGAAATGAGAACTTTATATCTGATTATTTAAAATCTGAAGATTTATAAAAAAGTCAAACTAGGATTCATAACGAATTTTGGATTTAATCAAGTTGTGGATAATGTATATGAACATTCAATTTTATTGAATATAACCTACTCTACCACTTTTGAGATCCCTAACTCACAGATACTCCATTCAGTTTATAAACCTCCTAATTGTGATAAACAAACTTCCGGATAAGTGAACATATTCTATAAATATCCACTTGCCGGAAGTATTGATGAACTTGTTATCTTATTTTTAATTTTTGGATATTTCTGCTAACATATCTTTAATCTGTTGATCACTCATCTTCAAACTCCTTAAAAATTCACGATGCATCATGGTATTTTCTTCTTCAAAATCCTTATGCCATTTCAATCTACTGGCTTCATCATATCCCAATTTTTCAAGCAACTTAGTCCATGAACCTGGAGCAAACTGAACATCATTACCATAAGCTGTTCTTTCTTTAAGCACATCTATTACAAGCAGTTCTTGTTTCTTCAATGCTGCTATTTCACTTTGTATTTCACTGAGTCTGCTCAGTAATATTTTTGAAACTTCATTATCAGCAGTATTCAAAATCTTCTCGATATCTTTTAAAGAAACTCCAGAAGCTCGATAACTCTTAATTTTCTCTAATCTCTCCACCTGTTCTTCACCATAAATTCGATAATTATTGGCTTGACGATCTGTGGGTTTAAGCAATCCCAACTTATCGTAATAGAGTATTGTGCTTCTTGACAAATTGAAGCGTTTACACATTTCTCCAATCGTGTACATATGACCACACCTTTTAAGATTGATCTATCATTCTACCATTCTCTAAATAATAATTGAGGGTTTCTTCCCATTTGCGCATATGCGAACTGAAAACAGCCTCTGAGTTTTCCTTATTAATCCTTTCATAGTCTTCTTCTGTCATAGGAATAAACGTATATTGAATATCACAATACGTTTGTTGATCACCATGCTCGTCTAATGCAATATCAATGATCACGTCCTCATTATCCGTAAGTTTAACAAATTGGATTTCACCTTGATCAATATCATACTTTGTCATGATCCAATGATAAGTTCCATATTCATTATTTGTTTCGAAAACACAACCTTTTTCAGCAAAGCCGCTTTCTGAAAAAATAAGTCTATACTCCCATCCAGGAAGCCATTCCTTTTCACGTACAGGGCATAATAATGGGAAAATCGTACTGATGTTACTCACTAATTCTTGTCGATATCTTCTTACTATTTTTTTTGTTAAAGCCATTCTTCATCACTCCTTTTTTTCATTGTAAACTATGAAGTTGTAGTCATGTCAACACTAATTAATCAGTTCATAATAATAAATACCTTTAAAGAATAATCACTATTAGTAGTCATAACGGAGACCTTGCCTGAATTAAACTGAAAGATTTCTAAGATAAACATAGTTTTTCCAGCACTTTCTATGCATAATGTTTTCTGTCATAAAATAGAAGTAACTAGCTGACAACCACTGTATGTATTCAGTTTATCCATAGTGATCTAATTTAATAGTTCTTTTCTGTAAACTCCCTATGAATAATCCAAAGTAAATTCTATAATAAATTCTATGCTCCATAGTAAGATCAATCTTATGCCACACTTTTACTGAAAGTAACTTTCTTATGCAAATTTAATAATTCCTTGTAATTAAATAGAGGTATCACTCAGGGATTTAAGCCAACTCCTAACTCACCTATTGATTTTACTTAAAAAGCGTCAACAGAAACCTTCTCTCGACACCCGAAACAATAATTATCCTTGACCTGACTATAGCTTTATACTTTATACTATTTGTAAAAGGAATAATAGTATGTCAAATGATCAAAGAAGAATCGTAAGGACTTATCAACAGACTTTACACGGAGATAAAAAAGAAATATTTTCACTGTTGTGCCCTGTTCGTTAAAAAGAATGGTTACAGGGATGGGATTATGATATGGTATACTCCAAGAGTGGCTATGCGGAAAAATGGTGTGTATTTCAGACAAATAATGAATTTTGGAGTTTTCAATGGGTAATGACCAAGTATGCTATTCAGAAATTTGAAATTCAGTTTGTAAAATTCATTCAAAATGAAATGGTAGTAATGATAGATATTGATTTGATAGATGGAGAGGTAGATTCAGTTTACTGTAACATTCAGTATACATTTACTGCAATTAATGATGAAATCATAAATAATATGAATGAAGAAAATACGACCGATCACTTTAATACGCATATGAAGTTGTGGGAGGATTCGTTAAATTATTTCCTAAAAACTGGGAAGATGCTTCTAAATTAAAGAAGTCTACAAAGGGGGAAGTTAATTTGATAGGTGTATTGTCAAATAGTATTGCAATAGTTTTTGGTGGTATTTTAGGAATTATAATTGGTGACAAAGTTAAAGAGGAGTACAGCGAAACAATTCTCAAGGGTTTGGGTATTGCTATTGTGATTTTAGGGATTCAATCGTCAATAAAAATGGATAATACGCTAATAGTTCTTACAAGTTTAGCCCTTGGATCTTTAATTGGTGAGATTGTTAATATTGAAGGAAAAATGGAGTCATTTTCAGAAAAAGTAGAGAAAAAGCTAGGAGAAAAAGCACAAGGTTTCTCAGAAGGATTTATGACGGCTACATTTATGTATTGTGTCGGTTCTTTTTCTATTCTAGCATCAATTCAGGCTGGGGCGATGGGGGATAATTCTATCCTCTATACTAAAGCAGTTCTTGATGGGATTATTTCGATAATACTAGCTTCGATCCTTGGTATAGGAGTAGTTTTTTCTGCTATATCAGTGTTTATTTATCAAGGACTTATAACCCTCTTGTCAAGCTTTTTTGAAACATTAATGACCCCTGTGATTATTAATGATATGAATAGTGTTGGTGGTATTCTTATCATATGTATCGGTCTTAAAGCTGCTAAGATGATAGATGTAAGGGTGGGAAATATGTTACCAGCATTATTTTTACCAGTTATTTATCATATTGTGATTGGGTTGTTGTAAAATTGATTTTGATATTCCTTAGCTTGATAGCTATGGGGGACCGACAACATTACCGACTTAACTTTACTCTATAAAACGATAGACTTCATAGTATTCTATGATGCTCTATCGTTTCATTTTTCGCCTTTATTGACTTCTCAACTTTATATTTCCGTAATCTCCGGGATGGTTCTATCGATATATTTGTTCTCTATAATAATATCTTATCCTATCCCTGTACTTATTGAAATTTCTCTTATAACACTTAATTTTATGCCTAGAAATTCTGCTGTTTCAGTATGTTTTTCATTATAGATACCATCACTTTCAGTTAAGATTATGTATGCTGCTAAACGATTTTGTAATTCGTAATTTTGATTTTTAGCAAAGAACTTTGTTCGTTTTAATAATTTACCACCTAGGTATTTATTCAGATATAGAAGAAATTGTTCATTACATAACAATTCTTTTTTAGCTTCTGCAAGAGGGATAGATATACAAACACATTTACTTATAGCAATAACATCTTTAGGTTGTTTTTCAATCTCTATTAACGTTAACTCTCCGATAAAATCCCCGGACTGCAAAAATTGTATTATAGAACTTTTTCCATCTTCGTGTACCATATTAATTTTAGCTTTCCCATCAATTAAATAGAAAAGTTTGTCAATTTTTTTATTAAAAAATATTATTTTCTCTTTTGGAGAAAACACTTCTACTTGCATTTTTTTATATATATTCTGAAAAACATCCTTATTTTCAAATATATCTTTATTTTTTAATATATGCTTATATTCTTCCAAACAATTTTTTTTCATAATTACCTCCAAAATATGAGATTTCTCATATTGTTATATGTAATTATATTGTAAACTACTAGCGAGGTGAATAAAATGAAAAAATATAAATTTTTAATTTTTGATTTAGATGATACACTTTTCGATTTTCAAGATAAGGAAAGGAACTCACTAAAAATCATATGTAAAAATAACAACATACCATTTAACAAAAACTCACTTAACAAATACAGGAAAATTAATAATTCCTTATGGACTCAACTAGAAAATGGGCATATAACCAAAAATGAAGTGCTAACAAAAAGATTTGAATACTTCTTTAAACATTATGGATATAGTGTAGAAGGAAATATAATAGAAAAAGAATATAGTACTTATTTAAACCAAGGACATAAATTATTGCCAAATGCTATAGAAATTTTATCACTACTTAAGGAGAATGGATATACTATTTTTGCTGGAACAAACAGTGTAGCAATTACACAGAGAATACGATTAAAAAATTCAAAATTAATTAGTCTATTTGATGATATTTTTATATCTGACGAATTAGGATTTGAAAAACCTAATGTAAATTTTTATAAAGCAATTTTTAATAAATATCCGGAAATGAATAGGTATAATAGCTTAATGATAGGTGATAGTCTAAGTTCAGATATACAAGGAGTTAAAAATATCGGAATTGATTCAATCTGGTTTAATCCTACAAGCCAGAAAAACACTGGTGCTAGAACTACTTATGAAATTAGAGATCTATTAGAACTAATGCCCATTCTAACTAAGAGAGGTGTGTATGATGAATAAAACATATAAATATATTTATACTCTATTATTCTACTGTATAACAAGATTTGGAATCAGCCTTTCAATAGGAGCTAGTATTGGTGTAAGCTGTTTTAACTCTTTAAACCTTGTAATTTCTAATGCATCAGGTATAAAAATAGGTACTATAAGCATAATACTGAACTTGATATTTTATTAGGTTATATGCTCTTAACATCATTTTCAACTCCTATAAGATATGGTCTTCAAATTATATCTATTTTCATTCTAGGACTTTTTATAAATCTATCTATCTATTTATTATATAACACCGTATTTACATTTAAACTCTTACTCATCAAGATTATTAACATTTATTATGGGTACAATAATAGCTGGTCTATCTACAGGAATGATTATCAATTTAAATACAATCACATTTCCGTTAGAAAGTCTTTGCCATGCATTATCAAACATGCTTCAATATAGTTTTTTAAAATTAAGGTATTCATTTGACATCCTTTTTATAGTAGTTTCTATCACTCTATCATACTTTTCTAAAATCCAATTTTTTATTAGAGAGGGTACTATTATAAGTTTGGTTTTATTTTCTGCTTCAATTAACCTAGCGAAAAATATGTATATAAAAATACAAGTTGGCAAGCAAAGATTGAATATATAAAAAATCTAATAACCTTTTGTTGTATCCGTAAAATAAACTATTACTACTTCCGACTCACCCTCAATCCGATTTCCCATATTTAGCAATATTAAGTGTCAGATACCTTTCTCTACGAGAGCTTAAGAAGAAGATCTCATAGCGTTCCATAAATTTGGGTAAAAAAAGAAGACACAATTGTACTGCCCTTAGGATTTAGTCAATAGCTTTTACTATTGACTAAATCAAAGATTTATTTGTGTCGCCTAATATAAAAAGTGCGACACATAAGAGCTTAAAGATTATGATGATTTGATGTATTAATTTACAAATTGTTCTGTAACACTTATTACATAGCCACCTTTGGTTTCAATCCAAAACGGAACTTTAGCCCCTTTGTCGGAATAAGTACTTAAGTATTTGATGAATTCTTCTTGATTTCTTGTACTGTAATTTCTATCTTCATTCTCACCAACAAAATCATTGCCCCAATCAATAAAATTGTATACTGTTTCTTCATTTACTTCAAATGATACTGTATCTGAACTTGGGTTGTAAATATAATACCCGTTTGGCATATCATTTTGTTGAGACAAACCTAATTCTTTTATACGGTCTTTGTTTTCATAGGTTATCCATTCAACCTCATCTAAATAAAGTGCATTTTTCTCTATTCTTATGTGACCTATATATAAATTCTTATTGTTGCTATCTTCATTAGCTTGTTTGCAAGAAACAAACATCAGGCTTACTAGACCTATCAATAATACAATAAGTACTTTTTTCATTTTTCTAATCACCTTTCCTGTATAGAATATAAATTATTCTTATAAAACAGCCCCTTAATCATTTCCTTGAAAATTTATATATTTTATTTAGAATCCTTTGTTTTTCAACTCCCTCTAATATAACAGGCTGGTAATTGTTGATGTTCTTAACCGAGGATATAGAGCAAGGTATTATATCCCCCTGGATTTTTGTTATCTTCTTGTCGATTACTGTGAAGCCAGCTTGAAAAATAAAGGTATCCTTATCCTTTGGATTTTTGTTGCCGCCAAAACAAAAATTACCTAGGCTATATACAATGTATTTATTCTTGTATTTCTCTATCCCCTGTATTACATGGGGATGATGGCCTACAACAATATCTGCTCCTTCATCAATAGCAAATCTTCCTAAGGTCTTTTGCACATCATTAGGGTAATACATATTTTCATTTCCCCAATGGAAGGAAACTAAAACTATATCCGCTTTTTCTTTAGCCTCTTCTATATCCTTGGAGACATAGGGTTTAATGTAGGTTGACCATCCACGATAGCCTAGGCTTGCAATAGTTATATTTCTTACATTGTAATATGCTATGTAACCTTCTCCAGAATAGTGTAGATTGGATTTTTTAAGAACGTCAATAGTATCCAAGAAGCCTTGCTTAGAGTAATCGTATATATGATTATTGGATACGTTGACCATTTCAATACTTCCAGCCTTTAAGATATTGACATAGGCTGGATCTCCTTTAAATGAGAACTGTTTATCGCTTCTTTCATTACTGTAAGTAAGTGGATTTTCTAGATTTACTAATGTTAAATCATCCTTTTCAAAAATTGGTTTAACTTTTTCAAAAAAATATCCATAATTATTGTTCTGATTTTCAAGCACCGAGGGAAGAGAATAGGCATAAGCAGCCCCTTCGTAATTACCTAAAACACAATCGCCAGCAAATGATACTTTTATAGGTCTATTTTTATCTTCTACTTCCTCTACATTTTCAACTATGGGTATGGGCGAATCCGATTCTTCTATTCTTTTGATTTCTTCAAACATTGCGATAAATGCCCCTCCAGCCAAGAGCATAAATAATGTAAAGGAAATTGTAAATATTTTTAGAAAATCTTTCATAAAAGTCACCTCTATAGACAGTGTTAGAAATTTAAATTAAATAATTGACACATGTATTACTATGTGGCTATTATACAATTTATGGAATATCCAATTTCCATTATAGCACTATATTAGTATTTTTTCATAGCAGTAATTTGTCTTTTATTTCAATAAACTAACTGAAATAGTAAAAAGTAGTAAAACGTTACCATTTATTTTTAAGTTTTTTCTAAAGATGGACATAAAGGGGACACAAAATGTACACATTTATCTGATATTATCTCTAATATGTTAAATAGTGGGCTAAAAGAATTATGAAAGTGAGGAAAGTTATGTTAAAAAGAAAAAGTACTATAATATTTGTTTTACTGCTTGTCTTTGCATTGACAGGCTGCAGCAGTCAAGAAGATTTAAACAAAGAAGTCGCAAAAAATGTTATAAGTGCACAAAAGGCTGATTATGAAGAAGATATATATTCTTTTTACAATCTTACATTAGATATGATGAGTAGCTTCAAAATAGATAACGATAAAGCTTATATGAACGGAGTTATAAATAAAGATACAATTCGTCAGGTTAAAGAACTTATCAGTAATTACCCTAAGGTAAAAACTATTGTAATGCAAAATGTTGGGGGTTCAATTGATGATGAAAGTAATCTAATCGCTTCAAGATTAGTTCGAGGAGCAGGACTGAATACTTATGTACCAGTCGATGGAATGATAGCTTCCGGTGGGACAGACTTCTTCTGTGCCGGAGTTAAAAGAAATATAGATGATGGTGCAGAAGTAGGTGTTCATTCCTGGGGCGGAAAAGGTATGGAAAAAGGAAGTTCATTGTCAAAAGAGGATGATGCACACAAACCATACATAAAATACTATGAAGAAATGGAACTTCCAGACCCAGAAGGCTTTTATTTTTTCACAATATACGCTGCTGAACCTGAAGGCATTCACAATATGACTAGAGATGAATTAATAAAATATGGACTTATATCAGAAGCTATAACTTAATATAAGGTTAAAATTATAAAAGCCGGACCCTAAATTACATATTGTCAACACCCCTGTCCTTGACATTGCTTCTTCCGCCTGTATTCCAAAATCAAATCATATTACTTTTCTTTCTTTAAAAAAATGTATGTAGTTTCATCTGATAGATGATCTGCAAAAGCATAATTTAGTCTACTAAAACTTTTGATATCCTCTACATCTTCAATCTGTTTTTCTGCCATAAATCTTACCATTTCGCCTCTAGCCATCTTCACTAGTGTGCCTTTTTCAACTATCTTTTTTTCAATCATTTCTCCAAAAACACAAGTAATTAATTTCAATTTGTTGCCCAAATACTTGGAAATACATCTGCTGTACTCTTTAGATGCCAAATTTATAATGCAGTGACTTTCCGAAAAAAGTTTATCCGCTAGTCTTCTGTTCCAAAATTCATAAAGTGAGTTTAAAACGTCACCCCTCAGTTTTGCCTGCATTTCTAGCCTATAAGGAACAACACCATCAAATGGGCGTAGCATACCATAAAACCCAGATAAAATACGTAGATGTGTCTCTAGATATTCAAATTCTTTGATTTCAAACACTCCTGGAGCCATGTACTTATACTGAATCCCTTCAAATGCAAGGATGGCTGGAGTCAAATTACTGTACAAGTCTGTCTTATTAATTCGCTCATAATTTAGAGTAGCTATTTTATCACTACAATTCCATATTGATTTTAGTTTTTCATAATCTAATTCCTTTAAATATGCTAGGAGAATTTCCGAATCCTTTATAAATTGGGGAAGTTGATAATAATCTAAGGAATCTGTATCTATTCTCATCTTCTTTGCAGGTGAAATAATGATTCTCATAATTGCCTCCTTCTATTGTAAATCAATATGTTCAAAGTCTGTCTACCTTTTTGGGTTCACCTCAATATATAAAAGTAAAAAAGAGTTGGAAATGAAGGTGTCAGACCAACTAGTAAAAGTCAATAAAACTTTACTAGCTGATCTGACACCTAACTCGTTAAAAATCATGAAACAAAGTAAAAATTTCCTTTCATATTTACATACCTATCACAAAGCTATCGCGGTCTATGTAAAATTGTTAAAGCAAAGTATTTAATAAGATTCCTTTGCCAAATCATAGATTTTTCGAATTGCATCATCCAGCTCATAAACGATATCAGATTCATTCCTATTGCTTAAAATAATGATTGACTGCTGTTTTTCAGTAATCCTAAAATATATAGTTGAAAATCCTTGAGTACCGCCAGCGTGAACTTGCTCAAGCTGGTCTTCACCATTTTTTCTGAAAATCCATCCACAGGTGTAATTCTCATAAAGGGAATTTAAATGTTTAGGAGGTGTATATGCTTCTTGCATCGTCTCTTTACTTACTAGTATATCACTATATAAGGCCTGGTCCCATTTATACAAATCTTCTAATGATGAGTAAATACTTCCATCACCACGTGTAGCACTTGAATAACTTTGATCTTTTGTAATAAATTTTGTACCATCGGAATCAGTGCCATATGCTCTATTATTGATTGACATATTTAATGTTTTATCAAAAACAACCGTATTATCCATGTTTAAAGGTATAAATATATTTTCTTTCATGAAATCTGAAAGCCTCTTCCCAGAAACTTCTTCTACTACAAGACCTAGCATGACGTACCCAGTATCCGAATAATTAAAGACAGATCCTGGAGTAAAATAGGTAGAATCCGTTCTTTTTACAATCTCATAAACATCAGAATCTAAAAGCTGATTTTCTACGCTAAATTCTTCATCTAATAGATCTGTCAAATCATAAAAACTACGAAGTCCTGATGTGTGGTTCAGAAGGTGTCTTATAGTAATATCTTTTCCATACTCAGGAAAATCTTTTAAAATATCTTTGACTCGCATATCATAATCTAATTGTCCTCTATCTTTTAAAATCATGATACTCATTGCTGTGAACATTTTTGAAACAGAAGCAATCCTGTAATTAGTACTAGGCGTGGCTTTCTCTAACGTTTCAATGTTAGCATATCCGAAAGATTTTTTATAGACAGTTTCACCATTATCAACGACTAGTATAGATATAGATGGCATATTGCTTGAGTAAAAGACTTTGTCCATATGTTTGTCTAATTGCTCCTCTTTAGTAGTATGATCACTACACCCTAAAAAAGTAAAACTTAATATAATAGACAAGATAATTATCATTATATTGCTTTTAGATATTCGATTTCCCCACTTATTCCATTTAAATTGTTCTTTATGCAATATAAAAACCCCCTTATTTCTTAATCTTGCTAGCCGTTTTTAAAACTCTAAACGTGTTTGAAATTGCTGTGTTAGACATTCTTTATTCCCACTCACGCTTTACAATCCCATAAACAACATGATTAACATATGATCCATTTAATAGTTCAGCTTCTCTTATAGTTCCTTCATTAGTAAAACCTAACCTCTCAGGTATAGCTCTACTCTTATGATTATTCTCAGCACATCTAATTTCAACTCTGTTTAAATTTAAACCTTTAAGCGCATAATCAATAATTTTTTTGCATGCTCTTGTCATAATTCCTTTTCCTATATATTCCTCAGCCAACCAATAACCTATACTTGTTGTTTTGTGTATCCAATCAAATTTATGATATCCTATAGCACCGATTATTTTATCTTTACAAAATATAAATGATTGAAAACCATTATTTTCACAATATTGTTTTTTACTTGCCTCTATATATAACTTCGTATCTTCAATTCTATTATTTTCAACCCACGGTAGCCATTTTTTTAGATGGCTCTTATTTGTAAATATTACTTTAAAACATTCCTCAGCATATTTACTCTCAACTAACCTTAATTCAATATCATTGTCAATAATGCACTTAAACACTTCATATTCCTCCAATCAATGTACATTTTTCTTAAACAACTACTCCGAAATTCAACCTTCATCTAACTCAGTTATTTGCGAAACACTAATAACTTATTGTCATTATGTATCTACACAAATACTAATAATTCGAGTTATCTATAGATATGCAACCTCAAGACCTAAAGTAAATTTATGTGAAAATAATGAACGCTTCTACATTTTTTCATATAAATTTATTAAACCTTAAAGTTGCTTATCTATAATAGACTCTAAATCTATTATACATCTGCTGTTAATTACATCCAATCTATTCTTTCAAATTATTACAATTTATACAGTTATTATAAATGATAGATATTTATTTGTTTTTGCCCTCTTTTCTGTATTTGTAATTTTATAAACAACATAGACGAAGCCTTTAGGTTGTTTATTATTAACCTAAACTTCTCCTTTTCTATTTTTATATCTATGAATTTTTTATTCAAACACAAATGATTATTTCTTCCTCATTTTCAGGCTGTCATCACTTAAATCCCCCTATGTCATCCATATTTTGCCCCCCAAAAAACTGGGTCAAAAAGTAGCGCAATAGGGTCTGGATTCTATAACTTCTAAAATTATAGAATCCAGACCCCTAGTCACCTACTCCAATCTTTTAACATCAGAAGTAAACACATTCATCTCATATGTTCCAGTTCCTTTTTCATCCTTTGAATCAACAGTAAATTTTACTGTTTTAGAATTTGTACCCTCACTGATATCTTCTATCCACCATATATCATCTGGGTTTCTAAAAAGTTCTTTCCACTGTTCGCAGCTATTATTATACTTAAACTCATGAAATGGCTCTTTTAAGTAATAAATAACTAATCCGCAGCCAGTAGTTTTTCCACCTAATCTGCTGCTCTTACTAATAGAAGAATTGTATCCTAAAAATGAATAAAGTGTTCTAAAATTATAAGAGAGTCAAATCTACTTTATTATAGAGCTTTTAACATATATTCAGAGTCAGGCTCACTTTTAAACTTTGTATCCTATAAAGTTTAAAAGTGAGCCTATATATACCTTCTCCTAAAGCGTAAGTTTATATGAACCTGCGCTTCAGCAGTTAAGCATAATTCATCACAACTCTGTTAAGGTTTGAGTTATCGGTGCATACAGCCAAAGAGGTGTCGGCAAAACTGGTCTGCTCCCCCATTAGTATAAAAGCCAGACCCTAGATCACTTCCCTTTATTCTTCTTATAAAGAAAAACCAACAAAAAAATAGGCGACACATATAATAGAGATACTATATAGAATGTTGGTTTAGAACAGCTAATCTTTGTACTCATTTCATGCCATACTCTTATATCTGATTTATTAATATAGACACTAATAATATCACTGACGCCTATATATTTTTGTGAATTGCCTTTTCTATATATTCTTCCGCTTTCCATCTCCTCTAAGTACGTCCATCCATGCTCTTTCATATAATTTTCAAAATCAGCTTCTTTTTCAGGTAAATCTATTGAGAGATATAATTTGTATGGGTATAGCCTTTCAACTTTATTTTCTAAAAATAATATTTTTACCAATGGTGCAATAGGTAACACTATAAAGTATATTGAAATCAACACAGTAACTACAATTAATTTTATATTTTGTTTTGTGAGTTTCTCCATGATCAACTGCCTCCATCTCCACGAAACACAATATGATTCAATTATACTATTTTGCTGTATTTTAACATAAATTACTTATACCTTCCCGACTTTCACTATTTTTAATTCAAGATCTCGCTAGAACCATCCCCCTGACACCTACGATCATCTACTTTCTTTAATTCAGTAAAACTGATATAATGTGAATATTAATATTATTTGGAGGCCTATTATGGATGGTATTTTATTTCTTTTTATGATAGTCATAATTATTGCACCCATCATTATAACATTCTTATTATCAAAAAAATATAAAGAAAATAAATTTCCAAAATATATTCCCTCAATCATAAGTTTTCTAATTGGAATATTATTATATTCAGCAGGTGAATCTAAAACAGGGTTATTTGCAGGCTTGTACGAACTGTTTTTTTCAGTAGTTTTTTTTATTTCTTTTATCATTTCTATTATAACAGCATTGATATATGAAATTTATAACCATTTTGTTGAATCAAAAATCAAAAAATAATCTATTGTTTATCACTAGGGTTGCATTAAAATATTATTAACATGACCAAATCTAAAAAACATTTTTGCAGCCGTCACAAGGGTTGAAAAGTTAAATTGTTAGATGTTAATAAAACCGTCGCCATTACACCAATTAGAATGATGTGTAATTAACTCGCCATGAATAATGTCTATTAGATATAATTGTGAACCCTTACTCACATATACTTTGTATTGCATATTCTTTTGAAAAATCATTAAGATTTTTTCCATCCATACGGTAAACCCGAATATTGTTTACCATATTTGCACCCCAATTAACATATCTATCAATTGCAGCTGTGTTCCAATCATGACACCACCATTCTAAACGATCACAATTTCTTTCTTTAGCAATACGTGCTAAATACGAAAGCATCATTTTCCCAAAGCCATTACCTCTTGAATGAGGTTCTATATATAAATCTACTAAGGCAATCCCCGATTTGCCCAAAAATGTCGAAAAACTTCTGTGAAACAAAGCGAATCCTATAGGCTCTCCTTTATATTCTCCAATAAGAGCTTCTGCTCCATCTTGATCAAACATATACTTTCCTAAGATATCTGGTGTTACAGTAACTTGATCTAATTCGTTTTCATAAGACGCCAAATCACGAATATACTTTACAATCAGATCCGCATCTTTTCTTTCTGCAAAACGAATCTGAAAATTCAGTGTTTTTGTTTCAATTCTATCCATCTCATCTTCCTCCTTTAGATTTCAATATTTTACGAATGTGAACTAACTCTTATGTAAATTATAACATCCATTAATATTAATCAAAGAACTTAACACAAAATGTAGGGTTTTTGTGTTGGTACAATTCTATGTTACAAAACACAGACAGACAATAAACAGTATTATCCCAATTAGGGATCCAAAGACTTTTCATTGAAAAAATCTTAGGTAGAAATACTGAAAGACCGGAATTTAAAAAGATGATGTAACACATTAGAGAAGGCAATATATTGTATATCGAAAATATATCCAGCCTTGCTCGGGAACAAATCGCGGTCTGACTTTTATAATTTCGTTATCCTAATAAATATAAATAACAAAATTATAAAAGCTAAACCCCTAGTAATTTTCCAACGGCGGTCTTCTGGAGGAAATGACTTCATTATTATTCTTTGTCTACCCCTTATTCATCCCTTAAATAATTTATCTATATATAATCTTGCTCTAAGCTCTAATATATTTACTATTTTTTATTTTACAATTTTAAAGTTGAGAGCATATTATATCATCATTATCACCTTAGTTATAAAAATCATTACTTTAAATTATATCGGTTACACAAGTTTATAACTCTTTCTAACATGTCTTCATTATTTAGCCAAATATCAGGTTTAAAACCGACGCTATCTATAAAATGAGGAGGGTACTTGATTAAATCAAGACCAACACCTAAATAAACAAATAAGTTTGAGTTTGGAAGATACATTCTTTGTTGATCTGATACACCTAGAGCTCCCGCTGTATTACTACCAACAAATACAACATTATCTACAGTTCTAAGCTGTTCAATAAACTCTTCTCCAGAAGAACCAACACCTTTATCCATTAAAACAAATACAATACTCTCATTATTTACCCATTTACTTTCATCTTTTTTAACTTCCCAAGTATCATAAGCCTTATTACTTAATGCTTCATATCTTGATTCATAATAACTTTTTACTACTTCATTCAACCTAGGCATGTCGTATTTATTCAAAAACGGCTCAATAGCGATCTCCTGTTCCTTTTTCTGCCCATATAAATAAAGTTTACTGTATCTTTTCATACTACTTTTTCCTGTCTGAGGAGGGGCATCTGTATAGTTTTCAAACCAAAAGTTACACCAAACATCACTTCCACCACCATTACCTCTCAAATCGATAATAAAAACACTTTCTTCTTTAAGCTTTAAACCACTTTCACTAAAATACTTCAGTGTATTCTCTTCTTGTTTGTCATCAAGATCTCTACATATTAAAACTGGTATTCCTTGTATTGTTTTTTGTTTAAATGCTGTTTGATTTTTATGACCCTTCTGAGACACTTTTGATAACTTTATTTCATTCTTTTTTATCTCAAAATCAAGTTTATATTCTACCGTAAGTGATACTTTTGCAGTTTTGTCATTTTGCAGTAAACCTATGTAATAAACAAGCTCTCCACTTTCATTTATAGATAGTTTTAAGTATCGCTCTACTTCATTATTATTTATAGCTTTAAGATATCTTTTTTTATCATCAACTATATAATAAAAACCCTTATTATTTTTTTTGACTTCTATTTGTTGATTGCAATAGTAATTTAGAATATGTTTTTTATTGACTGGCGCTCCTCCTATCTTCATATGACCATCTTTAATAAAAGAGAGATGTTCAAAGAATATTGTATTCAGGTCAATAATGGATACGTCGTCTTGAGTATTTATTCTATTTATAACTTTAGTTTTTATTTGCTCAAATACTTCATCACCACCGTAATAACCGTAACCGCCATATACATATTTTAATACTCGAAATAAATAATCTACATCTTCTAAGGTATCCTCTTTTGATATCCTTTTCTCTGTTATCGTTCGTGGTTGTAATAAAGTTTCTATTTCCTCGTCTGTAAATCCCTCTTTATCACCTGCTACCTTGTATATATACTGTTCAATATCATTTTTAGATTCAGACTCTAGTATAGTTTTTCTTTCCTGATTAACTTCTCTGATTACCTTATTAAAATCTATTTCTTTTTCTTTTCTAAATGACGTTAAGAAAAATACTATTATAATTGCTATTATGACTATTATTACTACTGAATATTTTTTCATTTGATATCTCCTCGTATATGAATTTTTTATTAGATATTAACGTATTTCCAGCTAAAGACTATCGTAAAAAATAGCCTATAAAACTAAATTTTCGTAATTCGAAATGAAATCACAAAGATATCTATCCTCAGCAATACTATTATTTTACTATATTGTTAGTAATTATTACGCTTATATATATGTTGTCAATTAGTTAGGAAAATATCTTAACTTCTTATTCTAGAATGAGCAAGCTCACGCTAGATTCCACCCCCAAAACCGCCATCGCTTATAGTACGGTTCAGCTAAACTATGCAAGCTTTTCATTGTATAGTTTTAATATACCGCTTAATTTCTGAACGTAGGAATCTTTCTATGTGTAGAATAAAATCTTCATTTAGCTCAACTTTAAAGTAATCAGCTTTTTGTTTACACAAAGTTATTAATAACTCTATGCATAATTTATAACTTTCTGCGATGTTCACAATACCGGAAGATGGAAAGATTTTATTTAATATTTCTTTTTCATCATTGCCCATTACTTTATTCAATTTAGATAATTCTTTTACGGGCACTTTCTTCTTGGAAGTTTTTTCTTCCCAGCTAAAATATTTTTCGTACAGTAATACCATAGTATAATCACTTATGTGCTTCCAACGTCTATACATATCATAATCTTTTCTAAAAAGACATTTCGTAAATCGAGGTACAGTAAACAAAAAATTATCAAGTTGATTTATTACACTGTCTTGTTTGATTATGTCTAGTTTTGAATTGACTTTGGTAGTAAGTGAATTGTCTTTGTAAATAGAGATAAAGGGACCAAAATCATCTAATATTTTTGTCTCAATACTATCAGTAATAGAGAAATCTATTTTTTGATACGGTGAAAAATCTTTTAGCATCACCATTTGAGAAAAATCATTTCCAGTACTATTAAGAAGATATGAACCGATAATTGGTGAAATGTCATCGAGTATTTCTAAGTATTTTGACTGTGTTTTTGCCAAATCGTTAGTACATATAATCATATCAATATCGGAATATTCATCTGATTTATTATCAACCTCTTTACCGAAGAAATATATTGAGTTTATCTCAGCTTCTTTTGAAAACGATTTAATAACAAGATTTCTTAACTCATTACGTGTTTTATTTTTTTGCATATGTTACTATCTCCCCCCAGGTATCCATAATATACTCCTCTATTTCATTCTAAGCAAAAACCGCCGTTACTTATGGTATGGTTCACCGTACTATGTATAACGGCGGTTAATAAATTATGGGTACCTTCAGTACCCATAATCAACCATTTAGCAAATGGGAAGAAGTTTTTACAGATATTCAAAAACACTTCTTATTTACTGTCACATGAAGAAAGCCAGTGATTGAATATTGTTTCTATTTTCATGGATTATAGTGTCTTAATGATTCCAGCCTTTTTGCTCGTTCAAACGCTTCTTGTAAAAATTTCTCTGCAGGTAAATCCTCATAATCCCAATTCATAGCCTCTATTGCAGTCGCGCCTGAATAATCCGTTTCATCAATTTTTTTCATAGTTGTAGACCAATCAATAGTGCCGTCAAAGGGTAACCCGTGTTGGGCACGACTTCCGTTATTATCATGTAAATGTAGTGCCATCAACCGGGAACCGTACATGGATAATAAATCATCGCCCGGATAGTAGCGGTAGTGGTGTCCGCAGTCATAACAGAATCCGATACGCAGGGAGTCAACTTGCTCCAGAACATATGCCAAATTGACAAGATGCCGTAAATTCTCCAGTGCAACATTGACACCAAGCTGTTCAGCTTTTTCAGTGATTCTCTTGATTCTATCCAGTCCCAATATGTTATATGGATTCTCTTCGTTGGGTAGGTGCAACACCATTGTCGGAATCTCAAATTCGGCGCAATCTGTAACACATTGCAAATAACAATCGGTTAAGGCTTTACCATCCAGATTGTCAAGCCAGAGGCTGTTTTGGTTTTCGAGAGGCGTGTGGATATTTTCTATAAAAAGACCCGCTTCTCGCGCAATTTGGGGCCCGTTGCGGTAATCGTTCCGATTAAATCCCTCACTCCACCATAATAAAACACCATCAAATCCAGCTTCTTTTATTAATTTATAACGTTCCTTAATTGACAATTCATAGCCAAACCAATCATAAATGGTAATCATAAGCCACTTCCTTTCTTACTTTTCCGTCATAGCTTTTATATACTTGCTGATATGAATCATATAATATTTTCCATAGATTCACTCCTATAATATCGACTTTTTTTTGCCGTTACTTATGGTAGGGTTCTCCTCTATTTATTCTAAATTCAAAATATACTTAAATAAGATATACTAGCTTTTTACATAGAACTAACCTCTTAAATCTTCATATTATTTCTATATTCTTTCACAAAACACCTTTGTTTTATTTTCCTATTTTGTAAAATATAAAAATACTCATGAAAATCATCAATGACAACTGTCATAGGCATTTTCTTTATAATCTTCTATTTAGCTCTTGCTGCTGTTTAATTTGCCATATCTTTATTATTTGCTCTAATCATATTATCATTTCAAAACATATCGAAAGAACTGTCTCCACGACACAGTTGCATGTAATTGTAGAAATAACAAAATTATAAAAGCTAAACCCCTAGTAATTCTACAGCAAAGCAGGTGTCGATAGAACCGTCCCCTGACACTTTCATTAAAGGCAGCTTTTGCTAAAGCTGCCTTCAAAACTACTTAGTATCCTAATCTTAATCATAATATCTGCCATTATACTTCTTACATTCCGGTTGTCTACAAATAAAGGTTAAACATTTCCAGAAAAGGAATGTAATCAATAATAAAAAGTAAGGGACAAGAGTTATTAGTAGACCAGATCTGAGCATTTCCATAATTTCCTCCTGTAATGAAGGATTTCGGGCAAACGCTACTAAAGAACTGCCTATTTCTACTCCAAATGCAATGGCAATACCTGCTAACACTATGCTAACTGCAAGAATAAAAATATTGTAAACTCTATTCTTCATAATGAACCTCCCTTCCATTTTTTCAATATATCTTATGAGTAAGATAGTAATTTTGATACATTAAGTACACCCAAAGATATAGGGATAGTTTGGAGTGACCCCATTTTAGTACACGCTTTTGGTTGGACTGAACCCCCTCTAGTAGACGTATAGATTAGTTAAAATAGACAATACTTCTACCAGGAGGGGTTTTAATGTCTAGAAAAAATATAGATTCAGATAGTAAAACAAGTCATTAAAGCAAGAGCGTGATATTTAAAAAAAGTATTCAACCTTCCTCAACCAACAAAAAAGCAAAAATTTGAATTCATAAATAAAAATTCTTCAAGGTATAATGTGAAGATGATGTTCCAATTACTTAAAGTATCTCCCTCAGGATATTATAAACATATTACTAGTGTACCTAGCAGCCGATTTATTGAAAATGCAGCTCTAAAGGAGCTAATAGTAGGTATTCATGAGCAATTTAAAGGCATTTATGGATATCGAAGAATTAAGTGTGAGTTAGAATCAAGAGAAATCTTTGTTAATAAAAAGAGAGTATATAGGCTTATGAAGGAAGCAGGTATTTCAGGAAAGCATCCTCGTAAAAAGCATGGTAATTATAAAAAAGTTTCAAAAGAGTTAATTACAGATAATTTTCTAATGCAAAATTTTGCTGCTTCTAATAGGAATGAGATCTGGGTTGGAGATATAACATATATTCCAACAAAGGAAGGTTTCTTGTATCTAATGGCTTTTATGGATGTATATAGCCGTAAAATAGTAGGTTGGTCTATGGCTAAACATATGAGAGAGCAACTCATGTTGGATGCTCTAGAGTCAGCTATTCTAGGTGAATCTCTAAAACCTAGATTAGTCATACATACAGATAGAGGATCACAATTTATTGGTAAAAGATTTCAAAATGAGCTTAAAAAGAATGGCATCACCGCAAGTATGAGTCGAAGTGGTAACCCTTACGATAATGCCATCATGGGTTCTTTTAATAAATCTTTAAAGACAGAATTGCTTTATGAAAATAAGAGATTTATTACTAGAGACGAAGCTAAGAAAGCTATATTTGAATATATAGAAATCTTCTATAACCGTAAACGTAGACATTCTTCTATTGGATACATATCACCAAGTGAGTTTGAAAAACTTCGGTTGCACGAATAAACTATTATCAATGTCTACTTTTTTAGGTTCAGTCCATGAGTCCCTGTTCAAAGTCTGTCTACCTTTTTGGGTTCACCTCAAACCGTCCCACGACACCCTTTTAAACTAACGATGATAGAGCAAACACACGTAGTATGATTTCGATTATTTTTTTCTTTATTAACTACAACTATAGGTAATTTACTATTAATTACCATATTCTATGTATCATTCTAATATAACTTTTCTTAAATCCCATTTTTTCATACAATTTAATAGCATTCTTATTTTCTCTTTCAACATGTAATGAAATATTCCCATCTGTTAAATCTATTGCACTTTGCAATAACTGAGTAGCAATACCTCTTCCTTTAGCATTTCTATCCGTGGCAATATAAGATAAATGATAAGTCGGTATAAATGTTTCGAAACTTGTATTTACAATAACTGACATGCCTACTACTCTGTTATTTAATACAGCTAATAAAATATGCCCATCATTAATGGCATTATTTACAGCTTCTCGTATCTCCTGTAAGGGATCAGTATACTCCATTAGCCAAGTATCTAACAATTCAACTAGTTTTATAATTGTAATTCCACCAAATTCATCTATAGTTTTTATTTCTAAGTCAATATGTCCATCATTTAGTATAATTACATGATTTCCATATTTCAGTTCACCATTTTTAGCTTTTTTAATGAATCCTGCTAAAGCGTAAGCATTTTCAATCGATAGCTTAATATTTTCTAAGGATTTAAAATACTTGACATATGAGATGAGCTCATCTTCTTCTACTCCAATAATTTTTCCATTTGTATCTATAACAGCGTCTAATGCATTTTCCATCATCTTACTTTCAGCTATTCTAACATACTTATTGTATTTTGTTCTTTTAATAGGTTTATACTCACTCAGAGCCCCACTTGATTCTTTATATTTATCATAGATTATATTACCTTGCTCTACAGTACAACTATATAATGACGGCATCTTAGATATTTCATCATTCATCCATAGCTTTCTAAACCCCATGTAAATTCCGGATATTGAAACCCCATAACTCATCTGTATAAATACAGAATCAATAGGCTTCTTTACTTGCTGAGCTAATTCTTCACTAATTGAGGAAAGGGCTGTCATATTTAGAACATTGTTTTCTATCCCTAAGTTGGCATTATAGTATCCATTTTCTTTTGATAACTCGTTACTATAGTTTTTACTTTGTATTTCATTCTTTCCGTGTTCTATTAATTGTATATAATCCTTTTGAAATTCCTTATTTTTAAGCCATCTACTTTTCTGTGGAAACACAAAGACACAATTTAAGCTGTAATACTCACAGAGAAAGGCTAAGGATCTAGCTAAATCCCGAGTCACGCCTAAGCAAATAGTTTTCTCTTTCAAATCTAACGCATCTTTGATAATCATGTAGGCTAGACGGTCAGCCTTTCTTCTACTAGGATTATTTCCTTCCAATTTCAAATAAATATTACCTATATTCAGCTCTTGTTCAAGTTTTTTTGCTCTTACCAAGGGGGTTTTTCCAACTCTATTTTTTATAATTTCGTCATTCAATTTTTTGCCTCCTCTTAACCTTGCTTTGTGACAACTTAGTTATAGTATATAAGTTGTTAGTTTGTATGTCAATTTTTTACTTTTTTATTTTTAAAAACGTTTGACGTTTTCTACATGATTTGTACTTAAAATCTCTTACTCTGCTCTCAAAGTAAAGGACAAAGGAAAGGACAAAGGGACAGGTTTCATGTCCTGCTTTTAGTAAATTAGTACGGCCTGACCCCTTTCTTCTTTAAACTATTAAGCTCATGATTTTGCTTAAAAAAGTGATTTGCAAATTAATCTTCTCTATGTAAATCCAATAATTTTTTCTTTTTTGAATCCATTCTTTTGATTTTTTTTCTTGCTCTTCAGAAGTCATTCTCAAGTCCTCAAAATATCCATCATAATCAATAGCATTGCCATGAATTCCTGTTAAAACTAAAGACATTGGTGCAGAATTATATCCTAAAAATGGACATAATAAATTATCTCCATTATGTTTAAGACAATAAATGCCTGTTTTACCGGGTTCATATTTACACTGCTTAGGTATTTCACTATCATCATCGTTTAAATCATATAAGCAAATAGATTCAATAACTATATGCCTCCAAGACATTATCTTCACCTTCCTTTAGTTAATACTGAATATATTTAAGTACAATTTCAAATTCTAAATGGGTATTAAGAGTATACATGAACTTGACTTATCGTATAATCCTTAAGAGTACAAATAGGGGTCTGGCTTTTATAACTTCGTTATCCTAATAAATATAAATAACAAAATTATAAAAGCCAGACCCTAATCATTCTACGACACTTGCAATATAACTATTCTGCTTCTCAACGTGTCGATAAAACCGTCCTCTGCCCCCTGAATCCTTTAATTATCAACCATATAGGAAATATGATTTCAAAAAGTGATCCTGGTACAAATAACCACATCGGTGCAGTATCCATGCCAAAGATAAACCCTATTATGCAATATATCGTAAGCGTAACATATCCTAAAGCACCAATCTGCATAATTTTTTTTGAGCCTATGTTACTATTAATTAAAACGTGACAAAATCGAGTACTATACACTCCTAGAATTAACATAGCAACAAGAAATAAACTCTGGCGTATACTTTCTACATTAGGAATCTTCAATAGCACTAAAATACTACCTGTCCCTAGACATATACCTTCTAAAAGCCTTGAAATTAAATATCCACGCATTAGATTTTTATTTTCTTTCTTAAGACAATAATAAAGAAAATAACCAATGGCTATGACTACCACACTATTGATAAGCTCAAGAGCAATACCTATATTCATAAGCCCGCTTGCTTCATGTGAATTTATACTTACTAAAGCCTTTCCTTTCAAAATTAAATTATTACCTATACCGTAGCTTAATGTAGCAAGTATAAAGCATATGCCTGTAAAAATTTCGAATATGCGTTGTTTTTTTGTTTCTTTCATACTATAATCCCCTTTCAATTGATTATTAACTAAAATTATGTTATATTACACCCAACTATCCATTTCACAAAGATAGAACTTTGATAGGTGGTGTCAATATGAATAAAATGCAACGATGTAAAAATATCCTTACAGCAAATTTAAAAAATTAACTCAGCTTAAGGATGAAGAAATTGCAAATATTGTTTCAAATATATCCATAGTCTCTTATAAAAAAGGAACTGTATTATTACATCAAGGGTCTAAACCCCAAGCAAGCTATTATCTGCTTATGGGATGTATAAGGCAATATGCTTCTGATGAAAACGGTAAAGAAACCACAGTAACTTTCTATACTGAAGAACAACCTATCAATATGTTCAGTTTCTTAGATACCGACGGTGTTTCTTATTATAGCTTAGCTTGTTTAGAAGAGTGCTTTCTAGTTGAATGTTATGATATAGATGAAAAAGCATCAGACTATAATCTTGATGAAATTAAAAATATGAAATATTATATGTTTGAAAGACAATTCATCGATCTGCAACAAGACTATACACAGTTCAAGATTCAGTCTCCAAAAGAGAGGTTCGAAACATTGTTAAAAAATCGCCCCGATTTATTTAACAGAGTACCACAACATATCTTAGCAAATTACTTAAACATCACACCCGAAACTTTTAGTCGCTTCAAAAAAAATCTACTTAAAACAAAGTTGATTTTTCTTTAAATTCATTTTAACCCAAACATTTTAAAGTTTCCTTGATTCAAATCAATTTTGTTAATGTTTTTTACTTATAAATGATATCCTAAAATCAAACTTACAATATACAACTCTTCATATCTAGCTATTGTTAAATATATAAAATTTCTCATGAAAATAACCTATGACAACTGTCATAGGCATTTTTTTATAATCTTCTGTTTAGCTCTTGCTGCTGTTTAATTTGCCATATCTTTATTATTTTCTTTAATAATATTATCATTTTAAAACATATCGAAAGAACTGTCTCCACGACACAGTTGCATGTAATCATAGAAATAATAAAATTATAAAAGCCAGACCCCTAGGAATTCCTATCAAGATTGTTTTAACATTTTTTAGGAGGTGTTTTCAGCAGTTTCGAACCGTCACGTCGATATATACCGGCCCCAAAATGGGGTGTCTCACAACGGTGAATTTCTGCGTTTTTTGAAATTCCACCGACTTGACACGTACACCAGTACTAGCCAAACTGTTAAAATTTCAAAACCTTGAACTTCATTCATTCTGAAACACCTCGGTGCTGTACTTAAGGAATGTTTATATGAGACAGTCTCTTCATCTAAATAGACTGCTCCAATAAAATGTATGATTATTCTTCAAATACCCTTTGACCTTCAACCTCTGTTTGTAGAGCCTTTAACCCCTTCTCAACTAAAGTTCTTCTTATTTTCTTATCTCCTACTTCTCCCAAATGAGGATTACCTAGTGGATAAGGAATCCCAATAGCTGGTACAATTCTGTTTGCGCCGATTGTTAATGATATAGGCACTACTGTAGCAATATGAACTACAGGAATTCCTGCTCTTTCAATCTCTTTTACCATCGTTGCACCGCAACGTGTACAAGTGCCTCAGGTAGAAGTTAGGATAACTGCTCCAACTCCATCTTCAACCAATTTTTTAGAAAATTCTTCGCCAAATCTCTTTGCATTTCCTACTGAGGTACCAGTACCTGTGGTTGTAACGAAATAATTTGCCAATTTACCAATAATGCCTTCTCTTTCTAAATCTCTCATAACATCTAAAGGAACTACTAAGTTCGGATTCTCTAATACATAGGTTCGGTCATATCCACCATGTATTGTCATAAATTTATCAGGGGTTAGTGAATCCATACCTGTAATTTCATATATTCCATACTTTGTTGCACTAGATGATTCGATTCTATCAGGATTTTCTTGTGGTACAATTCCTCCCGATGTAACCAACGCCACCTTAATCTTTGACATATCTTTAATAGCTGGATTAGGTTCTACACGATCAAAAACTGGCATAGGATATTCTGTTATACATTCCTTACGTTCTATCTTTTTCATCAATAATTCAATACCACGTTCTGAGCCTCTTTTTTCATGGAAATAATTTATTCTTATACCTCTTACATGATACCCTTCTTCTTCTGGTGGTCCAACTTCCTCACCCTTTGCAAGCTTTAAACCAAGCTTTGCAATTTTCGGTATTGCATTTCTCATATCCGCAGCAGAATTTGCAGTTTCTATTATATGTAAATCTTTTTTAAACATATCTGTACCTGGATTTTCTACATACATTCCAGTAATTGCTGGAATACCTAATTCCTCTTCTACAGCTTTTGCAATCGAACCACATGCAACACCGTATCTTCCAGCATTAAATGCAGGACCAGCAACGAATAAATCTGGTTCGTATTGCTTAATCGTTTCAAGAAGTTCTACCTTTGCTGCTTCTAAATTTTCACCAAAATATGAATCTCCACAAATTACTGTAGCTATTACTTTAGCATTTTCTCCAAGGGCTTTGTCTAACACCATTCCTGGGCCTACTATATCTTCCATTACTTGTGGGGGAATGTTAGCCTTTTCTTCTCCACCAATTCCAGCAAAGAAATTATTAATATAATGAACGACTTTTAATTTACTCATGTTTTTCCTCCTTTCCTAATATGTTCTAGCCGTTAGCTTGTTGTAGCCGTTAGCAATTGTAGAAGCTATAATAATTTGAAGTTCTGCCTCAATGCTTCCATCGGGTCTTAAACTACCTTCATATCCACCTATCATAGTTTCTACGTAGTCTAGGGTACCTATTACTTTATCCATTGGTGGAAATTCAACAATTACATTACCATTTCCACAAGATGCTAGAGCATCTGCTTCAGGAACAGCATCTGCCAATGATTGAGATTTTCCATCTCTACCTGGAAATTCATCTGTTATAAGAACAACCTTAGCCCCTGCCTCTGTAGCCTTCTTGCAATTCATCATCAAATCTGTATCAGGATTACCGTAACCCTCTTCCGTAATAATCACACCATCTAGTCCCAGAAACTCAACAAATTTTCCAACCATATCCGAAGATCTTTCCTTATCAGCTAGGAATACGTTTTCGTTTGTTAAAATAACCCCTACAAAATTCAAATCCTTACCATGTCTTTTATAAAGATCTTCAATAACTGGATTATTTAAATGATGGAATGTAGTAACCTTGTCACAAGGTGCAACACAATTACCGCTTGTAATCGCTCCATCCATAATCTCAGTTGGATACATGAAAGTAGGAACCATTTCCTTTGCATCTACTCCATAATAATATGTATCATGAAGTAATCCCTGGGATTGAAGCATATGTATATATCCAACCTTTGGTAAATTGGGATATTGACCTACCTGCTGAATAAGAGGTTTTGTTTCATAAACAACCATTTCATCGGGTTCAATATTTCTACCAGCTTCTCCTACAAAGGCTCCTATCTTTAAGCCAGCCATTCTTGTAGCTTCTTCGTATGCATGGGTCTCAAGCCCTTCTTTTGGTTCAATAACAATGCAAACATTGTATGTCTGAGAAAATGGAGTATATTTTGCTGTAGGACCAGACATATCAATAATGCCTTCTTGGAATCCCACGATTTTTCCACAGGTAAGAACGGTAGCACCTACTAATGCATGGGTACGTCCAGAACCAACAATTTTTACTTTATTAACCATTCCAGGGAATATAGCTCCTGAACCTTCAACCTTAACTCTTGGTTCAATGACATCCTTTACTGGAGCAATTCTTATTGATTCTCCTGGGCATGCAAGTTCAACATCTACACCCTTAATGCGATCGTCTTCCATTGCAATGTCAATTAATTCCTGCTTGTTAACATAAAGCGTTCCATTTTCAACTTTTGTTGTTTCACCAAATTGAACATCAGTGATTTCAATTTTTCCAAGTTCTAAACGCAATAAAGCCACCTCCTTATATATTTAACAGCCTTGTGCATTTAGCACGACTGCCATAAACTATCCAATATATTTTCCACTCATAGATTGAATGGCACTGGTAATAATCGAGCAATCAATTAATCTAAAATCATCCCTTACCTTCTCTGTCCAAAGGGGTGTAACTTTACCCTTAATAAATTTTTTGGCTGAAGCAATACTCTCTTCTATGATGGATAAACCATCAAAATCTAAATTACCTTTCTTTTTACCTATAACTATGGATTTAAAAGGTGTTTCATTTGGTTTTATGCTTCCAGATAGAGGATGTGTCAGCAGCTTATGTCCTTTGTGAATCCTATCTCTAACCCATTCTAAAATTTCTAAATATGTATATTTACATAAATACATGGTTTCAAACTTTTTATTATATTTTTCATGAACTAAGCTATTATTTGTAATGATCAATATATCCATAATCTCACCTCTAACCTTAAAATTTACTTATATATCTCAAAGAACTCTACTGCCTGTCGAAATTTTAATTGGTGTTCTCCTTACTTCTAATTTCTGATTTTGATATTTGGAAAAGGAAAATTTCATTAGTCAATTTTGCTAAACTCTACCCTGATGCAGAAATAATTATTGCAACAAATAAACCTACATATAAGGATGCAGGAATTGCAATCTCTCAAGGTGCCGCCGAGTACATTCCCCTAAACAAAGGAAAAGACTTTCTAATTAAACTTCTCCCCTTCCTGTAAAATAATAGAAGCATATAAAAGTCCATTTACATAATTTAAATTATACAAACTTTATACGCTCCTCATAATTCCTATATGTTTTACTAGGTCAATTATTAATTTTTTGTTCTTAGTACTATAAATATACTCGCCTTCTTTACGTTGAATAAATCCTTTCATTGCTTCTTTACCTTCTTCAATAGCATTATATATTTTGTAAGCTTTTCTTATACATTTTTCACAAGAGCCAATAGAAATTGTTATAGCAAAATATCATATCCATACAATTTATGAAAAATTTTAATTTAATTTTTTATAGAACCTTCTACACTAGCACTCAATTCTAGGTTCTTAGGCTTTCTGGTTCCTCCATTAGTAATATATCCCATAACAACATATACAATAGATCCTGCTAAACCAGCTATAATTGGTGCTTCTACCCAACCAACTTCAAATTGGAATACTAAAATAACATTTACAAAGAATCCTACAAGCATAGAGCTAAGACAAGTACGTAAATCCGATTCAACAAATACACGCATGATTATCGGGCCTACAAACGCAGATATTAAACCTCCTGTACCAATATAAGCTATTTGATTAAGCATTCCTTGAGGAGCTAAGAATGTCAAAATTATTGCCCATACAGCAGTTGCTAGTACTCCTATACGGTTAAACAAATCACCATGTTTTGAATTTTTATTAGTAACTGATACATACATATCATGAGATAACGAAGAAGCCAATGCTTGTAAAACTGAACTGATTGTTGAAAGCATTGCAAATAAAATAAATAGTGTAATCATACCTCCTAAGACAGGTGGTAAAAAGGTATTTAAGAAAACTGGCATGGCACTATCTGGGTTAGCCAAGTTTGGATTCTTATAATACATATAAATACCTGTAATTGGAATCAAACTTAAAACTATACCTATAGGCGCCATTATTAAAGCCATAGTGTGTATCTTTATATCTTCTTTCAACGATAAAAAACGCACTGACATATAAGGTAAAGTAGTGGTAAAAAGGAGTGCATAGATAAACACCAAGAATACACTATATATTCCATTACCATAAGGAACCGATGAAGTAGGATTTATGAATTCGGTTTTTAATTTACCTACTTGGGTTAATAAATCCACTATAGCAATATCCTTTGTGATTGTAAAAAATACAATAATAGAAGCTATAATCATTCCTATACACATAATTGTATCTGTAATAGCTACAGCTAAAAGTCCTCCTTGCATTGTGAAAATAACAACAACAAGCATTAATATCAATGCTGCCAATGCTTCGCTAAGACCCAGCCATTCAGATGCTACAAGACCTACCGCTCTAATTTGGCCAATTATGTACACTGAGAGAAAAACAAAGGTTGCTATACCTGCAACAAAATGCACTAATCTCTTTTGTTTATCAGTACCCCTGTGGGTTACTGCTATATACTCCGGAACCGTCAGTCCACCAGATTTTTCAGCTTGTTTACGCATAAAACCTGCAAACATTAAAGTTCCAAACGTAATTGCAGGAGCAAATAAGAAGTTTGCAAAAATTTCAATCGTACCATAAGCATAGGCTGTACCAGGAGAACCAATAAAACCCCATCCACTATAGCCTGTTGCCATTAATGTACCAGCACCTACAAAAGCTCCTATCTGTTTTGCTCCCAATAAAAATCCTTCACCAGATGCTTTGGCTCTCTTTATCTTTCGATTAGAGAGTACACCAACGGAGATTAAACCAACTGATGCTGCAATTAATATAATCCAGTTAATCATTTTGCATCACCGCTTTTCGTTTTGTATACCTCTCTATAAAACCATATAGCTAATGGTATTATAATAAGAAGAATACATCCAATAATAAATCCATCCATAGTCCAAGAACCAGTCATTTTTACCTCCTTATAAATTCACTTTATGGAATTTAGACAATAAGAGCCAGAAAGCTATAATTCTGACTCTCATTCTTTATAATGACTTTACATCTAATTTTACCATGGTCTATTTTCAAATGTTACTAATGTTGGATCTTCAACTTGATTTGGGAAGTAGTCTTCACATTTACCTTCACGATAAACGTCAGCTGTAGCACAGTGTAATCCGCCACCAAATGCATAAGCATCTCTAAATGGCACAGGAATTACATTCATACCAAGTTTATCCATTTGTTCTGCTTGTGCAGTTTCACTAGCTTCTACTAATACAGTTTTATGATCTAGAACTAAACAGTTCATAGATAACCATACACTTGAATAGCAAAGTGCTGGTGGTTCTTTATGAGCTGGCATTGCAGCTTCAATTATTTCCCAACCGTTTGCTTCAAAGATCTTTCTTTGTTCTTTTGGCAGAAGCCTATGAGGATTGTTTAAGATAACACCAGGTTTTAAAGGTGTAAATGTTGCGTCAATATGTATTGGGTAAGGATCTCCTGGGAAGTTTACAGAATGTACGCGCATTTCTGGGTACATACGTCTTATCCAGTCCATAGCTTTTCTATTTGTAGTTAATCCATGTTGTATAAATAAGTCTTTACCTATACGTAATACGTCTGCAGCATCAAATAAAATCTCATGTTCAGTAGTAACCATCTCTAAATTTGCAGTACGTTCTAACAGAACTTTTTCAGTAATATCTCCATCATAATAATGCATGTCATAACTTAAATTTCCTAATTCCGGACGCGGAGCAGCAATCCATCTAAAGTTTGGATCTTGATCAAAGTATGTACGTAAATTTTTTGAATATGCTAGATATTCGAAGAATCTTGATCTAAACGACATTGGAGCAGTTATAATGTCGCTACCAATTGTTAATAAAACATCTCTTGGCGGCATACATCCAAACATACTTCCTGTCTGGAAGTGTGGTGTACCAACAGCTTGATTCCATTGTATAGGTTCTGGCCTATCAACTTTTACTCCATGGTCCTCTAGAATTTTTACTAGATTATCAAGTTGTGCATTAGCTTTTTCAACGGTGTCTAGCGGACGAGGACCTGTCATACCGCGCATTGGACTATCTAAAGGCACCTTAGCTTTAGATGCTGGTTCAGACGGTGGAATACAACAATTATCTGCTCTACCAACAATCACGTGCTTTAACGGGTCAAAATCGTTCCATGAGTTTACTACTTTCATTCATACCCCTCCAAAATTTTTTTATTTATAGTTAGCTGCATTTATTTGAAAGTCTGCAAAACTATGCAGAATTACAAATCAATTTAACCTTCAATATAAAATTGATTAGGTAAGCGATTTATGAATTATGCAATTTGCTTAAGTGAATAAGAAATCACTATAATACTTTATATTTCACTTGTTATACTTTTATAAAAGCAACTTCTATGCCAATTAAATAATTTTTTATCAATTGGCTATTTTGTAATATTTAACAACATATCGAAAAATTGTAAAATAGTATGCAATTTAAAAAAAGCCAAAAATTTTTATATTAGCTATGATTTTTTTGCTTTTTTGTTGAATAATAAACATGGTTATAGCATAATTATATTAAATCGTAATCTACTTAGGGGGGATAATATATGAATATAGTAAAAGTAAAAGATATGACTTTTACAGATGCTTATATTCAAATATTTAATCTGTTGGATGATTGTGTGTTTGTAATAGATATAGAAGGAAAAATAGTATTATATAATAAGGCTAGTGAAAAATTAGATGGAATGAAAAAAGAAGATGTGATAGGAAAACATTTTCTTGAAGTGTATAAAATAAAAGAGCAAATAAGCTCTACTTTAAGAACACTTAAAAATGAAAAAGGCCATATAAATGTATATCAGGATTATATTACAGTTCTTGGAAAAAGAGTTTCTTCCGTTAGCAGTTCTTATCCCTTAATGCAAGAGGGGAATATGGTTGGAGTGTTAACTATTACAAAAGATATTACAAGACATAAGGAAATGTTAAATATATTCCATAGAAATGATGCTAAAGAGGCCAAAAAATCTGAAGGAATAGCGGATTTTACATTTAATAATATTATAGGCGAAAATATAAATTTAAACAAGAATATTGAAATAGCTAAAATGGCATCTAAAACGAATACTAATATTCTAATATATGGTGAAACTGGTACCGGAAAGGAATTATTTGCCCAAAGCATTCATAATGAAAGTAATGGGACAGGCAACTTTGTATCTTTAAATTGTGCAGCCATTCCAGAAAACTTATTAGAAAGTCTGTTGTTTGGTACTTCTAAAGGAGCCTTTACTGGATCTATAGATCATGTTGGTCTTTTTGAAGAAGCAAATGGTGGAACATTGTTCTTAGATGAATTAAATTCAATGAGTTTAAATTTGCAATCTAAACTTTTAAGAGTAATAGAAACAGGAAAAATTAGAAGAGTAGGTGAAATAAAAGAAAGAATAGTTAATACAAAAGTGTTAAGTGCTGTAAATATTCACCCTTTAAAAGCTATAGGAGATAATTTAATAAGAAGAGACCTATTTTATAGACTTGGAGCAGTAGTAGTTAATATACCTCCTTTAAGAGAAAGATTAGATGATATAGATCTTCTAGTAAAAGAATTTATAGAAAAATATAATAAAAATTTTTCAAAAAAAGTTCTAGGAGTTTCAAAAGATGTAAAAGAAATTTTCTACAATCATTCTTGGCCAGGGAATGTACGTGAATTAGAACATGCTATTGAACATAGTATGATAGTAATGGGTGAAGAGAATTTTATCCAACAAAAACATATACCTGCTTTTATAGTAGATAGTTATGAAGATATAGAATTAGAAAATTTAGAAAGTAATAATCTCTTAGAACACGTTACAAGTGAATTGAAAACAACAGATATAAAAACTATTCTAGAAAATGTAGAAGAAAGTATATTAGATAAAGCTTTAAAAGAAAATAAAGGAAATGTAGCAAAAACTGCAAAAAAATTGGGTATTAATAGGCAAACTCTAGATTATAGACTAAGAAAATTTAATATTCAATTAGATTTAAGTTCTTAATCAAATGTCATTTATTGTCTTACATGCAGTAAGACATTCCCTATGTATTTTATACTTTAAAAAGTACTAAAATAGAAATATAGCCTATTAAGTAGAGTGAATAGTAATTTTATATTATTGCGCCACTCTTCATTCTACTTAATAGGCTATATTATTAGACCTTTATTTATATCTTATCTTCCTGTATGACTCAAAGAACTAATATGCTTTCCTTTAAATGATTTCTTGATACCCTGATATATCAAAATAACCGTCCCATTAGTATATACACAAATTATAAGGTCAAAAATGTCGAGTTTTTATTGTGATTTTGTTCTATAATATAATTACTTCCGGAAGAATTAATAAAAAGGTGGTTGGAAATGGGTTATTCACTTTCTATATGGGCTATAGCAACATTTATTGAATCAAGAGTTAAATTTGATATACAATATGCTGAGTTAGAAAAGGTTACAGGTTTTTCATACAGACATATTAGAGAAATATTTAAAGAATGTACAGGCATTTCATTATCAAAATATATTTTGGAGAGAAGACTAGCAAATGCTGCATTTGATATTGTTCATTCAAGAAAAAAACTGACAGATATAGCATATGAATACAAGTTTAATAGTTATGATTCTTTCACTAGAGCATTTAAAAGACATGTAAAAGTTTTACCTTCGGAATTTCGGAATAAATCATATAAGGTAGGAAGAAGAAGAATGCTCATGGGTATGTATGCTCCTGTAATCCATAAAGATGAGGATATAACTTATTTACAACCCAGAATTAGGGAGGATTTAACTATGAATAAAGAAACAAAAAAAACAGAAGACAGTTGTATTTTATATGGTGTACCTAAAGTAACATATTCTTTTGAGGAATGTACTCCATTTCCTGTTGCACTAAAAGCATGTTTAAACTATATGGGGCAAAAAATTGACTATACATATATAATGGCGGTATCGGGAGCAGCATTTAGATTAAGATGGAATAAACAATTCTGGGATGATGGTAATGTAGATATTATGAATATCTATGAAGATGAATACGAAGCATTTAAACGTTCTTTTAAAGGTGTAGGAAGAGAGTGTAAAATTTTAAAGCGTGAAAATTCTTCAAAAGAAGATTTTATTAACTTTATAAAAAGTCAAATAGATGAAGGTAGACCAGTAATTGCATTAGGAATAATAGGTCCACCAGAAGCATGTTTAGTTACTGGATACAGAGAAAGTGGAAACATATTATTGGGATGGAACTGTTTTCAAGATAATAAGGAGTTTGCAAAGGGTATTAAAATAGATGATAGTGGTTATTATATCTGTGATAATTGGTGGGAAAACAAAGATACTATTGCATTAATGTCGATTGGTGAAAATCAACACAGTAAAATAAGTCAAAAATCCATAATAAAAAATGCGATTAATATTATGACAAAAGATAATATTTTTATCAAATCAAAAGATGGTAAAGTAGAACGTACATATGCAGGAGGACAACTAGCATATGATCTATGGGCAAAATCAATAACTGATGATAGGGAATTTACCGACAATGCAATTATTCCTATACTTATTGAACGTCTTATATGTCAAGGTGATGCACAAGCAATGATTAGAGAAGGACGTTCTTATGCAGCATGTTTTATTGAATGGATTGGTAAAAGTAATAACCATGTTGCTCAAGAATGCATTGAAGCTGCTAATCAATTTAGAGCTGTAGCCCAGTGTTCATTTGATATGAATAAGCTTCGAGGTGGATTGGAACAAACCGAAAAAATACTTAATAAATTTTTAGAATCAGAAGTAAGGAAAGAAACTGCATCATTAGTTTTAAAAGCAAAACAACATGAGTATCAGGCTTGTGAGCAATTGAAAAAAGTTTATAACAAATTATAATTAAAATAAATTTTGTATAAATTTAGCTAAGTATAAAAAGCGTCTGGTATTCAGGTGCTTTTTTCTTTACATTAAAGGAGGTGGTCACATTAGAAAAGAAAGATTTATAGGTTTTAGATTAACCGAAAAAGAATACCAAAAAATCGAGAAGAAAGCCCAAAAATCAAAAATGAATATCAGTCAATACGTCAGGATGTGTGAGAAATGGACCTACGTCAATACCTTGGATGAGCTGTTTCATCCCTTCTTCATTTAGCGATTTGATCTATGCTTCGCATTTAAAACGTTCTGACTTTTGATGAGAATTAAACCCTAAATGTTTGAGAAATACAGTAGCTCCTCTCTCCTAAAGATCAGGGAAAACAATACACCCAGATTTATGCAGTTCCCAAAATTCTTTTAACGATTCCTTTGTTATTTATCTTTCCTTATTCTGTAATATTTTCATTATTTCTTTCGCAAGGTTGGAATTTTTAGCCCTTCTTCAGATGAAGCGATTAATATTCCAAGCCTTCTTAATCGTGTTTCTTCTTTCTTGGCGCTCATTACCCACCAGATAGAATCTCTTTTGTAGGATGGTGCTAAATTAGTGAAGGATAGCCAGGCTGGTTGATTTGCCTTGATTTGTTCTTCATACTCTTTGGCAAGTTCCACGTTTCTTTGTTCAGAGGAATAGCCTTGTGCATCGGTTCTGTTGTTAAAGACGTGCATTCCTTCTGGTCTCATCTTTCCAAGCTGTATTAGTGCTTTTACCTTCTTTACGTTCACAACACTCCATACACTATTTACTTTGCGCGGAGTAAAGCGAATCTTATAGCTTTGTTTATCAATGGTTTTTCGTATACCGTCAATCCACCCAAAACAAAGAGCGGCATCTACTGATGCAGACCAAGTAAGGCTTGCACGCCCTGTACTTATCCTGAAATAGCCCACCCAAATTTCACTAGCTTCAGCATGATGTTCTTCTAACCAATCGTTAAACTCTTCTTGGTTGTTGAAAAAAATTACATCTCCCATTGTTCCAACCATTTTAAAATCGCTTGGTTTGTTTCTACTGGCTTTTCTTGCTGGATCCAATGGCCGCAATCTAGATTTACCACTTCAACATTGGGCACGAATTCTGTTAGTTTTTCAGACTTCGCGACCAATCCATCCCGGTCGCCATAAATCATGAGTGTGGGTTGCTGGATGATAGGGTTCACGTCCGCCAATAAGTGCCAGTTGCGATCTAAGTTTCTGTACCAATTTATACTCCTGGTGAACCCTGCTGATTCGAAGGAAGAGACAAAAACGGCCAGTTCGCTGTCACTCATTATGGGTTCACCGAGTGGTGTTTTTTCTCTGGCGAGATTGATCAACGCCACACCTGGCTTAGGCTCTCTGGCTGGCTCATTTTTCCGATACAAGTTGCGAAGGAACTGGAATGTATTTTCTTCGAATACAGCGTCTGCGACGCCTGGCTTTCGATTGAAGTGGACAAAATAGTGGTCAGCACCAAGTATTTCTTCCATGAACTCGATCCAGGGTTTTTCTCCGCGCTCTTGGTAAGGCAAGCTCAGATTTATCACTTTATTTACGCGGTTTGGATGCAATAAGGTCAGCCCCCAAACGACAAATGCACCCCAATCATGACCGACAAAGATAGCATCTTCGTATCCGTAGTGATCGAGAAGTGCGATGAGATCACCGGACAAGTGTTCAATGTCATAATCGGTTACTTCAGCCGGACTGGATGAGTTGCCATAACCCCGTTGGTTTGGGACGATGACATGGTAGCCTGCTTCGACAAGGGCGGGCACCTGATGGCGCCAAGAAAAGGCATGTTCTGGCCAACCGTGACAGAGTACAATAGGTTTTCCTACATTTTGTCGGCCTGCTTCAAAGACTTCGAGCTCCACACCGTTGACTGAAATAAGGGTGGGTTTGGGGAAATCAGTTGTATTTATCATCATATTACCTCCTATACTAACTTTACTAAAAAACTGTTACAGTTAGTATAGCATAGTGGTGTGACACCAGTATGTCAGGTTTGAAAAAATAATTTTATTGATATTTTTCATGCATCGATTTTATTCTAGATGCAACAGCTCGGCGTACTCTTTCAGGACCTAACACTTCTACGTGTTCGCCAAAACTGAATATCAATGCGAAATACCATTCCTTCTCTGGAAATTGTGCAGTCACAATCAGTTCACCTGTGTTCAGAATTTCAATATTTTCTTTGTCAAAAATATCTTCAACTCGGGTCCTCACCTGGGGTGGGAATTTTAATGTAATACTGGTCAAAGAGACCTGCTTCTTTGATGCCTCTTCAATTTCTTGATATGACTTTTCCCTACGCTTAAATAGTACATTTTCAACTTGCAAGTCAATAATGCGTGAAATCCTGAATACCCTGAAATCTGTTTTTAAGTGACAATAAGCAAATAGGTACCATGTATAACCTTTAAAGACTAATGACATCGGTTCTATCTGCCTTGCACTTGTCTCATTTACATAGTTTCTATATGTTATTGTAATCAATTGTGATTGAGTGATAGCATTTCGGATTTTTTTGACCAGCTGTTTCTGTTTTGAGGTGTATGCCCAGGGTGGCATACCAATAATGATTTGTTCCATATGCAGGTCAAGATGATGCGTTTTATCCTGTGGAATAAGATTTCGCAGTTTTTCTATGGATGATTCAAGCTCAACATCCTCAAGCGTTGAGTTAATACCTTTAAGTGTTGAAAGTATGGAACACAAATTGTTTAGTGTCAGCAACTGGTGGTTTAATTTATAGTTCTCCATAATACCAAAACCGCCATTATTCCCAGGGTATGAGATAATTGGAATACCAGCCAAATTAATAGCCTCAATGTCTCTGTAAACTGTTCGAACTGAAACTTCAAATTTTTCCGCAAGTTCTTTTGCCGATATTCGACTTCTATTAAGTAATATAACAATGATTGTCAGCATACGGTCTATTTTCATATTAATCTCCTTAATATATGTTTGGTTTATTCTAGAGTATAAGGTATTTTGGTCAAAACATTTTTTAACATATCATGCTCATGATCGCTGAACGTCTTGATGCCACGTAATACAGACAGAGGGACAGGGACTTGTCTCCTATGCTTTTTCGACCCTATACTTACTCACCCCTGTTACTCTAGCAATCTGTCTTATTGTAATCCCATTTATTTCTTTTAACTCTTTTAGTATCGTATCTATTTCCTCCCTTTTTAGCAAATGGAGAAAACCATTTTTTACTCCGTATTTTTCTTCAATTAGTTTAAGTATCTTTTCATCTGAAATCCTGTGCCTTTCTTTATAATCTAAACATATATCTTCATTACTTTCCTTCATGTATTTTTCGAATTGCTTCCTTGCTTCTTCTTTCTGCTCTGAAAATAAATCAAATATAAATTCTGTATCTATAATACTTTGATCATGCATATATTTATTATAACTACTCCACTTATATCCTTCTACTGAGTCTGTTATACTAGCCTTAATGGGATTCTGATGTATATATCTTAATACTGTTATTAAATATGAGTCATTTTCTACAACTTCACTTTTGTACCGTTCTTGAAACAAGTGTCCATAACGATCATATTTCTTATTGTACCAATATACAAAACTAGAACATATTCTTTGCATTGCCAGAGATATTGATTCCTTACCCTCTTGCAACAGTAAATGCACATGATTTCCCATTAAACAGTATCCATAAATCATAAACTCACTTTTTTCTTTAACTCTAAGTAATGTGCTAACAAATTTTACATAGTCATCATCTTCTTCAAAGATTATTTGACGGTTAATTCCTCTTATCATAATATGATAAATTCCTGTTTTACTCCTTTTCCGTGCTTGTCTTGGCATATTATACCACCTCAACAAAATTATATCATATTCTTTATTTCAGACAAGTCCCTGTCCCCTTGTCTGTCTGTCAACAACTCAGCCCCCTCGACATTCACTCCAAACCGTCCCATCAGTATTCCAAAATTTTTCAAACATTGACAAAATAGATAGAGGAATTTTATAAAATTCACATAATTAATATAGTAAATGATTAGTAGGATAATCCTCTAATATTTTCAGTGTAATATTACAAACATATATCCTGAATATCATAGTTATGTGACCGTTCATGTTAGATTCAAATAGCTGATATTACATCTGCACAATAGTAGATTATGTGAACTAAAAATTATTTCAATAAAGTAATAGTTAGGAGAGAAGGATGATTTATTTAAATCTTTTTACATTCCCAAATGGAGAAACGGAATTCGATTTTTTAATGGAGATAAAAAGAACGTGCTATGACTCGTTTTATCCGTTTAGTATTTTATCAAAACATGGTCTTGAAAGAATAGATTTTGAGCCAGTTACCATTCTATATGGTGGGAACGGCTCGGGAAAATCAACGGCATTAAATGTTATAGCAGAAAAAACAGGAATCAGTCGGGATTCTATTTATAATAAATCTAATTTTTTCCCTGACTATGTAGATATGTGTGAAATGCAGCTTAAAGCTCAAATTCCTGAAAATAGCAGAATTATTACCAGTGACGATGTATTTGACTATATGTTGAATATCCGTAACCTAAATGAAGGAATTGACCAAAAACGTGAAGAACTTTTTGAAGAATATTTGGATGCAAAGTATTCTCATTTTCAGATGAAGTCTATAGAAGACTACGAGCAACTAAAAAAAGTAAATAATGCTAGATTTAAAACGCAATCACGTTTTGTCAGAAATGAATTGATTGATAATGTACGGGAATATTCCAATGGAGAAAGTGCATTTCTGTATTTTACCGAAAAAATTGGTGAAAATGGGCTTTATTTATTGGATGAGCCTGAAAACAGTCTTTCTCCAAAACGTCAAATAGAATTAATGAGTTTTATTGAGGACACTGCACGATTTTGGGGATGTCAATTTATTATATCAACACATTCTCCATTTCTGCTTGCCATGCGAGGAGCAAAAATATATAACCTTGATGATAACCCTGTTAGTGTAAAACGATGGATGGAATTGGAAAATGTACGTATATACTATGATTTTTTTAAGAGACATGAAAAGGAGTTTTGATTATTAGCAAAATTAGCGGCTAGGTAAATTCATAATCTTTATAACAATAAGAAGAAAAGTACAAAGGGACAGGTTGTGATCTGACCCCTCGTCCTATAGTAAACTCAAGGTGTCGACAAACCGTCCCCTGACACCTTATGAATATCCTTTATTGAATGATATAAAATGATTTTACTTATGTTTTCCGTTATAACTTTTACATCTGGTAATTCTGGCACTTTTATCCCTTCTACTAAAAAGCTTATCTGTCAAATGACACACAATGATATCAGTATAGAGCAAATATCATAACTTTTTATTACTACATGAAGCAGAGAATTTACATCACTCTACAAAGATCTTAATTTTTTCAATAAGGTATTCAGACAATTCAATAGGGATTATATGAGCAGCTTCTACAGTTTCCTCATGATAATTTTTTATATTTTCTCTAAAAACTTTATTTGACTCAAAAACATCCTCATAATCCTTATTCCCTATCATGTGATATATTTCATTTTCGAGTTTTGACAGCTGCATATTAACAGGTGGATCAATAAATTTAGGCATCTTATAATTAACTGACTTAATCAGATTATGTTCTGTTATGCTCATAAATAAGTCAATTTTATCTTTTGAAATTTTCTCAAAGCTTCTATCCTCACCTATCAACCACATTTTTGTCCATTCTTCAGATGCCCTTTTGATATCACCACTATATAAAGCGTTTTGAAACTTTTCCATTCTATGAACTTTTCTTTCATCTTCCTTTACTCCAAATAAACCTGTTGAAATCAAAAAAAGTTTATCCACTTTATCAGGATATTGAATCGCAAATTCTAATGCTGTGTGCCCACCTGCCGAGAGTCCTACAAGATTAACTTTCTCAAACTCCATTTCCTCAACCAACATGTGCAAATCTTCATACAAGCTATAGTCTGAATCATCCTGTTCAGTTCTCCCTGAGAATCTAAAATCAAATTGTATAACCTGGTAATTAGTTGACAAATCGTCTACTAGCAAGCTCCATATTCTTGAATCCAAAAATGCTGGATTCAATAGGATAATTGGCTTTCCCTCTCCAATTATTGTATAATGTAATTTCAATCCTTCTTTTTCAATAAATTTAGCTATTCCTTCTTTCATAACAAATCTCCTTTGACTATTTTATTAACATGTTTATTCTACCAATAAAAAAAGGACATCTAGTATGTCCTAATTATAAATTTTATTCATTTTTTTTATCTTATTTCTTACATTTTTCTTTAGAATTTCTGGTTCAATAACTTTTACATCATCTCCAAATGAAAGAATCATAGAAATTAGCCACGAATCTAATTTTAAGTATGTAACTACAGTTACATTTTCTTCTGTAATCTCAGTTACTTCATCAATATTAAAAATATCAACTACTCGATAATAAGCTTCTTTATTAAATCTGAGCACTTTCTTTACACCATCTCTCATTGTAGATTCATCCCTTTGAATAGACTTATAATCTCTCAAATCAAAATGTCGGTTAGTAATTTCCATAGTTGAAATTCTATTCACTTTAAATGTTCTTATATCTTTTTTTTGCAGACAATATGATAACATATACCATCTACCATGACGCAGAACTAACTCATACGGTTCAATCTCTCTTAAAAGGCACTCCCCATTACTATTGTAATACTCAATACTCAATATTCGAGATTGTCCAATTGCATCTGAAATTAGATTAATCTTTTCTTGAAGTTTTTCATCCTTATTCCATGGGGTAATATCCACTTTCACTTTCGCATATTCAGAGTTAGCAACAGTGATTAGTGCCGATTCAAGCTTCTCCCACAGTCTTTCTAATGACTTATTAGTATATACACTACTTAAACTGTCTAGCATAGATTTAAGTAGATTAACTTCTTGCGTAGACAATAATTTAGTATCAAATTTGTATGAATCGAGTATTCCATAACCTCCCTTTATACCCTTCTTTGAAAAAACAGGAATACCCGCCATATTTAGGGTTTCCATATCCCTTTGAATTGTTTTAATCGACACTTCATGCTTCTCTGCTAAATATTTAGCTGTTACTAACTCTTTATTTAGCATTATATTTATAATCGATAACAATCTATAAATCTTCATAAGCTCTCCTTTCAATATGAAAATATCTCCATCAAATATTATTGTTGAGTACTATCCATAGATGACACTATAACTCCGTCAATCCATTCATTTGACCACAAGAGGGTCAGGATTAAATAACCCAATAACCTTAATTAATTATTGATTAAATCACTACATTCAATTTACAACATAACCTATATAATAGTATACCAAAACTTATTACGTATTGTAGTAGTATGGAAAATAAAATCAATACAAAACTACTTTTTACAATCTTTCATTTCTTTCATACAAAAAACTCCCATTATTATAATGGGAGTCATAATTACATTTTTTAAATCAACATCAATCATCCCGACAAATCAGAAGTTAAATGACTTCTATTCTCGTAATGTCTTCAGGGTTTGGGACACAGTCCCAAGTATTTATAGGGTATGGCAAAATCCCATCAAGCACATTGTATGACAAAGTGGAAGCTTGCCCGCAGGAAGGCAAGCCTTCCGAGGATAGCGGTTTTGTTGGGTTATTGAATAAAATATATCGACTTAATCGACCATACACTCATAGTAGCTCCATATTAATCCATAAAACTTCTTTACTGAAAAAGGACAAAAAAAAGGACAAAGGGACAGGTTTTATGTCCTGAAATTTTTATCAAATAATCAACCGGACATCTAACCTGTCCCTACGTCCTTTGGCAGTCAATTTATTATATCAACACATTCTCCATTTCTGCTTGCCATGCGAGGAGCAACAATATATAACCTTGATGATAACCCTGTTAGTGTAAAACGATGGATGGAATTGGAAAATGTACGTATCTACTATGATTTTTTTAAGAGACATGAAAAGGAGCTTTGATTATTAGCAAAATTAGCGGCTAGGTAAATTCACAATCTTTATAAAAATAAGAAGAAAAGTACAAAGTGACAGTGACTTGTCTGCTTTGTACTGAAATTTCATCCCAACTAATCAGATAAAAAGACATCTGACCTGTCACCACGTCCTTTTAGAGAATTAGTAGCAAAACCAAAAGAGACCAGCTAGACTAGTCTCCTTCTTTTTTTAATATTATTTGATTTCATCAAAATATTACTATTATCTTAGGGTTTCCATCTAAGAAATCAAAAGTTTTGTCCAAATTTTCCTATTTATTAAATTCAGATGTTTCATCTTCAGTTCCCTTTTCGTCACTATCTTCCAATGGTTGGTTTTCAGTCTCAGTATCTGTTTCAGCAGGAGCCTGCTCTTCTTGAAATAGTTCTGATTCAGATGTTTCATCTTCAG